>JAAUXT010047213.1_pt1 | contig 9986 bp, 9 predicted proteins | sample 7278171 | NCBI WGS metagenome assembly JAAUXT01 (sample SAMN14350112, study PRJNA611818) | marine sediment metagenome | isolation source: surface marine sediment (1.8m) | place: French Polynesia: Moorea | collected 2018-08 | reverse complement strand
GGAGAGAGAGAGAGAGAGAGAGAGAGAGAGAGAGAGAGAATGTGTGTGTGCGTTTGAGTCCATGTATGCGTGCAAACGTGTTGGTGTGACATGTACCGCATTGAACTGTCGAGTTTTGCGACGTTCCTCCGTTTTGAAGTGAAACAGGCGAAACTTTCCGCCTTTGAAGTCTATAATGGCGGCTGTTTGCAGCCAGTGACGCGGAATTGGGATTCTCCGTTTGACATCGGAAATCTTCTGCCACTGAAAGCATTGAAAGGCACTGAATTTGACATGGAATTTTACGTGTCATCTGAGAACAAGCTCCAAGTTTTCAAAGCTGTTGTTTTTCTATGCAAATGTTGACGAGCATCACGGAGCAATTGTGTGCACACAACCAGAGTGAACAAGACAAAGCTGACTGAATAGGTTGACTCAATTGCACCTTCGTTTTGCACGGTATACTAAATTTTGTACCTCAACTCCCCCAGCCCCCACCCCAGATCCTCCCCTCCGGTGTGTTGAGAGAGATGCGCACGATGTTGGCACAGATGAGTCTGTGATGCGTCAGGGTTGCGTCACACCGGAGGCGTCGTCCGTTACATCAGCGACTCTTGTCTTGTGGGAGGACGCAGCTCGTGACGCCTCTGGCGTGTGTCACTAGCTGCTTCACACAAAAGGCGTGACGTGTTGCTTCTTCGGGCGAGGGGGAGGTGTGGTTGCGTTGTGCGTTGCGTCACCGACCAAAAGCTTGCAAGTGGGAGAACGGAGCGCGTGACATATATGTGGCGCGTCCCTTGGCAGTTTCACGGCGGGTGGGGCGGGGGCGGACGGGGGGGGGGGGCGTCATGCGTTGCTTCTCTGGAGGCAGGAGGACAGGGTTGCGTCGTACAATGCGTTTCTGACGTGTCGTGTCGCATCAGGCTTGTCCCGTGCAGATAGGAGGCGTCATGTTCCCGACTGCATGGGGCAGGAATTGGTGGCGCCTTTGACGTGTGTTGTTGTCGGACGCAGCACGTGACGCATCCGACGTGTCCTCTGCTGTTTGTCTCTGGGGCGCGGCCCCTGCCCCGCTCCCTGTCAGCGCAGTCACCCCCGGGGCCTGAGAAAATCCACAAAGTCAATGGTTCTCCCCACATAATGGACCCGGCCCGGGGCTGACACCAACCAACACTCTGCAAAAAGGACCTTCTATTTCTTCGGCTGGTTTTGTGTGCCTTCGCGTGGGTCTTCTTCACTAACCGTGAAAGAAAGTCGCAGTCGCCGTCAGTTTCTGTGGGTCGAGTCGGATGTCATGCGCGGAGGTCAATTTTGTCCCCACTGTGTTGAAAGCCGTAGCTTTGAGACCGAGGTCAAAGTGTGCGACGCACTGTTCGCGTTCGCACACAGCTGAGAGAACGAAACGATTGAAACGGCACAAAAAAATGTGTGTTTTGTCGTGGACAAAACACAATGGTTTTGTGATGTCAGGACCCAATATGCATGAGGGGTTGGAGAAACCTCTCTGCGTGCGAGATGCGTCAAGCATTCTTAACGCCCTTGAGACAAGAACGTTCGGTCAACACAGCGACGCGCCGCCTTCCCCTTCCTATACGGACGCGTGCAACCCAACACACAACGAGACGCATCCACGCAATCAGGGACCACGGTTTGACAAACTTCGTTGTACGTCAAGTATGCTTTTTGATTGGCCAGAGCCGTGGAAACTGGTCTTTTCAACGTTGGCGTTTGCACGTCGTGCGTCTTAAACGTCACACACAAAGTCCCTTTTGTGCGCGTGCGCGCTGTTCCCCTGTACTCGCATCGCGTGAGTGTTCACAGCGCCCTTCACTGCTGCCGCCGCCGCCGTCGGTCGGTCGGGGTCAAATCTACATAAAGCCATTACCCGAAATGGACAACCTGCACACAATCACAGGGCAGACCCTCCGAAGGATGATATGGCCTAAGTCAATTGTTCCGCCACCGGCCCCGGGGCATACGACACCCCTTCCAATTTATTTTATTCAGCGAGAAATTCGCAGACAAATACAGTGTGGAAAAGGGGTGTTTGAACCTGGAATTGACGCATCTTCTGTTGGAATCATTGCATCTGCATTGCCAGTCAACCAGTGGATGCCTGAAAATGTCTTTTCTGGAAAGGACATGAGACCTTTTGATTGGTGCAACGCAGTTGATGCTGTTTCACTTGGATGTGTCAGGAGTTACCTCCCTGCAGAAGCCACTGGGTGCTGCGTCCCTATACAGACGCACAGTGTGTCTGTGCATTGACTTGTATTCGATGCAAAAATTGACGCATCCAGCGCCAAAACCAAGTCTTGAGATCCACACACACACACACACACACGCACACACACACACACACACACACACACACACACACACACACACAATTGGCGAACAAACCCACAATCTTGTACCCCGCCCGTTCTCACAGTGTGGGCAGGATTGGAGAGGCCTGTGTGTATTTCGCCCTGAACTTCTTCTCCTGACGACGAATGGATCATATTAATCTGTGGTTAGTGCTGGAAAAGAGTGAATTACCGAGGGGCTATTGAATTATAGAAAAATCAATTACAAAGCCGAAGGTGCGGAGGCCCGGCCCGGCCCGACAGGCCCGAGAAAATTGATTCGGTTGCAATTCCACGAGGAATGTCGCATTGCAGCACGAAACACGAATTTTCTCTTTCTTTCTTTCTTTCTTTCTTTCTTTCTTTGTCTCAGCTTCTCTCGCACACTCTTTCTTGCTTTCTCTCTCTCTTTCTTGATTTCTCTCTTTGTCTCTCTCTCTCTTTCTCTTTCTGTCTACTGTATCTTGCTCTCTCTTCTCCCTCTGTCTCTCTCCGTCTGCCTGTCTGTCTGTCTGTCTGTCTGTCTGTCTGTCTGTCTGTCTCGCACTCACACACTGCGCGGCATCTGGCTTTGTCGCTCCCATGGACCCCCCCCCCAGTCCAGATCTCTCGCCCGGATGCCCGGCGCCTCACACGTCTCATCCCATTATTCTCCGCCTCATGACCACAAAGCCAAATATTTTTCTCCTCTCCATGTGTCCGCCTCCCTAATGGCCGACCCTAATTAGTGGACAGTGTTTATCAAAGGGGAAAAGGCCCCTCCTGATAATATTGTTCTTTATGTCCCTAATAACAGGGCGAACTTTCCCTGCCGCACTGTCAAAGTTCTGAGCTGTCTCAAAGTTTGCTTGAGCCTGTGGGTTACACCACCTTTGAGCTCTGTTTCTTTTTCCTTTGTGCAGTGGGTGTGGGCATGGTTTCGGAGGGTAAATCTGCATGTGACTTACAAAGAAGCAAAACTGCGACCAATTCCAGCATTTTGCTGTCGTGCATGCGCGCAGCGCATGGTGCCGAAAACGGACGCTGCGTCGCGTCGTGTCGCGTCGCGTCGCGTCGCGTTCCGTGACCGCTGCATGTTCCCCGGTCGTTAGCGCATGCGTGTTGCTCCCTCAGCCTCGCGCAGCCGAGCAGCAGCAGCAACGGGCAGAAATTAAATTTGTCTGTGTCCAGTTCCGCGGGGACCCGAGCAAAGGTCCCGCTCAAACCAATCACCCGGACCCCTTTAATTTGCGCCATAAAAATACGGGCTCCCGCTTCTTTCTGAAGCTGTGTCCACTCAATGGAACTAATGCACCAAATGGTCAAGCCGCTGAGCCTACGCATGTGGAGGGAGGCACTCATTTTTCAGTGAAAAACCAACGAAAACGCGCTTGTTTCCATGGTTGTTGCTTGGTATGGCGCATTACGCTCGAAGGTCAAAACACGTCAACACACAGAGCAAATTTTGAGGGGAAAGCACCACATACCTGAGAAACAAAACGGTGGATTGGGTAGAAATTTATCCACCTTTCTCGTGGGTGGAGTGAGGAGAAGGGAAGCTCTGTTTTGAGCAGTGAGTGTATGGACACGAAGATAAATGCGTTTAGACCCGAATAGGGAGGGTGAAGTGCAATTTGCGCGCTTTTAGGGAGCGACAATGTTTCCTAACATGATTGTCCCCAGACATCGGACACTCCCGACCCGACAACCTTGTTCTGACTCAGGGTTCACGCCAGGTGCGTCACGCGTTGCGTTGCGCGCGTGTACACGCCGATTGACTCTGCGTCTGGTGATGACGCAGTGACCGTTGGCTTGCATAACGACGCAACGTATGACTCCCAGTTGGAACGCGGCCGGAAACATCTGATACGACAACCTCAGTTCTACGTTTGCGCAAGATGCGTCGGGCGTTGCGTAGAGACGGCACTGCGCCTCCTGGCGTGTGTGACACGCACAGGGACGCATCACGTGACGCAACCCGATGTGACGTCACGCCTCGTTGACGCACAGAGGGACGCAAAGCTTGACGCTTCCAGTGCAACACAACTCCCATTGTGCAGCAACGCAGCGTACACGGGTTGCCTGCAGTGCGACGCAACGCCCATTGACGTGCACTGAGACCGAACGCGTGACGCACCCAGTGCGTCTCTGGCCTGAAGACTCCGTGTCAATTTGCAATGTCTGTGGATCAGCGCGTCTTATTGCATCAGGCCGAGCGAATTTCGCCCGAGACAGCGTCGACGCAGCGTCGCTGATGACCTGAGAAACGCCGCGTTGTTTCGTCGCTAAAAGCGCGACAGATTGTGTTTGCACATTCGGGTTATGCCCGCTTCACACTGGAAACATGCGGCATGCGTTGTGAACTCGTATGCTGCAGACACTGCGTCAACTCTGCAGGATACCGCCCTGCAGTGACTTGCACAGGGTCCAGGTTGCAAAACTGACGCCAAAGATGAAAACATGGAAAACAGAACCAAGCGAAAGAATGTCAGGTTGCCTTTCGTTGATGCATATCCAAACACCAAAGCAACAAACTTCTACAAATCGCAGTTGAAGAAACTCAACCAGAAGCTGCTTTAAGACACGAGCCTCTCCAGCTCTCTCCATCTTCTGCTCTCTGAAATCGCAGCAACATTTCTCCATTCATCACCTCAATTTGCATTACAAGTTCCTTCCCCGAGTTCTACAGCGACAGGAATCTCCCCCTAAATCCAGCCTGATATCATTCGGCTCAAATGAAAATATATTAGGATAAACACCTTGGAAAGCGGGTTCATTTTTCAAGTCCAATCAGACAGAATTAGGAGCCCTGAATGCCGCGGTTACCTATCTCGGAATTGTCACTTTGACAAATATGATTTAGATCTGGACACGGAGCGAATTTCTCGGGACGTCTGAGGGAAGGGTGATGGTGCGGGGACGGCTGATTCAATTGAATACCAATGTGTTGGGTGTGGATCCAGGGTCAGGGGAGGAGGTGGGGAGAGAGGGCATCCAGCTAGACCGCAAAAGACAGAAAGGAATGTTGAAACAGAACGCACAGGAAGGAGTGAAGAGGAGAGAAACAGAGAGAGAGAGAGAGAGAGAGAGAGAGAGAAGAGGCAGTCAGACAGAGAGACATAAGAGAGGCAGGAAGTGAAAACCAGAGAAAGCAAGAAAGAAGCAGAGCAAGGGGTCAGGCAAAAAGAGAACAACAGGGACAGAGTGAGAAAGAAGAGGGAGATGGAGAGAGAGAAAGAGACAGAGGGACAGACAGACAGACAGACAGACACACACACACACACACACACACACACACACACAGTTCTAAGCTGGAGATGGAGATGAAGATGGGGATCCGACAGAGAGACGGCACTTAAACAATGTTCTGCTTCACTTTCGCACCCAAGTTCCTCGGTCCCTGGATCCACCATCTCGACCCTCCCCCCTTCACCAGATCCACCTCGAGCGAAGGAAACTCAAAGTGAATAGTGATCGCGCAATCGGTCAATCTTGTCAGGTTTCGGATGCTCCCGACGCGGGGCGGCCTAGTCTGATTGATTTCATCCCGTCTCCGCTCATCTCGCGCCGATCCTCCCTCGGACCCGGGCCCAGACCGAGGTGTGCAGGTTCTCGGGCCTGGTTCACGCCGGAAGGAGGGGGGCACGGCGTGCGTGGCAAGGCACGACGTCCACGGGTTCGTGATGTTCGTTTCGTGATTCCGTTTCACACTGGACACACAACGCTCACGAGCGGACGTTGCGTCTTCGTGATGGTCAGAGCACTCGTTGCGTCGCCAAGGCAACGACGCGGTGAGGTTGGGTTCACAATGGATGCGCGACGCAGTCAGTGTGAAGTTGACCCGACCACCAACCCACCAAGAAGAAAGAAAAAACTTGAAAAGTTTTCTCTCCCAGCAGAATGTTTTGGGATTGACCCAACAATCTAAGATTTCTGAGACCAACTGAAAAGACTGAAATCGTGTTTTTGTTTCTGTGTTTGCAGCTCCGGGACGAAGACGCACGATGACAGCCGTCGCCATGGAGATCTTCGAGTCGCACCAGGGGACGCACATCCTCCAGGTCAGTACCATAGCAACGCGCGTTCCCTGGAAACCGTCCACTGTTGATTAAAGGGAGACAGTCCAACCTCAGCACCATTCCAAGGTGTGCGGCTCAGATTGGAGAGCAGAAAAATCCACTCGTTTCGAAGGACAGAGATCAAGGGTCTGAAGGTTGGAGAACCAACCAACCTTGGGAGCGACGAACCAGAACCAAGATGGCTCCGTGTGGAAGGTCCTGCAGCCGCCAATCTCAGGCGGTGTGTGTGTGCGTGTGTGTGTGTGTGTGTGTGCGCTCGCGCTGGTTGCAGCATCGCACATTGAAGTGATCCAAAAAAAATGTGTGCAGATTCGATATAAGTTGTGAAAGGTTTCTTTGCCGTTCAGAAAAATTTTTCTGTAGATTGACACACCCCGTTTCAAGTCGTTTACAGTTGCAACGAAAACGTAAAAATAAACATCCTCTCATTGTCGCGTGGAACATGATCCTGTTCACCCTGACTAAGGAGCACATCTTCAAAGAGCAGCAGAGAAAGAGAAACGCAACCACTGCCTTTTGTCAAGATGTCCATGCAGAACAGAGCACGAGAGAGAATTATTTCAAGTCTCAATAGAGTTTAACCTTGTAATCCTAAGAAGTGATAGAAAACAGAGAATTTAACACCGTCCTCAAATATCCGACCTCCACAAGGTAAACCAGGGGCTATTGTTTGAGGGTATTTGTGTTCCGTAGGATAGAAACAAACAAGGGAAGATTCTCTGTTGAACTTGGGTGCTGAGGACAACAATGCTCTTTTCAGGGCTGCGGTTTGCTTATGCAGATTTCAGCAGTAGTCTGATTTCTTGAAAGCGCCCTTGTAAAAACGACTCCCCCGAAGGATCAAACCATTCGCAACGACCTCAAAACGTCTCAGGCCAAAAAGACATCAAAAGAAGCGATTGGAGGAAAATTGCTTTCACAGTAAACGCAACTGGTTGTTGTTTTAAACAAATTTGGATTTAAATTGGAATCTTGTGCGCTGCGCGCCTGTTGAAATGCTATCCGCGAAGGTGCATGTTTTTCGAGATTTCGCATATCATCGTTTGGCTATTTCCTTTCCTGGTTCAATGGTCGGCAGTGTTGTCTACGTGTCGCAGGGTCGAGGGGTCCTCACGAGTCTCGGGCGATCAGCGTCAGCCCGGGCGTAAAAAGACCTGCGCCGCAGAGAATACCCTGTTTGTTACAATGTGAAATTCCTCGTCATACTTTTTATGTATTCAGCATTGTTTGGGAGTCCAACTTATTTTCAGTTCACTTGTTTCTATTCCTGGGTCTTTGCCCATGTTTTTCTTTTCTTTTTTCAACCCAATGAAGTAAGTCAACGTCGCGTAAAACTTGCGATTCGAAGGAGAAGCAACAAGTGAAAGTTCTGCTGGTTGGATTTGGTTCAAGTTTTGACAGCAGAGTCACGCATTGTGTTCAGGTGGATTGAGTCAATTTCAAATGTTTTGCTTGAAAAAAAATATTGAAATTTGACAAAGGACGCAGCACATCACACGGACCCAAGCATCTTTGGGGCTGATCCATGATTGGTGGTTGAGAAACACCTGCTCCTCCATGGGCCGGGCAGAGAGTGGGGGGGGGGGGCTCCTTGCGCCCATACCTTGACACACAAGGGCAACAAATTCAATGTTCAGGTTTTCAAGGCAGGGGCCTTACGAGAGGGGTTGGGACGGGGGTGTGGGAGCAAATCGGGTACGCCGGGGGCGTCGGAGGGGGGGGGGCGTCAGGAGTCGTTCTTCCACGGGTGTCCTCCCATGAGCTCACGTCACCTCACATCTCCAGCTCTCACGAGTGTCATTCCTTCATCCGTTAAATTCTCACTTCTGCCACCCGTATCATGTCCCCCGTCCCACAACCGACAGAAAACCCAATCCGTCCGGGAGACAATACGCGTCGTGATGCGACTCATTCTCACGTCGGATTATGTCACAGTTTTCACACCCTAATCCCTTTGTTCCTCAACACGTGTCTGTTTGTCTTCAGGAAGAAAAGAACAATGACGAGGCGCCGCAAACAAACACGTGCGCGTGATGCATGGACAAAAACTGATGAGACGCGATAGGAGGCTCAGAACAGCCCCAGAGCATCTGGTTCACGCTGGATGCGTCGTGCGTTGAGAGTTCCACTTGCAGTGACCACACCCTACCACACACGCGTCGTGCGTTGCGTCTCTGTCAGGGTCTTTGAGCAAGCCCTCACCACAAGCCTTTAAGGGTTTTCACATTGGTAACGCGCGCGTCAAAAAATTGACGCCCGCATCAAAAATGTGTGATCGGTCTGGACCGATAATTTGATACTCTCCATTGGGCGTCATGTTGAATTTTGACGCGTGCATCAAAAATTCTGATGCCGCCCAACCGCGCTTCACCAACGTGAAAACCCCTCTTGGCTCACACCACGCCACGTAGCCATTTTTGGCCGTTTCTGAGCGTGGGTGAAAACGCAACCTTGGTTCAGAACTGCAAAACCCTGTCAATGGGCGCTGCGTCCCTGACGCAGACACAGCCCATGGCGCACCCAGTCTGAGGGGGTCCAACCTGAGACACGATAAGTACGCATCTTTTTTCAGCTCCATGTTGTCATGTTGTGTATGCATCTGCGCCCAGTGTCGTGGCTTCCTGAAGAGTCATGACAGACACTTCCGAAGTGTCCAAACATATCCGTGACTCACGAGGACAGTTCGGGGCTCCTCGAGATGACACGTGACACACTGTACGCGTCACCGAACCTCGTTCTGAACTCTGTTCTCAGGTGTGAGGATTCTGACAGGACAAACACGTCAACGTCCTCATACACACGGTATCATGAACATAACACCCAACATGCCAGGGACTCCTGACGCATCTTCGCGGGTTGGGCCAGTGACTCCAAACAGAGCTTCAGCGTCCCCAGGTGTCTGTGCCTTCAGTGCCCAGAGGAGTTGAAAGTTTATGCCTGCACCTCCACTGGTTCTAGAAAAGAGACCTGACATATTCGGGACTCCAAACAAGCTTCCTCTGACCTGGCTGACGAGGTTCCAATGCCTGTTTCACACTGAATGCGTCATTCACTGCACCCGTTAACGGGTCGTTGGGTGCCTCGCCAACGCTTGCAACGCACCATGCGTTGACTTTCCGAACGACGTCACAACGTTGATCTTCGTTGATCCAATCTGTCATTGACTTTTAGAGGGACGTTACAACGGATGACACATCCAGCCTGAAAGGTTGAACCTTCGCGCAGTCGCAGCGCGTTCCTCTCATCCGGGTGATGAATGGGTTCCCGGAGCCTGGTCCCCGGAGAGTAAAATCTGAGCGAACCGGGGACCCGAGCTAATTAAGGCGCCTGCGCCGTGAGGCCCGACGCGCTGATGAGTGTGTACAACATGACGTGAGACAAAGACTCCCGCTCAGAGTTAATCAGCTGCACAAGTTGCAGTCGCGCACGTGTGCGGCAACACGGGGGATCCAGGGTGGGATCAGCGGGGGACCCGGTACCCACCAGGGTCTGATCCTGGGCGCTGCAAAGATTTTTTGTGAGAGAAGTGTGTAAAGCAGGATGATTTGTTGGTTGTGTGTGTGGGTGGGGGGGGGTGTCTGTCATGGGTGTCTGCAGGGTT
>JAAUXT010101879.1_pt1 | contig 9988 bp, 13 predicted proteins | sample 7278171 | NCBI WGS metagenome assembly JAAUXT01 (sample SAMN14350112, study PRJNA611818) | marine sediment metagenome | isolation source: surface marine sediment (1.8m) | place: French Polynesia: Moorea | collected 2018-08 | reverse complement strand
TTTCAAAAGAATCTACAAATTGATATTTTTACTGAAAAAGCATAAAATTTGAAAAGAAACAATATATTTTTGAATTATCACTTGTTTTGGGAAGGCTTTGTTTTCATATAATATGGAACGTAATTTTGATCTCTCCAACTTTTATTAGTTATGAATTGGAAAACAACCAGTAAACTAGTTCTAATTAGAATTTTTGAGTTTTTTTATCCTCAAATACTCAGGCTTGAAATGAGTTCTTCATATCAGAACTACATTTTTGAAGTTCCAGCAAATACCAATAATTCCCTAACCTGTGTCCAAATAAAGAATGGGCAGTGACCCCTTCCCCCGGGGGGAAATTTGGAGGCTGTTGGCTCTGAGCAACATGGCAGGCACAAGCTGCGCGCAGCAGAGTTCCGCAGAAAAGAATGAAATAGAAAGTGAAGGACAACAGCTTGTTTTCCACGATGCGGCTCATTCCTTTGTCCCATGTGACTGCGACGCTATTTGGAAGCCATCCAGTCTCGTTCACATTTGTACAACTGAGCAAGTAAATCTTCCGTTTTGACCTACTCACGTGAGAAATTTCAGCTGCACTCGATTTGTAGTTCTTCTTTGTTAAGTTTGCCACTGAATAACTGATTTGAGACAAGGCAAATGACAACGAGTCAAGATTCATACTTGTTCCATTAACCTTTTGCGAAGGCTTCAATTAAATTTGAAGCCTTCCCATAAACCATTAAAACTATTGTGCGGATTTTGTTCTCTCCTCCCGCTCCAACATATGACTGGGAAAGGGGCAACATTTGTCTTTTTCGCCTCCAATGTCGGAAAATAATCATGGCGTCGGCCCTCTTCCAGCCATCTTGGATTTGTGAACGAGGTCACTTTTCAGAAGTATTCAGAAGTGCCAATATCATAATGATATTGACCCTATTTTTTTGCTTCAATTGCAGGGATGGATAATGTGAAGCCAGATTCAAAAATATGTATTTCTCTTCCCCGCAAAAAGACTTTAAATCTGGCACGTGATCAACCAACTGAGTCATGTGACACAGTTAGTTTTTTTCAACTCGCGGAAACGCAATGGGAGCGAAGTAACTTTGATGCAGCGGACAACGAAAGAAATCATCAAATTCCGTTCTGTTCATATTTCAACAAACATATGAACAAACTAACAAAATATGGAATGAGACTTGAAATGCAGCTTTATTGTTCATTTCAATGGAAACTAAATTCATTGACATTTTTGCAACTTTTGGTCGTTTGTTGATGGTCGCGTAGCCGGCCATCTAGGTGCCGCTGGCAGCTTAAAAACCAGTAGCATTCAGTCTGTCCACACTTTGGAATACAACCTCCCCCACCCACCCAACCAGACCCCACCCACCTACCTAGCCAGACCCCCCACCCAGCCAGACCCCTTACCCACCCAGCCATACCCACCCACCCACCCAGCCAGACCCCCACCCACCCACCTGGCCAGACCCCCAACCCACCTGGCCAGACTCCCCACTCACCTGGCCAGACCCCCCACCCACCTAGCCAGACCCCTGTACCCCTCACTACATGTTGGTAGCTGGAATGGTGGCAAACTATACTGAAAAAACAAAATGGGTGCACTTTGATGGTGAAAATGGATCATCCACCCCCATTATTTTTGGTGCCCTTCACAAATTCCAATTTTTTCAAATTTCAATTTTTTGGAAGTGTGCGTGACCATCATGAATCAGGTCCATTTCCCAGACTTCTTGTTGATGGTCATGCATAGTGGGTCATCTAGGTGCCGCTGACGGCTTAAAAACCAGCAGCATTCATGTGTGCATCTGTCCACACTTTGGAATGCAACCTCCCACTCCCCACCCCCACCCTCACGGGTCCCCACCCCCAGGGTAAAATGCAAAAAAGGGCCAAGGTTGACTGCTTGGCTTTTTCATAAACTCTTTGCAGTGCCTGACAGAGTGCACATTCAAGCTGCAAAGGTCCCCTGCCAATAAAGGAACCGTGCTTCAGGAGTGACAATGCTGGTCAATTCAGTTGGGTGAACGTGCCTCATATGAGGTGCGCAAGCACTAACTTGCGGGGGGGGGGTGTTCAGCAACAAGAGGTCAGTCGGTCTTTGGCAAGATGTTCATTGTGGAGATTTGTATGACCATTGGGCCAAGGAGGCACCTGGGTCTGTTCGATACTGGTTTAACTTCAAATGCAGGATCCACAGGAAGAAAATCTGACACGTTTCGCAGAAGACGAAGTTGGCGGAACATCTGTATGGCCCGGGGGCTGCTTCATTGATCGTCCCTGACCTGCCTTTCTCATTCTACACTCTGAGAACACAATTGTAGAGAACATGTTGTCCAGCTGTGCTCTGTTTACGGTCAAAAAGAAACAGGGTGACACAATCTTTGGGCCCAAACAATGAAAGTACGAGACAAAACGCAGAACGAAGGGGCACATAATCAAGAGTGTTTCAGGTACATGGAACTTCATTTGTTTTTCAGCTTGCAACAGTGAAGTCTTTTTGACTTCCCAAGGCCGTTCCCCATGTCTTTTTGATGTGTCCGGACGGGCGCACCATGCAGCAGCTGTGCGATCTCTGAGAGTGGATGAGCCCGGCCGCCCGGCCTGTTCACGGGTTCACCATTCATCAGGCGCGGTTCACGAGCCAACGAGTTTGACCAGAGATCTTTACAGCAAATTGAACTGTCAAAATCCAATAACCATTCCACGAGACGCTCCCTAAGATGCGTACGATAGTCATCGGCCCTCTCAGAAGTGAATCTGCAGCTCCAAATCATTCAGCTCCATCAATATTTCCTCTTTTCCAGAAAGCACGCCCATGAATCAGACACTTGCGTCACACCAGGAACAAATTTGAGTGAAATTCGAATGAAACATTGGATGCATATTTGCAGTTATGTTCTGAAGCGCGCATCCAAAAAGCACCTCAAAACTGCGTGCGTAGTTTTGCAGCAACTCAGCCTGCAGGTATTCTGACAGCGCCACCCTCGCTCGCGATGAATCCTGATTGCATTGGGAGTATCACTCTGTGCGAGACGCTCACAAAATGACAAATTTGACCTTGGTCATTGTAACCAAGGGCTTAAAATCCAATTTTTTTTCGGCTGCCTTTGGGCAGAAGAGGAACACAACCACATTGTACGACAACGCAGTTTTCATTTGTTGATTTTGGTAAACGATTCTGCGTCCTTCAACGAGCAACAAAAATGTTTCTGTCACCGTCAAAATTTATTTTCATATCATAGCCTTTTCCGAGTGTTGTTATTCTTGTCACACGAGATTTATCTCAATGGGAAATTGCTTAATTAAATCCGAACTGAGCACGGCATCAAAGCGGATGGCATGTTTACGCGTTGCGCAGCGCCGGGGTGCGGACGGGTGTGAAATGAAGTTTACTGCGCGAGGCGCACCTGCGACTGGAGTGGGAACACTGAGAAAAGAATGTCCTATAGTGGTGGTTCGTTTGTCGGAAATCAACGTCAAAGTCCGCGGGCATGCACGTCCGAGCATTTCCTGTGTTTCAATGGTCATAGGCGTCCACAAAAACACAGCCGTGACACACATGCGTGGCAAGAGACACGAGAACTTTTCCAAAGTCTCTTGTCTGGTTTTCTTTTTCCAGTTTTTTTACTTTCTCACAGAAATTCAGAAGTTCCGAAGAATAAGTTACCCTCCGGAGCAGGTAAATCTTGGGTTTACGCGCGGTGAGGAATATTTGAACACTGACTTGAACAAGTTCGTTTGCCTTGAAGCTGTCGCCACCAGATTCTGTGCGCCATCAACACGACACAGATGTGACACTTTATCTGCAGCAGGGACATTCATTGACATTGATTTCTCAAAGCAGGACTCGAATGGCTTCGATCGCAGAATCACGTCCATCTACGTGACGTTGCTTTCGACGCAGCTATCGAACAGTTCGCGCGAGTCCTGCACGCGACTGTATGATGACGTCGCGGATACCGATACGCCGTTGCTGCGCGCTCGCGCGTTCGAGGACGTGAGTCGTTTCTTCTTGACAACCAATTTGTACAAGAGGAAACTGCCAAAGATGGCGAGGGTGACGGCGACAAGAATACCGATGATAGCTCCGACGGTCACGTTGTGGCTATGTGGACAGTCGAAGACGTGGTCGTTCGTCCGGAAGACGAGACGATCTGCGACACTGGACGGCGCGGCGCACCTGGAAAATCAAAGTGATCTGATGTAAAAAAAATCGATACAATTTGTCCGGGAATGAGCAGCAATGACCTGAAATCAAACCTTCAATCGCTCGCAACACCTGAATTTTGATAAATTCAAGATTCAGCTCGGCGTGTCAACCATTCGGACCCCAGACAAAGCTGCAAAAACTTAAAGTTGACTGTGTTTACAACGAAAGTTCTGAATGAATGTGTGGTTTGTGTACCTGAGGTTGGAGTTGAGGTTCCACTCGATGACGACTGGCTGGTTGTGGAGCCACTTGGTGCGGCAGTCGCACGTCCACGGGTTGCCGTGCACGCGCAGCTTGGAGAGGCTGCCCCACGGAAATGCGCCCTCAGGCGCCGAACGCAGGCTGTTCGAACTCAGGTCCAGCTCTATCAGTCGGTCCGAGACCTCAAGGGTCCCACTGTCTATGGACGAGATGGAATTGTTGTTCAGGTCCAACAGCGTCAACTGGGCGAGACCTCTGAAGGCAGTGACACTGAGGTTGAAGATTTGGTTGTGCGACAGTGATAGTGTCTCAAGACGCGTGAGGTACTGGAACGGGGAGTTGGACAGATTCTCCACGTGGTTCGCAGACAGGTTGAGAGTGTCAATCTTCAAGTGACCGAGAAACTGAACAGGACTGGTCAGCATGTTGTCTGAGAGGTCCAGCATGGTGAGCGAGGTCGCACCCTGGAAGGCGTCCGGTGCGATTCGCACGATGCGACACGACGCCAGAATCAGCAGCTCCAGCTTGGGTAGAGCGCCTCCACTGAAGGTTTCACTTTCCAGTTCATACAGTCTATTATTCCGCATGAACAGCGTCTTGAGGCCACGAAGCCCGACAAATGTCTTCGCCGACAAACCACTGATCTTGTTGCTCCCGAGGTGCAACTGGATCAAATGGCTGAGGTTGCTGAAGGCCAGATCCTTGATGAAGCGAATGTCATTGTTATCAAGGAAGAGGTTGTGCAGTGCTGTGTATGATATGTGCTCCAGGATGTGAAAATGGTTTCCCTCAAGCCTGAAATTGTCTATGTTGCTGGGCAGGCCCACTGGTACTGAAGTCAGGTCGGTGTCAATGCAGTTGACCTGGTGGAAGCTCCGACCGTCTGCGATCGTCGTGTTGCACGTGCAGATCAAGGCGAAGGCGGAAGTACCGTCGGTACCGCCGCCATTGGAAGAGCGGAATGTCGCACACGGGTCGTCGTTGTTGACCGGTGATGTTCTCGCGATGAGACTTGCAGCTGAAAACGCCACGACGAACATCCACGACGCCGACAGCGGTGACACCTTCGACGCTTTCGGAGACGCCATCGTAGCTCTGCGTTTCCTCACCCGGTGCTCGTTGAGCGAGTCTGGTTTACATTTTGCTGCACAGAAGCACGATTCTGGAAAAGGATAACATGCAATGTGGTCAAAGCCAACTTGCTTCTCGTAAATGTCAATGAAACATGCAAAAATCCAGACCTGCACGCGTAAAACTTTAACAGACACCACGAAAACGAAAATCGAACCTCAGCAAACAGTCCTTCAAACCTGCGTGGCTTGATATGTGCTTGCAATGGGACGCACCAAATCCTGCCGAACACAGAGACAAGCACCAGCACTTCCATCGAGAAGTCTGGACCATTGGTGTCAAAATAGTTTGTCGATTCAACTTGAATTGAATTGAGATTCTGAATCAATTACTTTCACTCAGTCTCAACTCAGTCTCACTTCCACACTCGGTGGATCGCTCAGTGTTATCCATCGTACATTAACAGCCCAGGAGAATGGGGGAACACTTCATTGACGAGCTGTTTGCGTGCGCGACGGCCGTCGATCCGACGGCTTTTAACGCAGCTTTGAAACACGAAACCACTGCACATTTTCCAACAGTTTTTCTTCCAGGACATTTTTCCGGTGGTGAGAGAAAGAGAAAACGCGAACTCGCAAGAGGGTTTAATTCAACGCGAGATCGTGACAGCCTCTTTTTCAAATCTTCTGCGCACTCAGATTTTTGACATACACAAAATCTGACACAAGCACAAGCAAGGAAAAGAAGACCTTGTTCCTTTTTCCTTTGATACCAAATCAGACACTACATGTCGTGTATCAAAGGGAAGTTCCCGCCTCCATTGTCAGTGGATTTCTGTCGGATCCGGGGCGCGTGCCTCTGACAGGGATTGATAACATTGTGGAATTGCATCGCAATCCCGTTCCTGACTGACTCCCCGATGGACATCAAGAGGCACAAAGCCTGAGCGACCCGGCGTGTCTTTTCCGTCTGAAGCTTCAGAGATAAAGATATCAAGATGAGAGATACACAACAGTGTCTTGGAGGTCGGGCGATTTCTGAGACGTGTTTGTTCGCAAAAGCGGATCCACTTTCTGAGCTCCTTTGGTTTGCATACTTTTTTTGGGGGGAAAGGCTCAACCAAAAGAACAGTGGACTCTTGAGTTGACTTGACGATATCGAGCTGCGTGAATTCAGACCCACCACTTTTCGAGATGCGGTTGTGCTTTTGCAGGCAGGTTCCCTCGTGTAACAACCAGACCATATTTACTCAGGAGGCGTTTCCCGGACAGATGAGGGCGGGGCGCATCTCAGTGTCTCAGTGGGTCGGAGGTCTGCTTTGCTGCAGACAAGCACACCAAAGTGAACAAAAAGCTTTCATGGAGAACCTGCTCCGATATTATTTCCTCGACGTGACTGCGTCAGGTGATTTGTTTCATTGCTGTGGCGTTTTAATGGATGTACACAATGAGCCTCCGGTGGAAACACCACCGATAGAACGTGGGTGCCTTTATTGACGCACGTGCACGAAGCTGCAGTGCCGTCCTTGTCCTTTTGCATGTAGCGTCCTGCCCATGGGCCTCGTCAGAAATTTGCATCACAGTATGAATAGAGCTGCGGCTGCAAATCTCACAAAGACCGGATCAAAATGACAAACCACTGCGCAAAATTTAGTCTTTTGTTGTGCACCGTGGGGTACTCAAGGCGCAATTTGTCGAGGAGGCCTGACCCTTTGGAACTTGAACGGGAAAATAAAACAATTTGTGACGGACAGCGCACAATTTTTGACTTGTTTTCGCTCCCAGAGCCAGGTCCCTGGCACCCTGAACACACACACACACACACACACACACCACACACACACACCACACACACACACAGAGCAAGGTTGCGGCGGGTATCTCAACTCACAAAGACTGCCTCATGTTCCAAGGATGGCGCTGGCGCGCCAACTCCAGCAGCTTCAGGGTCTCTTTGTGGGGCGGTTGATATGACACTGATCGATGTTCGTCTTTGTGTTGCTGCCTCGACGTAACTAATTTATCTCGGATCTGATAAAGCTCAGGAACTGCCTGTGCCGTGTAGGTCTGTGAGATGTGGCGCTGTTTGTCTTGATCTGTATCAATCACTCTGGAATTGGCCATAAAATGAAGCCATAACGTCCTTGGTCGGCGTTCGTCAAATGATGCAAGAGAATATAGTCGAGCGCATGCATGCCGTACAAGATCGTCTTTGCCAGAAAAGAGCAATCGTCGTGTTGAGGTGAATCCACGTTGCTGTGAGTGCAGACCCTGGTGGATTCAGTCCCGTGTCTCTTGCAATGCGGTGCCACATTCGCGCAATTTTTCACTTTTCACTTCAAGGTCTGCCACCCTTGACCTTGATCCTGCAATTCATTGGGGCGTGGAAAGAAATTGTCCGTGCGGATGCGTGCGTGTGTGTGAGTGTGTGTGAGTGTATATGTGTGTGTGGTTTTCGCAAAGCAAATGTTCGCTTCCATGACTGTTGACAAGATCATGGAATGCATCCAGAGCGCACCTTCTGGGTTCACATCTTGAGGTATTGAGGTTCTGGATGCCTTGTTCTGCTGCCTTGACATCAGAAAAGACGCAACAAGAACAAGAACATGTATGCAGTTCGAGTACCAGCCTGAGAGCAACACAGGCAAACATTGAGCTTTTGATGTCTCGAAAGAATACAAAGGAATTGATGCACCTGACATTTCATCATTGTTTAGCTCTCTCATTGTTGTCACTGCTCAGAGCCTGAGGTGAAGGACTCCGCAACGAGTACACACGGTTCACACTGATGTCATTCAAGCCATTTTGTTTTTCCTTTCCTGTGCATATCGTTCGCACAAGTGCCATCTTGCACCTTCATGCAGGTCTTTGGCCGGATCTCGGGGTCTGGAGACTCATTGACACCAAATTGCCAACGAACATCTTCCACGCCGTCAGGTGCGCAAAAAATCACTGCTGCAGATCAGCTGACAGCCAACCCTCCAGCAAACCCAGGAGGGAAGCGGGATGACCTGACCACTCCACAGCCAGACTTGGGGCTTGAGATTCAATTTGAAAGCTGGAAGCTGATGATGCACAGAAAGGCAAGAAAGGAATCTGAGAGGATCACGGTGTCTCTATAGCGTTTGGCTTCCTCTGGACCGAATACGAGATCAACCCCGTGGAAAGAAATCGAGGTTCTTGGAACCCTCAGAAAGCACCTTGTGACATCCAGTAACGGTGTTCATTTTGCTTTATTTTTCCAATGGACGTGTCTTCAAAACAACCCCTTGGGAACCAGTTGTTTACAAGTGTTTGTCGAAAAGTCCAACAATAGCACCGGTGTGAAAAACTTATTGTGACGGTGACAATCTGTGCTCTGTGTCCGGACCAGCGCCGCATTGATCGGACTCCACCACACAGAGCGGCCGAGTTCACGCCCAATTGGTCCACTCGCCACTATATTATCCGCACAGCGAGGCCAAAAGCCATAACACGCTTCGTGTGTGCTCCAGTTGTCCACCAACGTATCCAGACATCAATATTTGGCTTGATTTCGCCTGCAACTGTTCCAACAGTGAGCATGATAAACTCACGGACAATCTGAACGTTTTCGCTCACACAGATGAAAATTCTTGAGGTGGAGCAAGCAGATGTGGTCGGGCAGATGCAGAGACACAAGGTTTCCAGGGCAACATTCAAGTTCCAACTTAGCCACGGAGTAGAGGGTTGGAATGTGGACTCAACGCGTTCCTTCATGCACTTCCATTTTTGTTCTTCAACTTTCAAGAGACACTGGATAGATAGACTGCAGAGCTACGCTGCCTCGTTTCCTCCCCCCCCCCCCACATCAGCGGGGGGACAGCGTTCCCCACAGGAAGCATTAGGGTAATAGGCAATTGCGGGCTCTTCAGCGCGCTCCGCCGAGATTTGAGTCGGTGTTGTAAGGGCCCGAGATGCGCCACAATAGCTGTGACGCGAAGCCCATTTGTGCCAATATACTCCCTCAAAACTGGCGACCAGTCAAACGGAAAGTCCCACAGAGTACAAGCTGAGTCCCACACAGAATTGGTTTCGTCAGTGAACCTCGATTGCCTTGAACTCCGACCAACCTCTGCCATTTCCCGCAATTTGAAAACAAGTAAGTCCGGTAAACGGACCCGGATGGTCGCGCTGTCTGCCATTTACAATCGCACTTCCAAAAAAAATATGAAAATTAAAAAAATTGGAATTTGTGAAGGACATGAAAAACAAGAATGCTATGCATAAAAAGCGTGTGGTCTGTACAAACGTTCGCAGTTCATCACTGATCATTTAAAAAAAATAGCTCCGTGGAGCTCACGGTGATTTGAACATTTGAACTACTTGCACTCTTCATGCTTCATCAAACTCAACCACTCTTCATGCTTCATCAAACTCAACCAATCTCAACAAAACTGGTACCAGCGTGATCCCCTTGAAGAGCAGATTCAGAATATATATATATTACCTCAGAATTCAAAGTATATATATATTACCTCAGAATTCAAAG
>JAAUXT010038330.1_pt1 | contig 9988 bp, 13 predicted proteins | sample 7278171 | NCBI WGS metagenome assembly JAAUXT01 (sample SAMN14350112, study PRJNA611818) | marine sediment metagenome | isolation source: surface marine sediment (1.8m) | place: French Polynesia: Moorea | collected 2018-08 | reverse complement strand
CTCATTTCCGGACGCAAGGAAAGTTCACAACCGACTGCGATGGATCGGTAAGACACGAAAAATGGCAGGAACCAGCGGGAACTCTTTCAATGGCTCTTACCGCGTACACCTGCACGTGTATCCCTGCGGGCGAAGTGTGAGCCTGCTGTTACAAGTCCCATCTCCGAATCTCCCGTCACGATTTCAGGACTGAGCTGACCACAGTCATTTGGAGACCAGGGTTGCTGCATTCAAGTGCATTTCTGACCGTCAAAATGTTTCGTTGTTGATTGGCAGGAAACTTTGGAAGACAAATTTCTCACTATTTTAGCGAAATTTCACTTTTTGTTCGTGTTCTCTTGAATCCAGTGGAAAAGAAGTCGGCCCCTTTGGAAGCCCACCTCAGCCCGGTGGAGCTTGGACCTTGGCGGACTGCACTGCTGCGATCACGTGAGTCGTGCACGCTGCGTAGGGAAGTCACTTCACTTCCAGTCGGAGCGACTCCAATTTCCATCGTCACGCTAGAAATGCAGTTTTCTTCACAAAATCTTGCACGTTTGGGTTGACTCACTCCCTTCCAACCAGACTCGAACTGCTGGTGCCACGCGTGAAGAATCGTTCTGCTCAAGGGGAACATCCCAGTCCATCTTCAGTCTCGCGCAGGTTCCCATCATGAAAGGATGAGCCCCCCCCCCCCACACACACACACAAACACACACACCACACACACGCACACACATTTCCACACCGAATTCAAGCTGGATATGTCCTGTTTCCATGACAATGCAACGCACATCAATTGTTGATGGCACGCAACGCGTGACGCATTCAGTTTGAGCACGGTCTCACACACAACCACTGAAAGAATGACTTTTGAATTGAAAGAATGTCAATTCCAGGAAGTTCATAACCTTTGTGTGCTTTCAGTGAGGTCTGAAAGGTCCTTTGTGTTTCTGGCCCCGAGGCTTTTTGGGTCTGCTTGCAAAAAGTTCTTTGTGGAAGAAATTGGTTCAGGTTCTTTTGATCTCGTGTGTTTGATTGCTGCTGCGTTTGGTTTTGAACTCTTTATGAAACACCTCTGCGAATATGATCCATTTGCCACAACAGAAGTTTCCTCACCGCAATGAACCGTTTGTGAGCAAGGTGCTACTTGGGAAGAAACAAAATTTGGATTTTTGACGCAACATTTTTGTTGTTTGATGGTGGTCACAGGCTCAGTTACTCGTACCAGCAATCGGGATGCATGCAAACTCCTTGAAAATTTTACGACTGAATGACGGTGTGTGTATGTGTGTGTGCGTGTGTGTGATCCAGTGTTTGTGCAAGCAGTATTCAGGGGAGGCGTGGAACACTCGCACATAGAAAACCCCAAAACTCTTTTTGAACGCGGTGGACACAGACTGACCCTCTCATATGGTCACCGCGACCCGGGTGCGACCCTCGCTGATACAGATCTCGTTTCTTGTGTCCTTTTCTGCATTGTCCGATCCTTTCTTCATCGCTCCTTTGTTGTGACCTCCATGCCAGCTGCAGAGAGATTCAACAAGCTAACGCCCCAAGGGTTCCTTTCATTTCAACAAAGCGAGCTTCACATCAGATGCGTTGCGCGTTCTGTCCCTGGGCTGGTCAATCATCGACCCAACGCTCTTTGACCTTTGTGTGTGGTGCTTCCAGTGTGTACCAGCCCAATGGTCATTGGAATGTGGGAGCAATTAAAAGATCACATCCCTGAACTTAAGACCCTACTTCCCCGTTGGGCAACCATCTTGACGTGAACTTTTTCCCCATTCATCCCCTGTTGAAATTTTCTTCTTGTTTTTCCCTCGGCTTCTCAGATCAGGAATTTCTTTGAGCAAAGAGTTTTTGCTTTACACTGAGAGTTCAAGGGTGCAATCTGTTCATCAAGAGTTGAACTCAGCATCTCATTTGGAAATCAAGAAGGACAAAGAGGTCAGCTCTTCAGTGAACGAATTCTTTCGTGGTTGAACTTTCGGGGTCCTCGATCAATTGATTCTGAGTTGAGAAGTTCTTGAGTTTTCCATGTCTTCTTTGTGAATGAAGACTGCATTGAGATTCAACATTTGGTCGCACACACGCACAAACACACAGACACACACACACACACACACACACACACAAGGTCAACGCTTGATTCAGACTCCTTCCCGCTGTGTGCCGTGTGTCGGTGAAAAACTCAGACGCTCAACGCAGAACGCGGACCTCTCAAACGACAAGTTGACGATCAAGTTCGTGTGTTACTTGAGGAAACTTCAATTCTCAAGCAACTGAATTGGAGGGAAACTGCACCCAGACACTCCCCCTTCAATATCTTCTTCTGTTGATGTAAGTAGCAAAATAAACAGAGGGCTTCGGCGTGTTGAGTTTGCATTCACCTCGGTAGTTATGAGTGGTTTGTGTGGATTCCCAGCCGTTTTGTTCTTCCACCTGGGTTGGGTCTGTATTGGGGTCAACTGCTCTCGTCGTGGTACCCTCGACAGCTCGAGTGTTTGACATACATGATGTTCAAGATGAAGAGTTTGGGATTTTTTGAGCTTCCCTGGGCTAAAGGAGAAAAAGAGGAAAAAAGTTCATAGTCGTGTTGTTTTTTTGGTTTGTTTTGGAAAATTCAGTGAGAAGAGGCAGACTCATGTCGAAAGCTCTGTGTGTGTGTGTGTGTGGTTGTGTGGCAACGGCACCTTCAGCCATTCTGACTGAACTGTCCCTGGACAATCTGACGACACCAGGTGGAATCCAACCAGGAGCCGGATCACTGGATCAGGACGAGGTTTGCGTGCGTTTCTGTTGTCATCTCTTGACCAACAAAAATGTCAGAAATGCACGGTGAAACAAGGCAGACTTCCCAGTGTTGATCTTCCGACCCTGATACTTGACAACGCAAGGAGATTCTCAACAGCATCGACGCCATGACTTTTTTCCCAACACTTTTTCCCAAGCGACAAAAAGCTGGAAAGTCCCTCAAATATTCCCAGGTTCTTTTGGAGAAGGCTCGTCGGAATTTCCGCCAGAAGGGCGATTGTCATTCGTCCTTTCACCATTGCACAAGAGTTCCAAATGTTGAAAATAGTGGGATGGGTTTCAGATGAGGCGGGTCCTCCAGGCCTGGGGCTTTTCCGATTCTTCCTGGGACAATTTTTTCAGCGCTGGTTTTCGTATTGATCAACGTCTGATCCCCTGTTGACATTGGGAAAGCAAGTATTGAAGAGTGCATACCTGGACCTCCACAGGACTCGTGCGCTCACGCTCGAAATTGATGTTGGTTTGGCCGGCGAAAAGCGCTTGAAATGAGCCGCAGAGTCATCCAGGAAATATTCCATTTTGGTTCCAAAGAAAGAAGCATATTTTCTTTCTTCCCAATCAACATTCCATTATCTGTTGGTCACATCTTTATGAGGTGTTGATTTCACTAACAAAGGCCCAGTCTGATCAAAGCGCATTGGAAACCAGTTCAAATGCAGCACAGTGTCAAAACAATGCATCGTGCGTCCAATTGCACTCCGCTCTGTTCCATGTCAATGCGTTTTGTCTCCTGCATTGAGCACTTCTTCAGGAGTTCTGACAATCAGTTTTTAATGCATTTGTGACACTGAAATCCCATTAACGTTGTCAACGTCAAAAACATCAAAGGCGACGTCGCCGAAAAGGTGACGCAACGTCATTTTTTCTGCCACATTGGGCAAACAGACAAACACCAGGGTCACCACCCACCACTTTGAGAAGTTTTCAATTGATATATTTTGCTCAGCAAATTGGAAGGTTTTAATTGGAAGAAAAAACACCAGCAAACAAAGATGTGAAAGCTTCATTCAGAAAGAGTGAAAGAGAATTGTGGCCCTGAAAGGAATACCATTCATAGTTGCTGCTGAATTCCTGAACCTGAACTTCCCTGTGGAAACTTCCTACAAAAGTACAAACACAGAAAGGAAGAACAGGACTCAATTAGCACATCAAAGTGCATTGAATTTCACCAGAAAGGAACAAATTTGAAATGATTGAAAGTTTCCATTTGGTGTTGCGCGTGACCCTTGGGTCGCGTACCCGTGCAGAGAGGGGCGTGGTCTGGTCTGTCTCACACTGCTTGCGTCGTGCATTGAGATGGACTGAGACCACGTCTGGTGCGGACTCTTCTCCACGGACGCGAGGGCAGGACGACACACGCCAGGGTATTCTCTTGTTTGGACGGAGCACAGGACACATCCGGTGTGAAACAACCCAGAAAGGGCCTCGCACTTCGTTCTTGCCTTCGCTCAAATTTGGAAATATGATCCTGCAATTCCGTCAAATAATAGACTCTCAACAAGTCAAGCATTCTTCACAAATTTTGGCTGTCATTGGAGGGACACTTCTAATTTGCGGCAAAAGTTACAAAATGACTCTAATTCACCTTCAAATTTTGGAAATGATTTGGTGCAAAGTGACAATGAATTGGTGATGCATTGGTGAAAATTGCGCCAATGTGATGTCAGTTCTACGTGACTTCTACGTGACAAGTATGCAGTGTACTTGCACGCACATAACTTTTTGCCCCTTCGAACCTCCTCCCCCTTTTTGCCTCTTTGACATTCACGCAATTTCAATTTCAAGAACTTCACACATTTCTCAAACTTTTTGTCTGCCACTTCGGCGTCGGAAAAAAGGAGAGACTGAAAAAAGCTTGTTTCACACCACAAGCATTTTGCGCTGTTTCTTTATGCCGATCAATTGGCGTTGCGTCGCCAAGAGCCGCAACAACGCATGACACAACCGCACACAACGCGACTGTTTCGACAACTGCTGCAACATTCCTCTGAAAGGTGCCCTTGACACCTTGAACACTTCATGTCCCCAGAACCTTCACCCGTTCGCTCTGCAAATACGGCGCGGTTCCCTCGGGCAGATCCAGGATCGAGGTCATGAGGTGGAGAGGGCGACAAACTGGAGGATACCAAACACCAACCAAACCAAAAAGGCAGTTCTCTGCAGTGGTCACTTGCCTGTGAGACAACCCGAAAATTCGTTCTCCATTTGGGGTGGTATTCGTGGTTTTGGATGTTTCCAGGGGGCTGATACCCTGTCCACTGAGCACGATCACAATTTCTGCAGGTCGTACATCTTGAATTGAAGTGAGAGACGGAATAAGACATGAGGTTTTTGCGTTTCTTCTTTGTCGTGAGAGAAGAAAGGAACTGTGAACAGCCGAAGAGTTTTTCGGACCAAGCGGTTTGGTTTATCCACTTGCGCCAAGCAAGCAAGACTGGGTGGTATTGCGGAGCCTCAGACTTTCCCCTGATTCACCACCTCCACCTCTCCTTTCAAGGCCACTTTCTTCTGTCGGGTCGCCTCTCCCCGCCGACAATTTTCCTGGGTGCGCCCCCTGGGTCTGGATCTTCCATCATGACCTCAAGTGGACGGGTGACGCCGGCTTTGATGCGCCCGCCTCAGTTTATTTGTCTTCAACTTGGCACCTCCGCTGTGGTCCTGAAGGATGTTTGATCATTTTGCTCCTCAAATATTTGACGAAAAGTCCATTTCACAAGTTCAGAAGTGAATTTCAAACTTGCACGACTGTGGTAAATTCTTCAAGTATGGCACAGAAAATGCGAATTGAGCTTGAAGTGCAGCACACATTGTGGCCCGTGTCTTCGAGTCATTATGGAGCTTCAACAAACGCTCCCTCACACGCCAAACACCACGAGACCTACCAACGCCGATTTTCACGGTGGAGACAGGGCTAATTCGGACGTTGCGTTTGGAGGATGTTCGCAGCGAGGCCTCGCCCACAGTCCGACTGTTTTCTACTGCCAACATCGGCGCAGGACTCACCGAGTCAAAGCAACGGGCGACGTGTTCCAGGTGAACCCAACAAACTTTTCCCAGAACCTCCCCATGAACTTTTATGAAATCATAATTTCAAATGGAAATCAAACAGTGTCTGATGAACAAACACAACGTCACAAATTCACATCAAAGAGACGTCCATATCTGAATATCATTACAACACACAAACCTGTCGCCAGGCAGACGTGGCCCTGACAACCAAACCTTTGTTGTTTGCGCTCACGATGACCATTGATGACCGTGTAGAACACATAAAGCGAATGGTGCTGAGTACCTGTCAAAACTCTGTTATCTCGTGCAAATATTTTGTCAGATGGCACTGGAGGCCACAAGTTTGATGCGCAGTAAGAACCAATTACGTCGAGGAGGAACCTGGGGTCAGAGTCCCGGAAAAATGGCATCCTGTGTGTGTGTGTGTGTGTGTGTGTGTGTGTGTGTGTGTGTGTGTGTGTCGTGCAAGTGCGAGCGTGTGTGCGCGTATTGCAGAGCACAAAAAGTACTCTCACTTCCACAGATGCACGAATTTGTCTCGGAGCAAAGAACATCAAACACTCTCCTCCCCGACTTTCGATCACCCAACCATTTCAATTTTGGCAAATGTAGCCTGCTCTCTTGGTACTCTGTCTTGACAACACGAATTTTGTCGGATTTTCGCATTTCCTCGTTCGACGTCTCTCTGAGCTTTTTCTGAGTTCGCGTGGAGTTTGTCGGAGACGCTCCTACCACCACAACCTTTCATATACAGCACGTTACGCTGAACACGTCACACATGTTGTCGCCAGGGCAGGAGAATGAATTTGGCGAGTGAACGTGCTCCTCGTGACCAGAGGTGGTGTTGGTGTGCTTGCCGTCAAGGCAATGTTATGCTCAGGAAAAAGTCATGTAAAACTCATCCCATTCCTTGGAATGGCATAGGTACAGCACACTGAAGTAGCTGACAGGCTCTGAGTGTAAATTTAGATTTTTTATGAGTGGAGACGGTGAGATATGGCAGTGCCACCCACTCCTTCACTCTCTCCTAGTTTGAATGCCGATCTTGCCATCTTTGCACTGTAAAACATGCCCTGACGCAGTGACTTGATGAACTTCTGTCTTCTTGCTGTTTTCTCTCCAGCAAGACACGTGAATACTCTGTGTTTCAAACAGCTTGCGACCTTCACTGTGATGTTCCCGGGTCCAGCTGTATGGCGAGTCACTTCCGACCACGAGGATCGGGAACTGTTGACATGTTCACTTCAAGTCTTTCAGCATCACGTGTACGAGCTGTCATTATTCTTCTGTGACACACACACACACATACATACATACACACACACACACACACACACACACACACACACACACACACACACCAGCGAGACGAGAATGAAACATCAAGCCAAACTTTTGCCAAAGTACGTATCTGATGTGCTCAAAAAGCCTCATCACAAACGTTGCAAACTTTTTGTGTTTTCTGCTCCATCTAATTAAAATTCCTTTCAAGTGTACCCTCAGGAGCGGCGCTTTTTTTTCTCTCCCGTCGACTGTGAAAATCAGGCCTGTTTCACACTGACTACGTTATGCTCGGCATCCACAGGCAAACCACAGGGGCGGTTCGACGCAGTGGTCATTCTCCCGTGCGGGGGCGCAATGCACAACGCACCCGCAGTGAAACGCCCCCTAGCCAGCCCCAGTTTGCCTCTGATTTGTGAGTTCCCTTCGCGGGATGCAGATTCCATGTGCGTCCCCGTGGGGGCTCTGTTTGTTTTTCTCAAATATATTGTGCCATATTTGGCGCAAAAGGCGCATAAAGTATCTTCCTGAAGAGGAGATTGCAAAAAGTTTGTCAGGTGGCCCAGATTATTGCGTCAGACAGGTTTCTTTGGAGACTGTCCTGGACGGATCTTGCTGTGAAATTCGTTCGCGGCGGATCCAGGGACCACAGGAGAAAAGTTTCCCAGTTACATGCGCGCGATTATTGATTTGTAAATTTGATGTTGACGCCCACGCAAAAGGACGAATCGCCATCACTCTCTGCCAGTCCCTACGCGACGCGGTGACTCTCAATAGCGTTGCGGTGCAGTCGGGGAATTTGTGGGATCAAGGCTGTCGAGTCGACGGTACAGCACAGGTACTGGGATGGTGCAACATGGGCACCAAGACGGTGGAGCCTGGGTACAGTAAGGACACGGAGAACCAAACTACACGCACAGGACGGTCGCCAGGAACGTGCGGCACGAGCGCAGCCTCTCACCAGGAAAGTCGTGAGCCAACAGTCCGACACACAGTGATGAACCTGCAGCGCAACATTGAACCAACACGAGGGTCCCTAGCGGAGCCTGAGTCCAGCAGACCAGTCTGAATCCATTGACGCTACAGTGTCCACGAATCCCTGCCATATTGTCTCGTTGTCAGATCAAAGATTTGCAAGCGGAAGCTGTGGACACCGTGACGCACCCAGGCGGACAGGACCTGAACCGGGATGCAAGTTGCGGACGTACCAGGGAAACCAGAGTCACGTGACGTGTGAGCTCTGGATCAGTGATCCTGGCTTCCGTGTCTTGATCCATCAGCGACCATTTACCAATGGGTCCCGGGCAGGTGCAGGGAAATATTCATTGAAGATTGATAAGAAATCAAACACGGGCATTGCAATGGTCCCGTCTCTTACATCACGTATTATTGCATCTGCGTCGTTATGCAATTCGAGGCCCTCAGTCAAAACGGGGGAGGCGATCGCCTCATTCTGCGGGCAACTCGAGTCCAAATTCAACCGCAACAGCCACTCTCGCTCCGTTTTTTGCACCTCAGATTCGTGCCGTCCTGGAACAAAAAGTCGAGATGGCTTTATGCATTGTTCGGCGCATGTAACGAGACTTTTTCCCGTGTAATTCTCTGCACACAAAGACGCATTTAGAGTCCCCGGAATGCGCTTCAATGTTGCTAATGGGTTCAGCGACTTCTCAAGCAGGAAACCTGAGAATAGAGCAGATTTTTTGCATTTCCTGCATTTCACTTCCAAATTGATAAGACCGTACCTGGAGAGCGACAAGTGCACGTTGTGTCTGTGTTCAAAAACATTCATGATTGTTGCTGTGTTGCCAATTTGTTCCAAGTGTTTTTGTGTCCTGATATCCGGTACAAAATTGTCCAGGCTCTCCGACTCAACTGTGAGAGACAGGATGATGCACCCACGAATTCGTCGTTCGTCGTTTAGTTCATTTTCGTTGTGCAGCCACCCAAGTGACCAGAGGCAAGGGTTCAAAACAAATTGCCAGAACGACCCACAGGTGTATCCGACGTGGCTTTATCGCCCTGTTTGTCACATTGCACATTCAGTGTGGCGTATTCAGTGTGAACGAAACCTGAGGATTCTGGGAGTCAGATCCGGAACAGGGACTTTCAGCTTTGGTCCTGCCATGGCGCGTCTCGAGCGACGGTGAACGCAGAGGCTTCGGACCCGAAAACCACAATCACCTCCGCCCCTCTGACCCACATTTTCTCGGTGTCAAATTCCTCTGTTCTGGGGGTGGAGGTCCTCGGACCTGATCCTGGCGGATTTTTTGGTTGAACGTCTGGGGACACGTTCCACAGAAAACGCAGCAGAGTTGTGACGGACTCGCGGACTGTTGGCGCGGCCGAGCAGTTCAACGTCAACGCTGTGGTGCACCAACACTTCGGCACACGTCTGCAACCGGACGCGTTGAGTCCTCCACGAACACAAGTGTTCGGTGTCTGGAGGTGAAGGGCGAGAGGGCGCTGTGTTCGGTGTCTGGAGGTGAAGGGCGAGAGGGTGCTGTGTTCGGTGTCTGGAGGTGAAGGGCGAGAGGGCACTGTGTTCAGTGTCTGGAGGTGAAGGGTGAGAGGGCGCTGTGTTCGGTGTCTGGAGGTGAAGGGCGAGAGGGCGCTGTGTTCGGTGTCTGGAGGTGAAGGGCAAGAGGGTGCTGTGTTCGTCTTCACAACCAAGAGGTGAAGGGCGAGAGGGCACTGTGTTCGGTGTCTGGAGGTGAAGGGCGAGAGGGTGCTGTGTTCAGTGTCTGGAGGTGAAGGGCGAGAGGGCGCTGTGTTCGTCTTCACGACCAAGAGGTGAAGGGCAAGAGGGCGCTGTGTTCGTCTGGAGGTGAAGGGTGAGAGGGCGCTGTGTTCGGTGTCTGGAGGTGAAGGGCGAGAGGGCGCTGTGTTCGGTGTCTGGAGG
>JAAUXT010126467.1_pt1 | contig 9989 bp, 12 predicted proteins | sample 7278171 | NCBI WGS metagenome assembly JAAUXT01 (sample SAMN14350112, study PRJNA611818) | marine sediment metagenome | isolation source: surface marine sediment (1.8m) | place: French Polynesia: Moorea | collected 2018-08 | reverse complement strand
AGACCAGGGTCAAAAGGTCAATATAAGGTACTCCAAACAACACACCATTCAGGTTCAATGACAGTGGAGGATTCAATCAAAAGTATTTTTGAAAACTCTCTTCTTTTTCTTCCCTTTTTTTTCCTTTTCTTTTCTCTTTTCTAGAATTACAAAGTCCTTGTTTGAAAAACATTAAATTTGAAAATTCTCTTACTGTGGTGCTGTTTGGAGTAACTCAGACAGAGCAATTTTTTGTCATTGAACCTAAATAGTGTGCTGTTGGGAGTACCTCATACAGGGCACTTTCCACTTGGACGATTGTCAGAGTCAAAAATGCACTGTACACTTTTGACAACCAGGGCATTCTGACACTCCGACAACGTTCGCGGTCAGGCAGCGTGACAACACAGCGTTGAGAAACGTTCTCAGCAACTCTGGGCACATTGGTGAGCTTCGATTAAACTGGTGACAGGTGGCGAGAAGCGATGGAGCTAGAGACGGACTGTCACAAGCCGCCGATGATTGAACTCGTCCAGCACCTGCCACTCGTCTGCCTGGTGAGTCGTCGTGTTCTTCGGCGGAAGTGTGACGGCGTCAGTCTGGAAGATTCACCAGACTACGAGTACTCGTATTGTTGTCTTTGTAACTTCAGAGGGTGCTTGACAACTGCCAAACGACAAGTGGACACGATCCCAAGCACAAGGATTTTCATGTGAGTTCCCTGCACCTTCACTGCTCCGCCACCTGTGTCGCAGAAAACAAAGTTTTCCGAAGGAATGTCGCATTGTGTGTCACATTTCAAAATTTCCGTGTGCAAGTTGCACGCGAGGCCTTTGTTCGTCGCAGTATCACTACGATTTCCGTTATCTGCAAGAACCGAAGAAGCCAACTACGGAAGACAAAGGCGTCAAGTACGTCAAACACAATGCAGCTGCCAACAATGTGCCAATGCTCGCTTTGAGTGTAAGGCTTCCTACTTTCTTTCATGAAATTTTTGTAATTTGATTCGCAAAGGCACAGAAGATTCTTGATGAAAGGCATCAATTTTACTTTCAGACAATGGTGAAGTTTAATCGAATAGACTGCCTTTCTCATCCCGTGTGTGTGAACTACTTGAAGATGAAATGGTTCGTTCAAATGTTCAGGGACATCAAAACATCCCGCACACCTGCAGAGCTCACGCAAACAACATACTTCGCGTCAGACTGTGCGGTCCTGTCAGTCGGCTTCGACACAGAAGAATCTTGACCTCCTTGCAAAAAAGCGGTGGACCGGAGGGTCTCACATCAACGTTCATTCTCAAACTATCTGACCCAAGTTTATGCTTTCACAGTCTTTAAGAGCCCGTTGAACGTGGCCTGAACGCCCGTACCTTCCTGTGCTGCAGGAAAGCGTACGGGTTGTGGTTCCACGCGATGAACGTGGGGCTCTACCTGCTCTTCCTGCTCTTCCTCACCATGTACATCACGACCCTGGACCCGATGGTGCACACCGACGGCTACAGGGTCCTCAACCTCACGACCGGCGAGTACGAACCCATCCAAGATCCACAAAACTATTTTTCTGTGAGTGCTTGTTTTCCTGGGGTTCATGTCGCGATTTCGTGGAAGTTGCTGATGTTCAACACTGAACAGGGTGCTTTCGTGGAAGTTGCGAAGTCAAAAGTCGCGCTGAACACAAACATGTATGCAAATACTTGTTTTTTCATCTATTCGTACACGCACACCGGAAATCAGGTGCGCACGCGTGGGAATTTATGCGGAAAGCGCGACGACAAAAACTGGAATTTTGTTTGCACTTGATTCAGGAACATATACTTGGCTACCACAAGATCGGCTTCCTCGTTGTGATGGCATTTGTGGCTCTCAACATCATCAAGGAACTCGCTCAGATGTACCAACAGGTAATCACTCCAAGTTCCCGTGCTGACAGCGGTCGACAGGGCGTCAATTGTGGCCACAATTTTCACGGCTTGTTCCGTCGCTGCAGCGGTGGCGTTACTTCCTCGACTTCACGAACCTGATGGAGTGGGCGTTGTACGTGACGACGGCGCTGTTCATAACGCCGTCGCTCTTCGGCTACTTCCTGCACCTGCAGTGGGAGGCGGGCGCCGTGGCCGTCTTCCTTGCCTGGTTCAACCTCCTGCTGTACTTGCAGAGGTATTTGTGTACGTGTGTTTGCGTGCGTGTTTGCTGTGTTTTCGACAGAGTGGGCTGTTTTTGGCACCTCAAAAATGTTTTGGTGCACTCATCACAATCTTGCTCTGCCCATGCAGTCCCTGTGGCTTGTTGCGAGACGCAACGTTGTTGAGGAAGAGTCCCACGTGCACAGAGGCTTTCACTCTGTTCCCACTGGGGTACACGCACAGGCAATCACAAAAGCTCGTCCATTGACACAACGGTATATCTGCAGGTTCGATATGTTCGGGATCTACGTGGTGATGTTCCTCGAGATTCTCAAGACGCTCGTCCAGGTTCTCGTCGTCTTCTCCATCCTCATCATCGCCTTCGGTCTCGCCTTCTACATCCTCCTGTCGCGCGACTTCTCCCATCTGTCGGGCAAACGTGGAGGCGGGTCGCAGGACCAGTGTGTCAATGAAGGGGTACGGTTGCCGGTGCATGCAAGGCACTACCTCTCTTCTTTTGTTGTTTTCGCTCATAAAAAAAGTCTCATCCGTCATTTTCTGTGTTGGATGAAGCACTTTCAGGAGCACGTATCAGAAAAGAGTTTAAAGAGATCAAGTAAAACCTGGTGCAACAAATCGACCTCCAGCCTTTCCAGTTTGATAAAGCCAGATTGGATTCTGAGATCTGCCCAAAGCAAGACTCAACTCCACATTTCATCACTCACACCCTGCCCCCAGGTGATCCTGTCGACGCCGGCGCTGTCGCTGATGCGCACCTTCGTCATGATGCTGGGCGAGATCGACTACATCTCGACGTTCCTCGAGCCCTACATCGACGACGACCCGATCTCGATGCACTTCGGGAGCCTCACGTTCGCCTTCCTCGTCGTCTTCGTGCTGCTCATGCCCATCCTGCTCATGAACCTCCTGGTGAGTTGGCTCAGGTAACGTGAGGCTCTGGAACCACGACCCACTGGATTCATGATGATCTGTGCCCTCCACACCCAAAGGGTTTCCGAATCTTCTTCCTGCAGGTGCGCCACTTCCAATGCTTTTTGGTACACGTGTCAAGAAAGGTTGGCACAAGCACACCAATGAGGTCTGGTGGGAAGCAGATTCTCAATGCATTTGCAAAACAGAACTTGCAATGAGCTCTTAGAGATCTTGTTACAGCTGAAGTTTCTCTTGTCGCATGTATCGTCTTGCTTGACATCTGACTCGAACGGAAAAATCGCAAAACTATGAAAAGATCACAAGAATAAACTCGTGCCACAACACATTCTCTGCAGGGTTTGTATTCTCGCTCTTGCAGATCGGTCTGGCTGTTGGAGACATCGAAGCGGTGCAGCGAAACGCGCGGCTCAAACGCCTTGCCATGCAGGTACTGAGACGGTACACCAAGTGAACCAGAAAAAAATTCTCTCCTTGAAGCTCAAAGGTTCCAACCTCTGCTGGACGTTCGGCTCGTGTCTCGGCAGGTGGAGATGCACGCCGAGCTGGAGCGGAAGCTGCCGAGGCGGCTGCTCGACTACGTGGACCAGTCCGAGTGCAAAGTGTACCGCAACTACCGCCACAACCCCTTCACCTGGGTACGTGTTGCCTGACAGGGATTCCTCCGCTGAAGTAGAACCTCAGTCCCTGGTTTCGGAGTCCTTGGGTCAGAAAACACCCAAGAAACATGCAAGAGGTTCGGTGTCCTCAATTTCGTGAACCCGCAACCCATAGTTGAGCAAAAACAACGTGCCTGTTGGTTTCCCCAGGCTTCTCAGAGCTCCAGAACACTTTTTACTTTCATTCAACGTAAGCAATGCAAAATGGGTGTGCGAGTTGTATCCTTTTCAGATCCTGGGTCGGTTGTTCCGGGGAGGGACGGACGAAGACAAAGACAACGAGACCTCACGACACGTACTCGATGTGGACCAAATCGCGGCACAATCCTACATCATGGAAGAACTGCACAAACAAAAGAAAAGGTATCATTGCGTTGGACAATATTCCACTCATTTCTCTCAGGCCAAACCCTGAAACCGTGTGGTTGTTGATGTCTTTGTTGAAATCTGCTCGTCAGAATGAAGAGCCTGTCGGAGTCTTTGGAGAAGCAACACGACCTGCTGCGCCTCATCGTACAGAAGATGGAGATCCGCAGCGAGGCTGACGATCACGACGTCGGCGCATGCGCGAGTCCGCTTCCACTTCCGTCCAACACCATGTCCACTTCCGGTCCTCCAGTCTGGAGTCCGAGCGCCAGACAGAATCTCCTCAGACAAGCCACCGTCGTTAAGAAGTGGACCAAGTTCAAGCGAAAATAAAGCTGCCAGAGCCACAAGAAACTTCTGTCGGAGCGTAGACTTGCCAAGTTTCGCTTCGGGTTTGAGGAAATTGAAAACTGCTTCCTGTAAATGGTGGCAGAACCATCAAATTCGGCTTCCGGGCATCGCGACAGCGAACACATTGGTGTCTGTTGACTCGATGAAGATAAATCTGGCCGCGGTCCAGACGAAGAAGGAACATTTAACATTTTTGTCTCAATGTCAATGGAATGATTTCTGTTCGAGTAGATGTGTGACTTGAATGTTGATGCAAACTTTATGGAATTGCGACTTTGGTTTCCTTGGTCGTACACTCAGGGAAAAAATGTTGGAAACAAAGAGCAAAGTGTGCACAATGTTTGAAGCAGCATATCAAGATTTTCGATTCGAAAATTCATCTGGTATTTCAGGTCCGAATGATATGTGACCTGTGCAAAAGTCTGAGTCCGCATGACCATGTAGATTTCCGCCTGGTATCAGGGATGGAAAGTTCGCAAGATCCGTTGGAGAAAAGAAACCGACACTTTTGTCCGTTGTCGCACGCAACTGAATCCCAGAGCTTTCACAACAAATCTCATTTGCGACTCGTGGGCAAAGAAACTTCAGGTTCGGGAGTCACACCAGGGTCCCGCAACTGCCGCGCTCTGCGTTGTTCGTCTTCGGATGAACATCGGCTTCACCGTCGCAGAAGAACGAGGCGACAGACAACATGCTGACAGTTCGCTGCTGGAAACCGGAAGTCCAAAACGACGACACTGACGATGACGCATGCGTGTTGGGTTGGTCCAGGCAGTAAACACTGAGGGCGCCGCCATCAAGTTGTGATGACGTCAGGTCCGGGCCTGATCTGCAACAGGCAGAGAAAGAATTCTCAACGTTGGAAACTAGATGGGTCCCGCACTGAGACTGGACCGGAAGGTTTTCTCCCAGGGCGGATGCAGGCGCAAAAGTTTCACTTTTTGCACGTCAAATCTTCAAATTGGGACCTCCTCCATGGTGTCGCCCCCCTGAACAAATTCTTCAGTTTTTCTTCTGCAACCACAGAGAATGTACATTTGTGAGAAAAGACGCCTCGTTTCATGGAGTAAAAAGTGCCACCTGGACAAAGCTCTGCTGCCTCGCAACTGATGGATCTGCGCTCTGAGCTCCAGCAATTGTCGCATGATCGCTTTGTCCTGTTCTTTCAGTACTGCCTGAAAAAAACATGTCATGCAGGTTCAGAGAATGTTCCATGCTTACGAGGGATGTCCTCAAATATGCGGTTCCTGTCCAGTTTCTCGACTCTCGGTGGGCACGATTTTTGTTCAGGAACCCTGAACTTGTTCCAGATATTCAATGGCATATTCTGTCTGGCCTTCAAATTGTGACCTCAGACTCAGAAGTTTCTTCAGATGACAGTGAAACAGAAGACCCAAACAAGGATGACTGAAGTCCAGAACAGAACAGTCAGACTGAATCGCCAATGATCTCTCTGCACGTCATCTTTTTTTTTTGTGCCCACTTTTGGGATGTTTACATTTGAAGTTTTTGTGAGATTTCTGTTGAAATGCATGGTTTTGAATGTTTGAGAACATCCCTCGAACGGTGAACCTGCAACAGAACGTTTTGAATTTCCATTCCGCAGCCTGTCTCGCAGAACGTGACAGGCATGTACTCGTAAATGTTTCCGACAGCACACTGATGCTGTGCGGATATCACGCCTTGTTTTCTTCTCCCCAATTTCTTCTTCAGGACTTGGTCACGGCACTCAGAACAAAAGACCAGGAGCTCGCGCACCGTTGTTGCCTTTCTGGCATTGTCCGGCGTCTCAAAGGATCTGATCGACAGCAAAATGCTCCATGTGAAACTGCGTTGTTTCTTGTTGAACACCACCACTGCCAAGAGGCTGTGTGACACCCCGATGATTTGGAAGTTTTGAATAGAGGAAATCTTTTGTTCCTTTGTTGTTCTATTTCTTGAAATTTGATACGAGAATTGTGGCTTGAGAACGTACGATTTCGTGCTGAAGCCACCGGATGGAGGCGTTCAACCTGGCTGTCCTTTTTCCTTCTTCTCTGGTCTGCAAGTCAAGAAGTGTCGCAGCAGAAGAACTATCCATTTTGTATGCAGTCCATCCAAACGTTGTTCTGTCTTCATAAATTCAGCATTTTGCCAAAGTCGAGTCAACATGCACCTCGAGCCATCTTGACACAAGTCAACGGCGAAGGATGCAAATGCGGTATGAACGCGCTACCTGTATGAGCCACATCTTTGTACATCGTTAGATGAGCCAAATGGTCCCGCAAGGACAAATCAGGTGGAAGCACCATTCTGATAAGGAGTAATACCCCGCGTATGGTGCATCTAAACCCTATTTAATGACAACTGGGACAATGGCCACAAGCATCGTGTCAAATGTTATCGCAGCCCCGCGGAACCGTGAACCAAAACCCGAGACATTGTGCACTGCGGCGTCGCTTTGAATGCGAGAACATCCTCATTCAGGGATTTTCTCAACTGCGGGGAAATTCCAATACAGAGCTCAAGAACGCCGAGGTAAAAGGTGAGGAGTTGACAAGTGCACACTTGATTACGATTGGCACATTGACCTTTTCAACAGGCGAGCGAAGGACCCGTCCTACCTGAAGCACGACAACGCTGCAGTGTAAAAACTGCACGATGAGGAAAAGGACAAGAAAAGTAGAAGAACGAAGTTGGGACCGTCGAATTTGAAAAAAAAGCCTCGAATCAATAATGGACGACTTGCCGTGAGCAGGTACTGAACAAGTACTTACAAGTCTGAGAAAATTATCACAGACGAGGGACGAAAGTCTCCCTTTGCACACTGAATGCCGAATACAGATGAAGACCTGAACCGCACACAAGGACTCAGAGTCAGACCCTCTGCATGAACCAAATCCTCTGCAACTGCACGGGAGCTCACTTGAAAAACCGTCACAATTTTATGTGCTCACATCTTTTTTCTTCCAAGCTCTTTACAAGGCGCACAAGTCGAACGGTCTACTACATTCAGTAAAGATTTGTTCGTTATTTTTTTCTCTGAGAGCATGCGCGTGAAAAGGAGTTCAGACCCCAAGGACACTCAGAAACACCATCCACGGACCAAAATAGGGTTTTGGCTCTGCGAGAGAGAAACACAACACACGAAAAAAAGACATGCGTTTTACGAAATTGGCCTTTTTATGCATTCTCAACACGTTTTCCTTTGCAAAACCAAGCTCTGATTTCTGAAAGGAACCACCGCAGTCAGTGATGCTCAGGCTGATGAGTAGTACGTCGCACTGGGGTCAACTTTATCTCTGATCTGATCTCTTGAGTTTTACAAGATTTTACGGGTGCGTGCGTCAGTAATGAAATAATTCCGGCTCAGGCAAGCACTTCGCCGGAAAATATGAACACAAAGAGGTTTTCACACCACTCGTTGGCAGTGATGCAGCGCAGAAATCCAAGAAACATCACAATGATTTCGTTGCATGCGCTGTGGTCGTTCCAGATCTGGTCGCACATGCACTTTTCAAAGTCTTAATTGAGTTGCGTTCAGTGTTCTTTGACAGTCGTTGTGAGCATTGGAACATTTTGAAAATGCACATCAATCAGACACACCTTGGGACAAAGTACGAATTCTGTTCAGCTTTCGTCACGAATCATCTCTATGCTCTCCTGTTCTTCTTTCCCTCTGCACTCCTTGTTCTCGCAGCTCCTCTTGCTCGCTGCTTCTTGCGCAGACGTGATGAGGAAACTGTGTCTCATGCCGATGTAGATGCAGAGTCCGTACCCCGCCGCAGAGCCCAGCAGCACGGACAGAAAGAGCCAGGCGTTGAACGTCATGACAATCAGCATCAGCACGTAGCCGATCAGCAGCTCCAGCGTGAACATGAACGTGCTGAGGATGTGCGTCTTGGAGAACGGAGAAATCCTGCAAAACGCCTGGCAATCAGTGCAAGCATCTCTGACAGGGGTGTGTGATCCCACGTGGGAGCAGCTGCTCCAACAGACTCCGAGCAGTTTCAGGCTCATGGGCCTCATGATCGCGAAAAATACTTTGCTCGCCGAAGTTTGGGCCACACAAGTTCTTCCTTGCTGCTTTTTGCAGTTAAAAGAGATCAAATTGGAAGGACAGACACAGAGATAAAACACAGAGAGAGGAAGTTTCCTTGTGATGGGAACAGAGAGACAGCTTCTCTCAGGAGCATCGCATTGACTCTCAGTTGTCCATCTTTGTCCTTCCCCACATGTTTCCTGTGCGTGAGAAGAATGTTTTTGGCTCACGCTCGTGCGGAGAAGACAGTGCAAGGTTCACCAAGTGCTGCAGCCCATTGACGAAGCCGCCGTACGAAAATGATTTTTGTGAAGACTTCGAGGCAGCGACAAGAAATTATCCGTACGATAAACTTGTCTGAGATGCCAAGATCAATTTCCAGAATTCGGCATTTCCTGTTCAACTGATACCAATGCAGGAGAGGTTTCGTTTGGAGATAAATTTTCGTCGCACAATTTCGCTAAACAGAAGGTGCACACACACCACTGAGTGAAGATTCATGCAGCAGTGTCCCAGAAACTACCCTCCGGCAGCTTCAGCCGAAAGAGTGGACGCGATTTTGTGGCAACCAGCTCAAATGAAGCTGACCAGAAGTCGCAAGATGATCACAAGCAAAGGGAAAGCAATGTAAGTCTCTTCTGGTTCGTACAGTTTGATAAGATTCTGCAGTTGCTCTGGCTTGGTACCAGCCACTGGGAAAATCCACCCGCAAAATTCCCTTTTGTCTGCAGCACAAAAGACACTGTCAAATCAGTGTTTTCGGTGAAATTCTTTTGGCCCAGATTTGTTTGGAAGAATTGTGGACAGAGAAGAAACTCACCCATTCCACCGATCCCCGTCTCGCTCGGACACGGTCAGCCTGAGGCACTTGAAACCTTCGTACGACAAGGTGAGCACAGCGAAGATGCAACTCGCCAGCACCAAACCTGAAGTGAGGTACAACAAGTTGATGAAGCAAGCAAACAGATTGATTATGGAAGAGAAAAGTCACGGAAGATGGATAAGACGCGCAGCCGAACCAAAGGGCTGTCACGCAACGTTCTCAGCGGGGTAGGAGGCCAGGGGGCTATTCTTTTTACGCTCTGCGTCGCAATTCTGCGGATTTCTGCGTCTCAAATCTGTTCTTTTTTCCTCTGCGTTTCACGTTCTGCATTTCTCTGCATCACAGAAATGCAGAACACCTGTCCGCTCTGCGTTTTTCAGTTTTTTCTTTGTTTGGTTGTTTTTTCTTTGTTTTTGTAGCAAAACAGACACAAAATGACTGCGAATCCAATGTAAACACCGGAAGTGAAGCAGGATTGGTGAAGCTGCACATGGAGACGACCTTGACATTGCTGCCAAGATGTCGTCTGTGCCAGAAGAAGAGGTAAATTTAAAATTGTGATGAAAATGGAAAATGTCAATGATATGGACAAAACGAGTTCAATTTTTTGGTACCAAAACATGAATATATATTATAGGAAATTTTGCCAGTGAGTTTCAAACTTCAAGAGCTGACTATTGTCATCAAATGCAAACTGAAGCATGTTGTGGATGT
>JAAUXT010127310.1_pt1 | contig 9991 bp, 12 predicted proteins | sample 7278171 | NCBI WGS metagenome assembly JAAUXT01 (sample SAMN14350112, study PRJNA611818) | marine sediment metagenome | isolation source: surface marine sediment (1.8m) | place: French Polynesia: Moorea | collected 2018-08 | reverse complement strand
CCCCCCTCCCCCTGAAACAACGAAGTGCTGTTGACACAACGTCGATTGTGTCCACAGCAATTTCAATATCGCCAACATCATTTTCATTTCGCAAAATATTATCATTAAAAGAGATGAAAACGCAGGCCGAGCCCGCTCAACGCGACAGATCATAGGCTGCAGGAACTCGAACATGCTTCCCTTCTGTTGCGACTTCGCTGTTGCCTTTGTGCGTCGGTCAGCGAGCCAAGTGGATTCAGTGGCTCTACGTGCAGCAAACGATCACTGACCCACAGATGGACACTCCTGAGCATTCTTTCAATGAGATACCCAGGAAAACTGCGATATGCGCTCGGCACCATTGGTCTCAAAATGATCGAATGCAAAACGGTCAAGTCTGTTCACACTGGACGCGTAGTAGATCTACAGTGCATCCCTGCACTCCTCGCGCGGGCACCTGGTCTGCCTCACACGGCAATGTCCAGGGTGACGGGACCTTCCCTGTGGTATCCAACAAACACAACGTCTGACGCAGCATTATTTGATCCCTGTGCAATTCATCAATCAATGAGCGGGGGACCAGAAATACCGATCATAAAAGCATCGAAAACGATATACGTAAAATCAATCAAGTTTTGATCACTGCAGAACCCCCTGTAAAAGCTTTTTAAAGCGTTTTCCTGCAATTTTCCATCAAAACTTATGTGCTTTACGTGGCGCTGCATAATGAGTGGAACTGGAGGCTCCAGGTATGCTCCGCGCTGCGGAATCGTCCCCATGCCAACGCCAACGCTAACGCTTGTTGGAACGGCGCATTCAATCAAACGTTTCCCTAAGGATTTTGACTGCTGACCCCAGACGAGTTGCTCAAAATCTGCAGAAGTGCATGAAGTCAGACATTGCTCAGGTGCATCACTTCTGCATTTTGTCCTTTTAAATCTCTGAAGGCCTCAAGCTGTTTCACTGGACACGTCGTGCTCAGTGGCATGGTGCCCATTTGACTTGTTCTCACCCACGTGCCACGTCCACCTGACCTGGATCTGAAGAACCTTGACCTGCGGCACACGTCACACCGACGTCGGGCCACTGGTGACGCCTTCTGCCAACGTGACGCCGTCGAGTCACTGCGTGACGCTTTCTGACCAAGTGCTGCAAGCACGACGCCATCCGCTCACACTGACGCAGTCACGTCAAGTTGGACGCCGCGTATCCACGTGTGACGTGACGATCACCTCCACTCGTAAAAGCCCAACAGCTGAGTCACAAACCCAACCCCAGCCGACGCCCACAACGCAACAATCTTCAAAAGGACTCCGCCACTTCAAAACCAGCAATCAACAAATCAAATCAACAATTTTTTTCAACACAATACAAATCGCCACCGTGGATGGTTTATGGGCGATAGAACGACAGAACGGTTGATACCAATCACGGGCAGCGAGCAGCTCTGGCTGTTAGAGGATTAGTAGAGTTTTAATGAACACGTGATCAGAGGGGCGGACCCACGGGGCCCACGGGCCAACTCTTACGGTTTCCAAACCACCGCAAGAAGAACCTATCACCTTTGTCCGCCAGACAATTTTTCAGGTTCCCATGTCAAAATCTGGGAATCGCCCCAAGAAGTGTTCATCCCTCTCACGTGGAGCTGGATCCGCCCCTGACGGGTAGCAATCACTCAAATCGACAACAATCGAGGCTTTCACGGCATTGAACACAGCGGATGGAGATTAATCACCTCAAAACGCCTGCTGAATGTTTTATCTGTGGTGCGAACGATGATGGGTGTGCGTGTGTGGATGTGTATGTGTGCGTGGGTGGTGGTTCGTTGTTTCAACCGCGTGTGGTATGTGTGCGTGTGTGGGTAGGTGCAGTTATGTTGCGCCTTTTACCGCCCCACAATGCAATGTGAACGTGGGCGAGTGAGCGTGTGTGTGCGTGTGTTTGGTTTCACAGCTCTGTTCGTACAAACATCTGCACGTGCGCGAATATTGTCCTCCATACGGAAGTTATGAAACAAAACGCACTCATCGCACTTTCGCTGCCTCTATTCAAATTCGCAGATCAGCGAGAAAAGTCGCCCACGGCGTGAAACCGACACTGGTGCACCAGATCGCTTCGTGACGTCCGGTGCGACCCTGTCGTTATGTCACAACAGGTTCGTCGTCCTGCGCACCACAGCGGCTCAACGTGGCCGCACTTGGGAGCGCCAAACGCACAATGTAAGTTCATAACTCTTGTGCTGTTTACAACTCTCGTACTGTTTACAATCTTCCATTTTCACACTCTAGATCTACAGAAATGTGTTTCGAACAGCGGAAACAATTGAAGCTACCCCAAGCTACATACCATCGTTGTCAACATTCAGGTACGTGTGTGCGTGTGTCACAAGGCGACGATTGCTCTGCACGTGCAGTGAGTCGAGTCGTCCGGATCGGAGCGTACTGCGGCGGCGGAGCGGAGTGAGTGCGGCGGGCGGCGCTCTGCTAAACGGTCACTTCCCGCGTCCGCCGCGCGTCACGACGCTGCGACGCGGCGCGCAGCTTCGGACGCCGCGTCGCGCGTCGCGCGCGCAGCTTCACGCGCCAAAGCGACGCGGAAACGGGCGCGCGAGACACGTTGCGTTCTCACAGCGCTGTTTTAAAGCAATTAGCCGCTTGGCAGAGGTGACATATGGTGATGGGGGAACCCTGCAAAACTCTCAACACGCGCGCGCAGCCAGCGACGACTCTCGCGCGTAGCAACGGGTTGACCTTGGTTCGCACCAGAACACAACGGAAGAGCGCAAAGATGGCAATTCTCATTGCGGCGAAACAGGATCATCACAGCAGCAAACCAACATCCAGCTTCCACAGTCTCCCTCCCAACCACAGTCTCCCAACCACAGTCTCCCAACCACAGTCTCCCAACCACAGTCTCCCAACCTTTCCCAGGTCGGGTCAGTGGAACATTCGGTGTTGCGAGGCCCCTATCTTCGCATTGATGTCCCTGTCATCAAGCTGACACAGTTGGGTCCAATTCGCCACTCGCTTTAAGAACGTCCCCCTCTCCAAGGCGAACAGGACCATTTCACGGCCATTGGGGTGTCCAATCGAACGCAGCCCGTGTGGCGGCGTTCTTCCTAGACTGGAGTGACGCCTCGACGTTGGCTCGTCCCGTCCCAGTCTGACAGCGCAGATGGGGGGCTGGGCCTGAGTCGGGCGGAGCACACTGGATATTAGTGCACACGAGACCTGAGGCACACTGTGTGCGTGAAACACTGGATCCCTGTGCACGACTGAGTTCACTGTGTCGCAAGCGACGACGTAGCGCCCACTGACCTGTTCGGAGATCAAAGGCTTGACGCATCCAATGTGAACCCGCTTCAGCCTCATCCAGCTCTGCGCTCCGGTATCAATTAGATGATGTTGATCGAGATAATATTGTAAATCGCCCGTGTGATGTTGATGTGGATGAAAGGCCCGCTCTATGTATGTGTGTGTGTACGTGGCCCTGTGGCCAGGCTGCTCACTGGAACGCCGCCTTCACGTGGGAGGCGTCACGCGTTGCGTCCCTGGACCAGTCGTTAGCAGCGTGAACTTTTACGCTTGACTCCGCACTGGACACGTGACCAGTTTCATCCAGCAAAATCAACGACCGCCCTGTCGCAGGGTACGTCAGCTCAGCGTCGTTGCCAAGAAACGTTCGACGTCGCCGCGGACGACGTGAAACTGACAGTCTCAGCCGCTCGTTTTGTTGGAGCGAAACTGCGTGAACAAGTCACCGAAAACTGACGTAAAATTGAACGAACTCTCAAATGTGTCCAATGTCACAAAACTTCATCTGAAGCTTTTCTTGCGGTATCCAGGGTGACACTTGATACCATCGTCCGACCTTTGAATTTAATTGAATTCGCGTATTTTCAGCAAAACTACCCAGTTGATTTGAAAATGAAGCCAGGTTTCCCAGCAACACTTCTCACGTTGTATCACCTTCATGAGGATCGGAATGACATTCTGTTGAAAATCCAAAAGGCCATCAGATCCGACCGGTTCACACAGGGTGCAATTCACATGAATCCTGCATGCAGGCGTTCTGCGTCGCAAGCCACATTGCATCGCCCACGCTTGTGCAGAAACGCCATGCAACACGCACGCAGTGTGAAACAAGTCCCGAGGCCTCTGCCACCCCAAAGGCCAATACAAAATTTTCCAGCCATGGCAGAAAGGCCAAACTCCCGAACCTCTCAACGGTGTCTCGTTTCCTTCAATATGTCACAGGTTCTGCCTTTATCCACGCAGGTTGATCGAGTATGCATCAATTGCGCTCAAACCAAAGAACTCAGAACGATGACGCCTGCAACTGAAAAATCGAAAAGAAAGCAGGATCTCAGTTTGTTAAGTTTTCCAGACAGTCTTTCCTTTCACTTGCACGTGTGACAACGAAGTTGAAAATGACAACCAATGACAGTGATTCATCCTAACTGAAACAAGCTTTGTGCACAATACTCGTACATTTTTACACAAAGAACATCCTTTTCAGATTTCACAGCAAAAGGAAAATGTTTCTTTCGTCTTTTTTTCTCTTTTCGTCGGGCGTCACGACTTCGTGATTCGCGCTGAATTTCGATCCCAGAAAGATAATGCCGAACGGAAAGAAGGGAGAAAGCGAAGAAAACTGAGAAAGTCGAAAAAGAAAGTTGTGACAATGTCTGATCTGACAAATTCAGGTGGAGGTTGAGCTGCGGGTCGTCCGTTCTTCTTCTGGGTACCTGAAACTTTTCAAATCAGACTCCGTGGCTTCCCGTCCACCCCAACCCCGAATCCCTGTGTCGGTGACAGAATGCCTGCGAACAGCCCAGCACACAACTGTGTCGAGTGAGTGGATCCGTGACTACAGTTCAGCGGACAAGTGCTGACATCTCTGGTTTGATGCTTCACGCACCATTTTTTGCCTGATTCACGCTGGAAGCGTCACGCATCGTGTCCCTGGAAAAGTGCACTTTTTTATCGCCAGGAACGACGCACCGCGCAACTGACTTGAGCAGTGAAGTGGCGCACGCCGCGCCCATGCAGTGTGAAACAGGTGTCCCAACTTTGGCCCTCTCCTCAACTTACAAAAAAGGCAATTTGGAATTTCACACCTGAGTTTTCGGATCCTTTTAACGCAGACATTCATCACACAACACTCTTCACTGTGGGTGGTTGTGATCGTACGTGCGGAAGATTTCGGTCTCGTTCACACTGAACACGTCGCGACCTGCATCCCTCCACAAGCCACAAGCCCATAGAGGGTGCGTCACCAAAACGCGCACAAGAAGAAACGCTGGTTCTGACCTCAGTAGATTCGTGCAGTTGAGACAGAGAACAGAGCAACATTTCAAACACTCGTTCCCCAATTGAAATGCCTGTAACAGGCCTGTTCTGATAAAGGCGACGAGCTTTGCGACACATCTTTGATGCTCTTGTCCCAGCACAGCCGTTCTCCCCAGAGTCGATTGACACGTCACTCCCTTCGACAACGCAATTCCCAGCGCATCAAACACCAGTGCATGTTCTTTGCTCGAGGCACCAAAGCCAAAACCAGTTCTCTGGCGGGCTTTGCGGGAGTATGCCCAGATTTAGGTATGCATGGGTATGTCAGGGTATTTGGAGTCACGGCCCCGTCGTGTTAACTTTCTGTGCACACACCGCTCTTTGCTTTCAACTCAAATATTGACGAACCATAAATCCGGCTCTGTGTGTACTGTGCGTTGCTCGCCATCATAATAACAACCTATGATTCAACAATGCATAATTCCACTGCCACAAAAGAGCACACAGATATACACAAAACCGGTCGTGTCCAGGTTTGGGAACATCACAGCGGTTGGATCCGTGGCCGTGTTCGATGTGGCGCACCAGTCCCAGGGTCTCATCCCATGTGACCTCCACTCACCAGGTTCCTTCAAGGCTTGTCCCCCTCCCCCCAAATCACCGACTGTAAGTCCCAGAGACCTGGACGTCAAGTCAAGCAAAACGCAGCCCTGGATGTCATGGTGGACCTGCATCCCATTGAACCTTCAAACTCAATGTACTCGTATGTCTTCTGGTGCGAACGACGACGACAGGTCTCACCCTGTCGTTCGAGCACGCCAAACCAGTTGGAAAGGGGCCTGAGCCCAACTAGTGTGAAACGGGCCTGTGCCCATGTGGCCCTGGACCTTCAAAACGGTTGTATCGTAAACAATAGACACATGCAGCAATGCGGCCCCACTCGGCTTCAGAACACGACTCGGAAGCACGAGCTGGAGAAGCGAGAAGCGCTGACCGTGAGCAGCGCGACGTTCCTGTGTGAAGCGACCACCAAACGAACGCAAAACTCTGAACTTTCAACATCGGAAGATGTCGTGGTCGATGAGAGATCAGTCCAAAGAAGGGTAGCACACTGGTGCCAGAACCCAATGGTGTCTTTCCAACTGTCGTTCCACAAACCTCGGCTGAAAAAAAAAATTTCCATTTGCACCCCCACCCCCAACACCAAAAACGCGGCCATGACAACAGTGGGTGCGTCGCGCGTCGCGTTCCTGCACAAGTCCGACGCTGAACGTTGGTGCGCACGACGCACGAAACGGGCCTGTAACAGCGAAGTCGCACGGGAAGCGACCGCGTGTGTGTGTCGGAACTCGCTGGGACGCGGCGTGATGGATCATGCAATTCGCAGCGACTTCGAACAGAACAAACATTGACACGGACGGGAGAAACTCCGTTCAGAAACCTGCGGGAGCGAGGTTCACACCGCGCCTCGCTGTACATGACGCTTTCAGTGAGAAACGGGTCCGACCCCACCTATTCACCTCGACGAACTGGAAACTGCGTGAAATGTTGGAATTTCAGCAGACGATAACGCGTAAACCGTAACTGACCCGCGTTCCCATGGTGATCCGTTCTTCTGAAGGGCGCAACCAACGTTTCCTGTGAAGCCTGAACCCGGCCTGCAGCCTCCCTCCGACAGACTCACTGTGTCACATGAACAAGAAGCAACAGCGAAGCTCCTCCAGGGGCGCGACTCTCTTCGTGAGATGAACATTTTCCAGCAAAATAAAGCGAGAACCAAACTGGAAACCGAGCAACTGACAGAACCACATCAACTTCCCGTCACATTGAACGCAGCTCCCCACCCCGAACTCTCCTCATCAAATCCCACTCGTCGAACAGCCCTACACGAACCTGGAGATGACAACGATCCAAGACAGCAAACCAATCACCCTGACCAAAGTTGTTTCAGCGAAGAGGAACGTACCTTCATGATGTCTTCTGCAGTAGCGGCGGCGGCCTGAGCGGGGGCTATGTTCATGGTTCAACTCAGCTCTCACGCTGCGGCTTCTCTCTCCAGGAGGGCGGGCGGAATTACGTCGACGTCAAACGTGGGATCAAAACGTCTGTTCACGTTCAATTCGCAAAGCGCGCTGTGCTGTTGATATGGAAACGCTGACGCAGATTCAGATCTCGCGAGTCAACGTGAGAATTCGTTTGACGTGAACGTGTCTACCCGTGACGTGCGGCTTGCCTTCTCGTGAATTCCCGTACAGTCCAGCGAATCAAAGTCACGTGGTGAACCTGACAACAGCAACCTGATTTCACGTTTTCGTTCTTGCCACTCACACCCTGACGTCCGAAAACATTTTGTGCAGTCTGTGGTGCCAAACCAAGACCACACAAACATTTCCGAGCATGCACTTGAATCTATAAACCAAAATGAACGATTTCAGATAGCTTTACGCACACATTTTGATTTGAATGCTTCAATTTGAGGATTCTGTGGCCAGAACGAAAACACGAATCTATTTCGTCTCCTCAATGCAAGAAACCTCCCAACTTGAAACTCCGTCCAAATTTAGTCAACTGCGTCTTTTGACAAACACACAGAGATTTGGTCACTAAGCCAGGCGGGCAGAAGTGGGATACAGTCGAGCTGAATACATATGGTGACAGCACAGAGTACCAACTCGCTGTGTACATACATAGAAGCGAACAGCCACGATGCAGGGCTCAACCTAAATCACCAACGCAATTGGCTTTGCTTTTGTCCTCAAAACTCGGAATTGGTGAGATGTGCTCACGATCCAGCAGACTCCAACATCGGGTGTCGACTCTGAACTTTCACTGCCGCTGTACGCAGCGATGGCTTTGATCTACTGTTTGAGCGGGTTTTTCCGAGCGGAAGTGAAAAAGTGACCCCATCCCATCGACGTGTACATATTCGTCCGCTGTGACCTTTGACGACAGCTTGGCCTTCGGTGTGAAGCTGCACAGAGGGCACCAATGCAAGTTGGACGGAAAGTTGGGAGCCGACAAACGGGAGACAGTCAATGATAGGAATTGGTGACTGCGGTGAGTGCTTCAGACCAGGATTCTACCCCTGCCACAAGAATCAATCTCAGCTTACCAAAGTCAACATCACAATCTCATGAATGTTTCATTTTCGAAGCCCCTTTTTCAACCCACGAAAGGCAACAAGAAATTGTGGCAAACTTGGAAACGCACATCTCACTGGACGGTGAATCGTACAAGGATCAACAGACGACCACCAGGGCCAGATAAAACTGTGCGCCAGACCCAAAACCACATCGAGTACACCGCTTCCTCCGCTCCACTACGCATGTGTCGTGCGTGGCGTCCCAGTGCAGGCCAACGGGCACTCCCTGCGACTCAGCACCTATTGACTTACAAGTGCAGGGACTCAACGCCAAACGCTTCCTGTGTGCAATCTATGTTTTTAGTATTGCACGTTATCCCTGTTCAGACTTGTTACACTCTTCAGTGTTGGTGCAGAAAATAACTGAAGATTTGGGTTGGGTACTGAGCAAACACTGGGTTTATGGTTGGCAGTTTCACGCAAGATTGCCGTGCGGTGCGTCCTTGTGCGAACCAAACGATTTGGTTTGGTTTCCGGTGAGCGCAGTCGCAAGTTCTAAAACAATTTGCCAACTTGCGTTCCTTTTCAGCTTTATGCGGGGAAGGAATATGTAATTTTAGCTGAAATTGACACTGCACTTTCTTGTGCTTATCCTCGACCACTGACGTCTTGGACGTTGCGTCGTGGCACTCACTCACTCTACTAAATTGCTTGTTGTTTTTCAACATCAGGGCTCGGAGAGTCAACGCGACGAGGCCGCTGCATATTTACGTGTATTTGCCATTAGAGACGGAGAGAGGTTCATGTTGACAGAACCTTCAGGTTGCGCAGGGGACGAAGACAGATCGGGGCCCGATGCGGGGACGTCCAACCTCCGGGCCAATGACCCCCCGGTGGATCCAGGATCAGGTCCGTGGGGAAGGGCAACCACAGGGCCAGTAATGTTCAGGGTGGGGACTGAACTGTTTTCAGTCAAACCGGTGTTCACTGATGTGTGTTAAGACACAGCGCTTTCAGTGTGAAGAAGTGCCTGACCTCACCAGGTGTGAACACTGTAGCAAACAGCGCGGCCAAGGAAACTGCGCACCAACGGTGAACATTGAGGCATGGCACGCAAGGTATCAAAACAAGTACAACGGAAGTACTGAAGTCGCCGTGTCAACTTTTGACTCGAATTCCTCGGATAAATCCTGATGATCCCCCACCCCACCCCACCCCACCCCGAAAGTCAGAATCTACTGGCTCCGCGCTTTGAAGGGGTACGAGTAAATACCCTCTATTTGAACGTTTGCTCAGTTTCTATTTTCCCCGATTGGATTGTGTTTCCTTTCATGATGAGTAAACTTTTCCACTGTCAACAGCGCGGCGTTTAGAATTCACGGCGCTTCCTGCGCCTCCGATTGAAATTCTGCGGTGCGGCGGCCGAATGAGGTCAGGTTGCGCACAGTGGGGCTGAGAGTCATACGCGTACACTCGGCTCCACCCCACGCCAAGACCCTTTCTCCGGGATAAACATGCAAGCACAAGCCAGACTCGAATTCGAAATTAAATTGGTTACAAATTGGTCAACAGATTCTGTTGAAAGTGGGTGACGTGAGTAGGGAGGTGTGTGTGTGTGTGTGTGTGTGTGTGTGTGTGT
>JAAUXT010087380.1_pt1 | contig 9992 bp, 7 predicted proteins | sample 7278171 | NCBI WGS metagenome assembly JAAUXT01 (sample SAMN14350112, study PRJNA611818) | marine sediment metagenome | isolation source: surface marine sediment (1.8m) | place: French Polynesia: Moorea | collected 2018-08 | reverse complement strand
GGTTGCCGCCCCCCTCCTCCGAGGCCAAATCTCTGATCCGCCCCCAAGCTCCAAATTTTCTGCTTCAGACGACAAATGTTCTCACTGCAAAATAGTTCATCCCCCCCCCACAAAAGGGTTGCCGCCCCCTCCTCTGAGACCAAATCTTAGATCCGCCCCCCGGCCCATATATCAGTGAATTGTTTGTGGGAATGTATTGTTCTGAGGCAGATGTTGAAACAACCGAAGCGAAGATAACAATAGTCCCGTTGTCCCGTTGTCAGGAAATCGATCTCCCTTGGTTACCGCGACACAACAACCTGTTGCTACAACGAAGAAAAAGCTTTTCTTGTTGGTTTTGTTCGGTGGATGTAAAACATGACACATTTTGTACTGTGTACGAGCGATTTTCACGTTGGTGACGCGCGGTCGTTTTTGACGTCAGCGTCAAAATGTAACATTGAAGCCAATGGTAGAATTTTGACGTCAGCCCAGAAAACGACAGCGCGTCACTCAACATGAAAAGCCCTTGACGACAACCTTGGTTGGAGGGTGGGGCGAACTCAGCCATTTTAGCAACTCGGTCAGTCGCGCACGTAAATCGAACGCGCCCAATATATATTTCAGCGCCCCCCCCCCCTCAAAGTAGTTTGGGCAAAGGTGTTATTGGATTATTGCAGTGTCTGAGTGGGGGGGGGTCTGGTGCCGCCCCCCCCCCCCAAGATGGACCCTGAATTCTCCTGGATCCGCTTGGCTTGTTGCTCCTGAGGAGGGTTTCTGGTGGGAGGGGGCGTCAGCTGCCGCCCCCTCAAACAAGATCACCATCACAGCCGAACCGAGCCAATCACATCTCACCTTACTCGGTCTGCGGTGAACTCGAGTCTCTATTGGCTGAACAACAAGACCACGTGATCCGGGGTATCGCGTCACGTGGGGCTAAAAATAGCATCGCTCGGGTCTGGGGTTTCCTGCGACGCCGTCGAATTGGCCTGGTGTCGTGTAAAATGAGATAAAATTGGCCAGGTTCAAGTATGATTCAGAGCTGTTTACGACGTCAATGGCGCCGTCCGATTTGAATGATCTGGCATGCCAGGTTGGAATGCGTTGTTGCAAATAAAGCGGATTTTGGCTAAACTGGATTGATCCACAGCAACCCACCAATGAGAAGGGTTGCTGTTTGGGTTGCTCAGGATCGATTGCTGCGACCCGGGTTGACAAATCGAACAGGGTCAACGATGAGAAGTTGTTCGTTTTGTCAAACGAAGATTTGCCGCAATTCTTTCCGCCATCTTGGTCTCCTAATCGGAAGAGAACCAGTTTTGTCGCGCGTGTGCACGTGTTTCCGTCTTTCCGGGTACCAGTGCACGGTCAGTGTTCCCTGCGTTCCCTTCACAATTTTGACGTCGTGAGGGCTGACGTCAGGAATGAGCTGAACCATTTTTGACGTCCTCCATTGGGTCCATGTGAAATATGATGCGGACGTCAAAATTTTGACGTCGACGTCAACTTTTTGACGCAGACAGTGCTTTTGAATATCCCTTCACGCGTTGCGATTTCAACCAGTCACTTCGCGCCATCCCTGGCCGAGGGGTGAACCGCAGGTGTAATAGAACGCGCCCACGTGTTCGTTTTTCGCTGCAGAAAGGGTCACTAAACCTTGATCTCATGTCCTGTGTTGCGGACCGTGCTTTGTGTGTTGTCATCACAACGTTTGTTCCACAATTTGCCCGTTTCACACATTTTCTAGGGGGGTGGGTGGGATCAGAGAATTATTTGGTCTTGGTGTGAGAAAGAGACAGATGCCTTCTCAGATTGCTGAGACAGAATTTTAGTAGATCTATTTATTTTCAAGAACATTGAAAGCAATATATATTTCTTATTGAGACCAAAAATCCAAAACAGATTTTCTCAACTTCTTTTCCTTGCCCTGAGTCAGATGTTTCTTCAGGTGGATTCAGTGGGGAACAGCAGGTGCCCAGTGAAGTAGGAGCGGATCGCCCCACCTGCAGTACCATAGATGAGTCCTGTGCTGGTCAGCTGATTCTCCACTCTCACCTGTCACAAAGGGAACAATGAAAAAATGTTGATGAAGTACAAAGGTCAATGTAAAAACAATACTGTTTGAACATGCAACTTGAAATCACTTCATGGGCATTTGAACTGCCTTACTGTGGTGTCAGCAGTCAGCTCCAGAGTGACTGTAACAGATGATGTAACTGCATCTCCTTCACTGTACAGAACAGAATCAATAAGTCTTGTTGTGCCAACCACAATCCAGAAATAGCTGTGGGAACCAACTGATCTCAGAGTGACTGTGAATCTGCAAAGCAACAAATACTTTTTTATGCCAGAAACACAATATTGCTGACACCCAAGTCACAAGGAAAAATAAGACAGGTACTGACTCATAGAATCCATCCACAGGAGCAGTGTAAGCCCCAGTGACTGGGTTGTAGTGGCCGCCATTGTTTATTACCTCTGTATCAAATTCTATCACCACCTGATCAGACACAGCAAATGTCTCAGCAGTGATAGTTGCAAAAAACAGACTGTCACCTGAAAATACAATGTTCTTTTTGAGTCTAAATGGAATGAAGGTGCTGTAATTTTTGTGTTTTGACAAGAATTTTTGGCAATGCTGTTTGGTTCTGTTGTTGCTTATTGATACCAGTTTGTTGTGTTGTGGTTTTGCTCTGTTCCGAGTCAGTTTGAGTCTCCACCAGTTTTCCCTCTAACTGCACCATCTTTTCCTGAAATGCAGCCTCATTTGGCTTGTTTTCTTCTCTTGTAACCTGACAATTTTCTGAGAACAGATTGTGAACTAACTGTTGGCACAGTCGTACAACAGCAGAGGTTGTGGTCAGCTGCACAAAGAGCTAAAGACACTTCATACCACCAGGTCATCAATCAGAAGCTGTTGCTGTTGCACCACAGATTTCCTCATTTCCAGTTCTGAATGGTATTCCACAAGTTTTGTCTCCAGTTGCATTTGTTTTGCCTGAAAGTTGACACTTTCTTCTTGATGCACAAGAAAACAGGCTTGGTCTTTCCTTCATGTCTGAAATGTCAGAGGCAAACACTTCTCACCACAAGGTCATCAAACTGCTCCTGTGTCACTGCCTGAAGGTCACAGGCTGCCAGGAGCAAGGTCAGAAGGATCAGAAGGGTCAGCAGGGTGCAGTGGAGATGCATTTCTCAAGGTGACCAGAAGCTGAGCCAGAAAGGTCACTGCAGCTAGACAATCAGAGAAGAAAAAGGGAACAAAAGGACTGGAATAAAAGGTTTCCCTGTTTTCAAAGGCACCATTATTCTCTTTCAAATGCAACATTACACTCTGGTGTTTGGTGCGTGTACTTGTGTGAGAGACACAAACAAACTCAAACAAGCAAATCAGCTCAAAGAAAAACAGCTGAAAGAATAACAGAATATAGAACAACTACAAAGTATCATGTTGGTTACGTTGTGTGGGAAAATTTCAAGAAGGTGCGCAGGAGTCTGACTGTCCCGGATGTTGTGTCTTCACCAAATCAGAGAAGTAAAGAGGCAGAGCAGAGCAGAGATATGTGGTCAAAAAACACAGGTTCTGACACAGTCGTCAGTGGGAGAAGCACATGTGTTGAGATAGCAGATTTTGTGTGCTCAAAGGGATGTGGCAAGATGAACTGATCACAACAGATTTTTTTGTACAACTGCGTCAGAGTAAAGCTGACGTATTGCGTGCGCTTCTGTGTGACGTCATGGGAACCAGCGTCAATATGTCACGTGCCACGTAATGCAGAGTTGTGCTCCCTGAGGTTGCTAAACATCCCTAATTCTACACTTGACGTTGCTGAGTGCACGAGGTGCTCAGACGATGTACACCGTGGACGTCAGATAAATGTGCCTACTGTGGCACGTGCCACGTGCACACGCTTTTAGGAGTCAGCTAAACGTCCCTAAAACGGCCGTGTGATTCTGCGTGGTGTGCCTTATGTTAGAATCCACCGGCCACACCACGCACGACCTGACACAGCTAAACGTCCCTAAAATGACCTTTTCCCACGAGCCACGGCGTGCGTGAACGCGCTACTTTGTGTGGCTAAACCTCCCGAGCAGATGGCAGTTTTCACTGACTATCTATGTTTACTTTTGAGCACCTATCTGGCTACTTTTGATGAAGTGACTACGTGTACTTTTGCAAGGGTCAAAGGGCTTACACATTGAGCCTACGTCAACGTCAAACTGCGACGTCAAGCACCAAAACTGACGTCCACTGCTCTGTTTTGACATTGATGGCAACTCAACATTAAACATTGACGTCAACTGCAAAGTGATTCATGCTGGCCCAATGTGGAAACAACCAGCAGTCAGCGTCAAAAACAGTTGCAGTTGACGTCGCGTTTTCACGTCAGCGTCATCAATCTGTCAATCCCTTCATGACGTCCTCATGGGAAAGTGCTGACCTCACACACGAGCCACACCGGAAGAAAGTGACCCTCTGGTGGTCCAGAATTCGGGTCAGAGTTGGGGGGGTCGCCTTGGTGAGGGGCACAACCTCGTGCCCCAAGAAATGTTGTTTTGGCACGTGAGGGTCGCTGCAGATCTTACACTGCCCCCCGCCGTCACGCCCCCCCCCCCCGTGGGACGAGCGCTGCAGGGCGTGGTCAGAACCGGATTGTACCAGTCCCGTGCAGAAAATGGCGGAAGGATGAACTTTGTGACGTCACGAACACTGAGACGCGCGCGCATGCGCAGTGTGAGGCTGACGTGGCGATTCTGAACACGTGTGTGTCACGTGCTGAGAGACAAAGATCGGAGTCCTGGCTCAATCAAGCTGCTGCATTTCAGGCAGAAATGCACCGAGTTGGGATTTTCACATTCGGTGCCGCGCGGTCGTTTTTGGGGCCAAAGTCAAGAAATTCCACCATTGGGTTTCACGTTAAATTTTGACGCTGACGTCAAAAGAACGACCGCGCGTCACCAATGTGAAAATCGCAACAGAGCGGTGGATGTAGAACAAAGACAGGGGGACTGGTGTACATGAATCCATCGACAGGGTAGGGAGGGGGATTCAACCCAAGACCCTGAGAAGAGAACAGGGTGGGTGAGGGTACTTTTGGGTTTCAGCGCAAGGCGGAGAATGCAACACGTGTTGAGACAAAGATTGGAATCCCTGGTCCCTCAAGCTGCTGCGTTTCAGGTTGAGATCTGCTGACAGACAGTGGAGGATCCAGGGACGAGGTTGAGAGAGGGGAGGGGCATGCCACGCGACAGGGCTAGATCCAGTGATGAAGTTCAAAGCGGACAGGGGCAGATTTTAGGCGCTGTGATCCATCAGGGAGAGATTGGAGGGGCAGCCACACGACAGGGGAGGATCCCAGGTGAACACCACAGCGGGGGGCGGATACAGGCGACACCTACACACGGAAGCCAGAAGTAGCGAGGCGCTGGGAGCTGGACCCATCACACGGACCTTGAAGGGGCTTGACCCCTTTGCACCTGTTTCCGTTTGCACTCGCACGTTACGCCTCTTTGTACCTGTATCTATCATGACAGCCATAAACACACAAAGGAAGAGAAAAACGTGCGCGTTTGTGAAGTGTTGCGTGCCAAGAGAGCGTTGACACAGGAGAGACAGAGGTGAAATTCCCTTCCCCTGTTTGTGGAGCCTGATTCACAGTGGTAGCGTCACACGCATACTGTACCTCTCTCTTACACGCACACCTGACACACGCATACCTGGCCCACACACACGCACACCTTGTACACTGGGCCTGTTTCACAGTGGTAGCGTTATGCGTTCTGTTTGATTCACATGCGGATCCAGGATCAGGGCGACACACACGCACACCTCACACACGCATACTTCACACACGCATACCTGACCACACACACGCACACCTCCCCCACACACACCTCCCACACACATGCACACACGCACACCTCACACACACGCACACCTCCCCCCACACACCTCCCCCACACGCACACCTCCCACACACGCACACCTCCCACACACGCACACCTCCCACACACGCACACCTCCCACACACACGCACACCTCCCACACACACGCACACCTCCCACACACACACACACACGTGGTGCTCCTGGGTCCTCCCCTGATACGAGTCTTGCTTTGGACAACAACAAAGAAACCAAAACAGTTGGCTCCGCTTCCTGTGTTGGTTCTTGATAAAGCCGTAGTTTGAACGCAATGCACGCATACTTGACTCACACACACGCACACCTCGTGTCGTGCTCGGCTTCCTGTGTTGGCTGTTGATCGTGGGAACCTTCGTCTTGCATGTTGTTCCTACACGCAACGTCGTCAAGATTGATGTCAGTTGGGAGTTTCAGCAACACACCCCGCAGCCTCAAAATGTACACAAAATTCGATCACACAACAGTGACACGTGGTACACACAAGAAAAACCACGTGCTGGTGCACGCGAGTCGGGAGGATGGCTAAAGCTCCCTACTGCCTGAGCTGCACGGAACGTCACCACGTTCTGGTGCACACATGTTCACGTGGACAGCCCAACCTCCCTACTGCCACGTGGCGGGAAAATTCGCACGTGAAGCTCGGGAATCCCCGGGGAATCCCCCAGGTGGCGTCACGTGCGAGGATCGAGAGGTTATCACAGCTGTCAATCAAACAACAGTAGCGCGCGTCATGGGATGGGACATGTGCAGGGGAGGACCCCGGGGGGTGTGCGCGCAGAACCATCAGGTCAATCTGTCAGTTTCAAACAAACGGGGAAGCTCAGGGTAGGAAACCTCTTGTCGGCCCAGGGTAAGAGACTGGCGTCAAAGTTACCGCCACATTCAACTCCATTGGCAAGTTTTAGCAAACAGCCCGCAACCTGAAAACGCAAACGTAACTTTTGACTCTCACAGCATACCAAAAGTTACGTTTGGGTTTCTTGGGGTTGCGGGCCGTTTGCTAAAACTCCCCACTGTGAAGTACGTACGTAGGTGGACTTGGCCTGAATGGGAGACCAAAGACACGCGTGACGCACCCAGTGTGAATCGAGACGAATGCTGACGCAACGGGCGACGTATGAGGTTTCCCTGATCCCATCCTGACCCTGACCCTGACCCTGACCTTGACCCTGACCCTTACCTTGACCCTGACCCTGACCTTGACCATGACCCTGACCTTGCCGCAACGCTTGAGCGCATTGAAACTATGACGCACCCGGCGAAAAGTGACCCTGACGCAAAGCGCAGTGCGTGACGCACCCAGTGTGACGTGACCCTGACCCTGACATAGCACGTGACGCAGTGCGTGACGCCCCGCTGTGACCGCCTCTTCCTGTGTGACGCACAGTTAATCGGATTCTATTTGAGAGGCACACAGACAGGAAGTGCCGCTCCCGCCCCGACCATTAGCAGATCCATCACACAGGCGTGGAGCCAGGGGGCCAGGCGTGGAGCCAGGGGGTCCAGAGGTGGGTCCAGGGGGTCCAGAGGTGGGTCCAGGGGTCTAGGGGTGGGTCTAGCAGGGGGTCCAGATGTGGAACCAGAGGTCCAGGGGTGGGTCCAGGGGTGGGTCCAGGGGTGGGTCCAGGGGTGAGTTCAAGGGAGGCCCAGAGGAGGTCTCGGCAGTGGGTTCAAAGGCTGAGGTGGAGGTTGGGGAGAATGGGGGTCCAGCCCTGGCTGGTGTCAATGGTGGGTTCAGGGTGGCAGCAAGTGCGAGCACGAGAGTGGCAGAGCTACCTGGACCCACCCCGCCACCCCACTTTATGAACCCCCCCCCCACCCTGCCCCACCCTGCCCCTGCCTCCCTCCACCTCTTTCTCCACCCCACTTCATGACCCCCCTCTGCCCCAAACCTGCCCTTCGCCCCCACTCCTCCCTCCCTCCCTCCCCTCCCTCCGCCCCCTGCCCCACCCATTAGCCAGTATTTAGTCAGCATTAGGCATCGAACTCTGCAGCGCGACAAACAAAGAGACTTTGACTGTGGTGTCGCTCCGCTGTGCCGCAGAGAAACAAAAAATATCACAAACCAGTGGAAAATTGCAATAATTTTGCGTTTGTGCAGCACACAAAACAGCGTTTTTCACGCAGACAGTGCGGCGTATGATATTTTGACTTGAGGGCGTCAATCGAGACCATGTAATGGAGAGCGTCACCTCGACAGTCCTCTGCTGACGTCAGCCCTGACGACGTCACATTGTGACGCTGCGTCGCCCACGTTTTCAAGGTTGAGGGACCTGAATCTCCTGTTTTTCATATTTTTGTGACTTTGGCGGTCATTTTTGGGGCGAATGTTTCAGGGACAAATTGTCAATTTTGAATTTTGCCCCCCTCACATACACATACTCACACACTCGCATACATGTGTACACACACACACTCACACACTCGCAGACGCACACACAGACACTCACACACTGGCACACATGTGTACACACACACACTCACACACTCGCAGACGCGCACACACACACACACACACACACACACACGTTTCCCTCACGTTTTGTGGCCTGATTGTAGGATCCTGGGTCCGCTCAAGAGAGCGAACCTGTGTCCACGCAGATGTTTGTCGGAATAAGAGAATCGAAAGGCTGGTACTTTGCCCCCCCCCACACATTTCTCTCACGTTTTGTGCCACGTGACCTCATCCGCGAGAGGGCGGGTCTGTGACCACGTGGTTCCTCTATCCGGATCAGAGAGTTATAGGGATAAAGGATAATTGTTTCCAAGGAGATCAATCATGCAGTCACGTGTCACGCTCGCAGGTTTTTCAGTCACGTGGCATGGAATCAGGGATCATGGGGTTGTTGAGTTTTCACACGATTGGAACGGAAGGTCCAGGGAGAAGGGTTGTGAGAGGGATGTGGAGGACACAAACACACACACACACATACACACACATACACACACATACACACACATACACACACATACACACACATACACACCTCCAGTGTGCGCCATGCTATATCTCTCACACACACAACACTGTACACACACACGCGAGCGCGCATGCTCACACACCTGCACTATTCACCATCATTTCTCTCTCTCTCTCTCTCACGCACACAGAGACAGGCAGAGAGACAGAGAGGCGGACAGACACACGTACCCTCACACGCACACATCACACGCACGCACACACACCTGCAGTGAGCACCCTCCTCCCCCTCCATCTCTCTCTCTCTCTCTCTCTCTCTCTCTCTCACACACACACGCACACACCTGCAGTGTGCCCCCCGCTCACCACACCCATTACCCACAATGCCCTGATGATGGAAATGGCGGTTTTCATCCCATAATGCGATCCGAGCGACACCAAAGTGGATAATTGCGCGGGGGATTCTGGGGCAGATCCAGGGGGCAGCACGACCTATCTTTACTGAGGGAGGGGTCAAAAGTGAAAGGTGCGAGACAACCTCAACTGGATCTGGATCTTCCCCTGGGACTTGTCCCTGGGGATCTGACTAGATCTGTCCCTGGATCTACTTCCGTTGTTGCATTGAGTATCAAAGTGGTTCTGCCCGGCATCAAGGCATTGGAACCTGCCCCTGCTGGACCCGCCCCTGAACCACCCCCTCTACCCACCTCTGAACCACCCCCTGGACCCACCCCTGGATCCACCCCTGGACCCACCCCTGGAACCGCCACTAGATTCGCTCATTACAAAACGCAATTGCACAAATTGCGCAAAGCCAAGTGGAATGGGTCCACAATGGCGTCTCTTTTTTCCGTCACGCAATGTGCGCGTTCACTCTGCGCGTCTGTAGTACATGTGTACTGCGGTACGTGAACACGTGACGCGCTGTCAGTGTGACGTCATCAATGGTGACGTCACTGGTTGAACGCAGCACGCAGAGAGCGCTTCACACGCGTAACGCAGTGAACAAACCACCAACAAGAATCAAACCCCTTCAAAGCAAGTCCACAGATACCCGGGTCACTTGGGCGTGATGATTGAAGTGTCAATTTTTTGTGACAGATTCATGTGGAGGCTTCAAATTTGGTGGGGGTGACATCGCAGTAGTGTTGTTCATTGAATATGATCC
>JAAUXT010078443.1_pt1 | contig 9997 bp, 21 predicted proteins | sample 7278171 | NCBI WGS metagenome assembly JAAUXT01 (sample SAMN14350112, study PRJNA611818) | marine sediment metagenome | isolation source: surface marine sediment (1.8m) | place: French Polynesia: Moorea | collected 2018-08 | reverse complement strand
GGCTTCTTACCCAAGGGGCTCAGGTAAGTGAAATAAACCTTTCCTGCAACACACATACGTGAGGCTAGTTTATGCGACCTGGCCAACAGAGACAGGAGACCCGGCTCCCTTCTCTGGGCAAAAGCTGCAACAAGGCTCTGCCAGCCGATGGCTCAGAAACGACGCTGGTATGAGCACCCCCATACATAACATTCAACAGCCAATTGAGTCTCAACTCGAGCCACTTGGTGCATTTCATGGATACAAAACAAGTTCCGATGCATCGTAAGTTCGCATGATCTTTACCCATTTCTTTGTGTGTCCAGAAGGCGCTGTTCCTTGGCAGGACAAATTTGTGTATGTGTCTGGTATCGCGGACCACCACTGGATGGCGAATGACAAGCCACAAGGAATGGATTCTGATTCAGATTGATTTATTTTGTTGTGGCCTAAGTGTTGAACAAAGATAATCACAAGTTGCATGACTTTTGTTACGGCCTAAATGGCAAAAATGCAATACAAGAAGCGATCAACAATTTGGCGAGTTCTTGTTCTCATTTGTCCAAGCTTGGACAGTTGCCGCAAAGAAAAAGGAAACAATTTGGGCAGTTAAAATCAATCATATTCCAGCGACCCTGAAGGAGAGAAAGTAATACAATTTTTGAATGCACATAGATGGGTCAAGGGTAGAGGTGTTTTGTTACCCCCCCCCCCCCCAGGATGGCTCGCTATGTCTGGTGGAACACTTTCTCATCTGCAAAATTTTTACAATTCTTCTTCAAAAGAGATATCCTCAACACCCTCATCTGGTTCAACTGGAGCTTCAACCCACTGAGGGTGGGGATCAATGCGCACAGACGCTTGGCATGTTGGGGCCAGTGGGGGGCTTTGCATTTGCTGTGGAGCAACAGCAGGTGCAGGTGGGAGGGGGTTGGCAGCGGCCCCCCCAGCCATATACCGTCTCACAGACATTGGGCGTGTGGCAGTTTCACAGCAAGGGAACATGAATGTGAAGATCGTTTGACGTATCGCTATCATACAATATTGACACTTCTCGAAGTCAAGTTTTTCTAACAAAGACATGAGTGACAAGCAGTAATACTTGAGCTCAGGATATTCTCCAGCAGTTTCTCAGCCCGGTCTGTTACCTGCTCTCTCTTGATTTCGCATTCAAGGTTGGCCTTGGTATGGATGCATTTTCTCTTCGGCTGGGGTGTTGCCCCCCCCCCCCAGACTCGCGCAATTCCTGGCTTGAAGGGGTGTTTTCAGCAGGAGTGTCATTGTCTTCAGCCTTGGGCAGGTCACGTCTTTTCATCACAGAAAGAGGCTCGTCCTCATCAGATTCGATGTCATCTTGGGGGTACACATGATCTTCCTCTCCGTAGTTCCCCACAGTTTTGCTGAAAGGAGTTGTTACGGCCTGAGTACAATTTGGTTGAAACAATGTGCAGAAAGGTCAGTTTGAGACTACAGTGTGTCTCAGATTTAAAGGAAGAATGATGTCGTATGGTTGAACGTTTATTGTCCGAAGTCAAGAGAGAGTGCATTATTGCAAGGACGGTGGTAGTGGTGGTTAACTGAGTAGCGTGTGAGTGAGAGTCTGTTCTGCCGGAAACAAATATACATATCCCGTTGGCGTTGACTGTGATATATTGCAGGATCAACTTGTACTTGGAAGTTGTATTGTCGGGTATGATTTGAGACCACATTCAATCAGCGTTGAGCATAGATCTGTGTGTCAAATGTGTACAACAGAAAAGACTATACAAAGTAATAATAGCTCAGTTAATACATATGCATTACGCAGTAGGAGAGTGAAAGTGCCCGGATAAAAGGAAGCGGCTGCAAGCCAGGAGTGAGTACTCAAGGCACAGAGTGCGATCTCCTCTGGTTGACCTAACAGCATGGCACAAAAAGTCTGCATTGGTTATCGGACCGCCACACCAGACTCGGCTGACTGTCACAGGAGTGTGACAGCCGGACAGTTTGTGAGAAGGACAATCCGAGCACTAAATTGCAACATATTTACTTGCCGGTTTCACACTTTCAGATCTACTTCCATTTCTTCAACATCCTCTTGTTCACTCAAACATTGTTGTTCTTCCACTCCAATATCACTGAGATCACTTGTTTCAAAAGAGTTTGTCATACTGTCACAACTTGCCACTATTGGTTCACTCTCCACCATGACATCATCTTGCATAACAAAGTCTTCTTCCATCATGTCATTACACCAACATTTCCTTTGATATGTCTTTTGCTTCTTCTCCCTTGTCCTCTTTGATACTCTGCCATCTTCCTCAAAATACCTCACCTGTTCACTGTAACTACTCTCATCACTGTCATCTTGACTGTATACAAAGTCACTGTTGTTCTGCGTTGACTTGATACTTCTTCCACTTCTTCATGAAAATGATCCTTCCACACCTTGACCCATTCTTCTGCCACACAATGTCCCACTCACTGCTCCATTCACCTCACTTGGACCCATCTCTTTCAAATAATCCATCACACTCTCATCAAAACTCCCAAATTCCTCAACTTCACCATCAACACCATCATGATCATCACTAAACCTCTCCTCCATTTCTCGATTCTTTCTTTTCTTCTCTTTGAATATCTTCTTTCTTCTCCTCCTCCTTGATATTTTCCCCATTCCTTTCTTCTCAATTCCATGACTTTCTTCTTCTTTCTGACTTTGATCCATCTTCCTGCAATGCTCTTCTTCATGTTCTTCTTCTTGTTTGTCTTCTTCATCTTCTTCTCGTTGTTCATCCTCTTCTCCATCAACCACCAATTCCTGCACTCCACCTACTTGATCACTCACTACTCCAACATTCTGCACACCTTCTTCTCTCACATGTAGAACATCAAGAGTGAATTGATCACAATGCAGATTGCATGCCAACCTCTCCAAGTACAACTCCAACTGCTCCACATTTTCAAATTCCAACAACACTGAAGTTCCATCAACAACCTGCAAGCCCTGCACATTCCGACTGTGTGAATCAAAGAAGTAACACTTGTCCTTTGAAACAACCACCAATGTGCCATAACCACCTTGACCACAACTCAATGTTAATACACCAAGTGTCCATCCATCACCATCCACCAAACTGCCAATAGCATTCAAAAGTGAACAGCCAACTGTTGCAGATTCACTCACTGCTCCATAGATCAACTCTTCTTGCGTACACTCAACATAAAATCTTCTCCCCATAAAAGTAACTGGATTCTCCACTTGATGCACATTCAACAAACCTCTTGGTCCTGATCTTGTTGATCTCAGGTACAAAGCATCACCACCCAACAGGATACTATCCAACACATCTCTTGTCCACTGACCAACAGGACAAATCTTTGTATACACTGCTGCTTGCACACAATTTGCAACACATTGCCTCCCTCTTGATCTGCTGTCAAAGAAACCCTCATCACCTTGATGAAATGAACCACGCACAACTCTTGTACAAACAGCCATTTCTCTCATCAAACAAATGAGCTCTTGTGTTCAATATGTACCAACTTGTTCAATATGTTCAACATGTACCAGAAGTTCACTTGTACCAAATTATACTTTTTCCAGAAAACAAAACATAAAGTTCAACTCAATTTCACATGCAAAAACAAAACTCAAATGAAACAAAAATCACTGTCATACAGAAGACCCGAATGTAGATCACCCTATTACAAAGCCAAACAAGAACAAACATGTTAAATGATTCACACATAAATTGCTGTTTGCATTAGTTTCTTACCATTCCATGGCAAAAAATTCAAAATACACACACACACACACATCCACAAAATCATACGAATCACACTCCATCACCTTCCTTCAATCTCAATGCTTCAAAATAACTCTAACACAGCACAACAAAGTGATGTTCACATTTTCATCCTTAAACAATCCTTCACTAAACTGACACCCATTTCATACCACACTATCCCATGTGATGTTCACATTTCTTCCCACATCAATCTCTGTGCACAATTAAGTGATGTTCACATTTTTTGCATTTAATTATGCCCTAACCTAAAACAAACTGATATTCACATTTTTGCAAGTCTATCATGTATCTTTCCAATATCATACCATCAGATGTTCACATTTCTTGCCAAATGAATATCTCATTTGAAAAACTGATGTTCACATTTTCCATGTCATCCAACAACCCAAAACAGAATTTTAAAACTGATGTTCACATCTTTCCCCAAAAATCATACACCAACCCCCATCACTGCTTGCTGGACTTCATGCTAAAAAAACCCCAATAAATTGAATGTAAACAACAGACATAACTGACAACAACAAAAAAACTGTACTCACATGAATGTGATGACACTTCTGAAAAAAAATACAAAAAGACTGTACTATAATCTGTAAAAGAACAATTCTTAATCCAAACTTTGTCCATTGAAAGCAGGAATCTTCAACAATTTGTCTCAAATAATAAAATAATAAAAAATACTTACATTGTCCACAAATATATTGTGTTGCATTGTCACTACTACCTTTACCACAATACAAATAATTCACACAAAAAAAAGTTTCCCCCAACCTTTGACCATATCAATCGTAAGAATATGTCAAATATATACCACATAAACAAAAACAAATCAAATCAGATTGAAAATGTATTTTACACAAACCAAGACTACATCATCCTCACAAACTATGACACACCAAACAAAAAACTATAAAAACAGATTCACCATGACAAGAAAAAATTCTCATGAATTCCCAATTAATCACAACTAATCATCTACACCCTCCCTCAAAAAAATATCAAAACACAAAACAGAGCTCACACAAAAACAAAAACAAAAAAATAGCCAACACACACACCTACCCACCCATCACACACATTACCAAACCATGAACTATAACAACAGATTCACTATCACAGAATGAACAAATATTAATAATAAATTTCTCATAACTTCCCAATTAATCACAACAAATTCTCTACCCCCTCCCTCAAAAACAAAAAAATTACGAAAGAAGCCAGGACCCACATACATGAAAAAATAGGCAAGACACACAATTACCCACCCACCAAAGAAGAAACTAGCTCCCTTCACAAAATTTTGCATGAAAAAGAGCTGCTCAACATTCGCACATACTACACACAACCCATGCACACAATCAATGATTCAAATATTCACACAAGAACAACACAAATACCAAAAATTGACATGAATTGACCAGCCAGTGGAACAAAGAAAAAAGACCATACCAAAAAAAAATAAATAAATAAAATAAAAAAAAATAAATATAAAAATTGGAGAAAAAAAAACAAACTAGTCGACTCCAGAAATATTGAAGAAATCAAGAGGTGCAGACTCTACACAAGTCATCAAAGATCGGCCCCACTGACCGGAATGAGGATGACAGCTTGCAAAGCGGACCACATGCCTGGTGACTGGATGAATGTGGAACTTTACACAGATATAAAAATATTGCCTCACTTCTTCAATTTTCAATTTTCCTTCAATGACTTCAAAATCCATCATCCAACCTGTTGCAAAAGGGTACTTTTTGATAACTGAAATACATGGATCCCAACTGTACCCATTCATTTGATCACCATCCATCCATGTGTTCCTTGAAATCATCAAAATTGATGATTATGTCACGAATAAAAAATGAATACAGGTACTCAAATACATCACAAAAAAAATTACCTTTCCAAGAATAATCAACACACGCATGACTGCAATCCTCATGCCTCTCGCATACATGATTCATGAAATCAAGTTTGGAAAAATTGGTTTGCAAAAAATGTTGAAACTGACAATCAAACACACTCAACTCTTCTTCCATGCATGCAGTAAAAATAAGAAACTGAAGATACTCAACAGGCAACATAAATAAAGACATGCACAAATCAAAAAATCTCATTTCATCCTTTGCATAACTGCGAATCAAAATACGTTCAGATGAATGATATGAAGGTTTGTACTCTGTGCTTTCAGACAGACAATGACAAGCACTGGTTTCCTGGTAATCAAATGTTGTAGGTGTAATTTTGAAGTCAAAATCAGGGTGGAAAGAACTTGAATGGTGCTTGAACTACTGAACATGAAGGAGTGTAGAAATTCGACGAATACTGATCACATATTTGATACCAGTCCTTGTCGTCAGTGTAACAGTTGTCAAATGAAGAACAAGATGAGTAGAAACCAGACGACGATGAGCAGGAAGTGTGTGAAGATGACTGAGATGACCCAGGTGATGATGACAGAGATGATGAATTTGACGATGAAGCAGATAACAAGTGTGACAAGTAATCAAACATATCAAAATAAAAGGTGATGAGTAAAAATTGACAAACAAAATTTGCGTGATGAACCTGGCTAACTTGAGCAACCCTTTTTCGTAAATGACCAGTGGGACCTGCCTCCCGTGCAATACGGGTCCATGCAGTGGGTCCTGACTCCTTTCGTACCCGTTTGGTAAATTCCCCACTCCACATCTTCCTTCTACCTAAAACATAAAACCATTGACTATTCTTACATACAATTGCTCTTTCTAAAATTCCATGAATTATATCAAATATTTTAATTAATTATTTTACTTACATTCCTTCACCCTTCGCGCAAATTCTATTTCCTCCTCTACCTCGTCAACCAAATCACCACCCACCATGTCACTCCACACACCCTACCAACAAGGAAACATTTCAATTTTTTTACCTTCAAAAGAGAAATTATCTTCACACAAAGACTCACACACAAAAAATGAAAACTAAGAATCATCATCCTTACCTGCTCATTTCTCCTTTCAATCTCCAAGTCATCCACCACACCAAAACCCACAATTTCACTCCACGCAACCTATCAAGAAAACAAAAATTTCACTTACTTCAAATAATCTTTACAAAAAACAAACAAACACAGATGTACCATACCATAATGAAAGTACACAAATTAATCATCCTCACCAGATCCTCTTCCTTTTGACCACCAACACCTCCAGCATGTCCATCACATCCCCACTCCTCATCCCAATACACCTCCACATCACTACTCACATCACACCACACCTGAAGAAAAAAAGTACAATAAAAAATTACAAAATCACCTGAAATCAAATTTTTATCATAAAAATTTGTTTACCTGAAGTCACTGAACACCTTAAAATTCTTTCTCTTACCTGACATTCAGCATCTCCTTCACCTACACCAACACCAACACCCCAGTCATCCCCCCAACCAAACTCCTCTTCCACCAACCTGTTGTTCCACTTTCCTCTCATCTTGAAATGACAACAAAAAAAAAATACAAAATCACTTGAAATCAAATTTTTATCATAAAAAATAACCTCAAGTCACTAAACATTCCATAAAACAAACACCTTAAAAATCTTCCTCTTACCTGACATTCAACATCTCCTTCACCTACACCAACACCAACTCCCCACTCATCTTCCCAACCAAACTCTTCTTCCACCAACCTGTTGTTCCACTTTTCTATCGCCTTGAAATGACAACAAAAAAAAATTACATAACACCCACTGAACAAAAAACAAGAACTATTAATTCTAAACTTGAGATTCAAATATTATACAACCATTCCATCAAACTTACACCCTTAAACACCTTTTGCATCCTCTCCACCTCATACTCCTCATCAAACCCCCTCGCATCAGCCACCAACTGCTCCATTTCTTCCAATTGCAAAAAAAAAAAAAAAATTTGCATCACACAGTGCTTTCATCTATCATACATGGCAAGTGTTAATGACACCATTGCAATCCAATCCATCACCATTCAGAATTGCAAATTCACATCTGCATATCAAACAGGTCACCCTAACCCAAATTTATGTACCACCATCCCCAAAAATTTTTGTACTGTACCACACCTACACTTCATACTCATCATCAAAAGACCTACCATCAGCCACCAACTGGTCCATTTCTTCCAATTGCAAGAAAAGAACAAATAAAAAAGACATACTTATCACCCTGTACCACATAATATCCAAAAACTTTCAATACTTTTCATACCATTCAACAACTTCTCCAAAAATACCATACATATCCAAACTTCCCCAATATTTTCTACACAAAACCACAACTTCCACAATCAATAAAGTGATGTTCACACTTCAGATCACCTTTCTCATAAAGACATTTCATCCTTCCAGTAATGTTCACATTGTGACACTCATGCATGCATGCATTCATTCTTTACACTGTTCAACCATTTCCACACATTGTGGACACTTTTCAAAAGTGATGTTCACAATTTCAATCACACATTTTACACACAGTCTTCACACTATTCAACCATTTACACAAACATTTCCACAACTTCCACACAACAAACACACAATCAATAAAGTGATGTTCGCACTTCAGATCACCTTTCTCATAAAGACATTTCATCCTTCCACTGATGTTCACATTGTGACACTCATGCATGCATTAAATCTTTACACTGTTCAACCATTTCCACACATTGTGGACACTTTTCAAAAGTGATGTTCACAATTTCAATTACACTGTGTGTGTGTGTGTGTGTGTGTGTGTGTGTATCTCTATCCATCTCTCCATTGTATCTTTATTCACATATCACTTCTTGTGCACGAATGTTCCCAAATACCCAAACTCATACTCCATCCCAATTCTCGTGTGTCTGTCTGTCTCTTGGGTGTTTTCCGCTGTGTGTGTCTGTGGGTGTTTGTGTGTTTCCATGTGTGTGTGTATGAGTGTGTCTGTGTGTGTAATTTTGTGCATAAACTTCAGAATTGTTCTTCAGTCTTTGCATTCATCAAGAGTGAACACCCAGATGTAAGTACAACCTCACTTCCATTGCACTTTAACTCTCAAGTCGCACTTTCCTTGGTTCGGTTTGGACGCTGGTTGCTCATCGCCACATCAGCATTCCATAGCTCCCCAAACATGAATACCAGTAAAAAACCAAGCAAAATCACACCGACCAAAATCACACCGAGCGAAATTGATACAAGCAAAATCAACATGAGCCAAATTGAAATTCCCCTCTCTCCCTATGAGTAAGTAAGCTCTGAGTGAGGGAGTGAATAAGTGAATGTGAGAGTGAGTGAGGGTGAGTGAGCAAGAGTAATTGAGTGAGTGGGTGACTGAGAAAGTGACAAAGAGGGTGAATGTGAGAATCCAATGAGTTAAGTGAGTGAGTGACTGAATGAGTAAGTGAGTAAGGATGAGTGAGTCAGTGATTGAATGAGTGAGTGAGTAAGTGAATGTGACAGTGGAGTGAGTGACCTTACTTTTCATCAAATCCATCACATATGATACCACAATTCCCTCACTAATCTGTATCTATACCAAACCAAAAATATCAACTCATTTAGAACACACCCAAATGGAATAATTTCAACAAAATATAACATTAAAATATTCTTCAACACCTATTTGCACAAATCCACTCAATGAATTATTCTTAAACTCCTTTTACAAACTTTCCAAAATTTACATTTTTGGACCCTTCATTTACCCCCACCTAAAAAGCATATAAAAATTTTCAAAAATGTAAAATCCAAAAGTACCTTTCAAACACCCATACAATACCCCACAAATCACCAATATACTTCTTTCATCAAATATTTCAATCTTCTCAGATACCGACACATTTCTACACCCTTACCCCACATTTTCCGCACTTCCAAAATTGAACTTTTTGACCTGAGGAACACAAAAATTCGAACTTGACAATTTCCTTCCTTGCGCATTATCCTCAACCCAAACTGAACCAAATTAACCCAAAACATCCAAAATCGATCCTCATCTTGACCAAAAAAAGGACTGCTGACACACATTTGGAAGAGGCTGCCTATAGGTGATTTTGATTTGGCTCGACCGATTTGGCTTGCTTTTTCCAAAAGCTCCCCAATTGTCCCAAGCCACCTCAAATCACCTAAAAAGGAAGAAGAAGGAATCAGTGGCTGCAATCCTCAGGAACATTTATTACAATGCAGCAGGAGGATTCTCAGGAATCCAGGCTCTCAAGAGAGCTGTGTCCAACGCAGG
>JAAUXT010042951.1_pt1 | contig 9997 bp, 7 predicted proteins | sample 7278171 | NCBI WGS metagenome assembly JAAUXT01 (sample SAMN14350112, study PRJNA611818) | marine sediment metagenome | isolation source: surface marine sediment (1.8m) | place: French Polynesia: Moorea | collected 2018-08 | reverse complement strand
TTTGGGTTTGTGGGTGTGTGGGTTTGTGGGTTTGTGGGTGTGTGGGTGTGGGGTTTTTTGGGTGTTTGGGTTTTATGGTATGTGGGTATGTGGGTGGGTGGGTATGAGGGTATGGGGGTACAAGGGTATGAGGGTATGAGGGTGTGAGGGTGTGAGGCTATGGGGGTATGAGGGTGTGAGGGTGTGATGGTATGAGGGTATGAGGGTATGAGGGTGTGAGGGTATGAGGGTACGAGGGTGTGAGGGAATGAGGGTATGAGGGTATGAGGGTGTGAGAGTGTGAGAGTGTGAGGGTATGAGGGTGTGAGGGTATGAGGGTATGAGGGTATGAGGGTGTGGGGGTATGAGGGTATGAGGGTGTGGGGGTATGAGGTATGAGGGTGTGAGGGTCTGTGGGTCTGAGAGTATGGGGGTATGAGGGTATGAGGGTGTGGGTGTATGAGGGTGTGAGGGTATGAAGGTATGAGGGTGTCAGGGTATGAGGTATGAGGGTGTGAGGGTCTGTGGGTCTGAGAGTACGGGGGTATGAGGGTGCCCCAGCCCTGGTTCCCTCTTGATTGTTTTCTCCCGCTCGGACGCGAACAGCACTGAAATGTTTTGGTCCCTTCTGTTGCAGTTTCGTTGAACAGGACAAACGGATCAAAGGCCCGTTCTGTTTGCAGAATTGTGCAAAACTGAAAAATGGTGGACCAGACTGGAGGGCTGAAACTTCTTGAAACTTTTCCCATTTTTCTTTGCAAAGACTTATCAAGACGCCTCCTGACCTTTCAACAAAATACCGACCGACTCAAAAGATTTCCCCCTTTCACACATCATTTCTTTGAAAATAAAAGAGTTCTGACGTCGGTCCCTGAGGCGTGTGTCCAAGAAAAGTTTTACTCGGAACGGAAATGGCACAGGAAGAAAAAACCCACGCGACCAAGATGGATAAATTGGATGAGAAGGTCAGATATTCATCAGGAAACATCTGCGGAAAATGCGCAGGTGAAAAATTGAATGAAATTGAATGCTGCACAAAAAAAATAATTTCGATTTGATGAAACAGACAAGGACAGTTGCAGCGCTTGCTTGAAAGGACCTCTTGTTGTGTGAGAGTCGGGTTGCTGTCCTTGCGAGCGCCTTGTGCTGACGTGTGGTGAACCACTCGCCTCAGTGTGTGTGTGTGTGTGTGTGTGTGTGTGTGATTGTCTGTGTGTCTGTGTGTGTGTGAATGGTGTGTATGTGAGGTGTGTGTGTGGTGTGTGTGCGTGTAAATGCTGACACGTAGTGAACCACTCACCGCAGTGTGCGTGTTTGTGCGTGTGCGTATGTGTGTGACGCCAAGGGAAGTGCCAACTCAGCCGAGCCCTTTCAAGTCAAAATGATTCTTTTTTTCATATACCAAACAGGGGTTGAGTGGGTTGCACCTCGAACCGTGTGTGTTTGCCTCCCCAAATCAGTACAGTCTGATTTCTCGTCACACCGTTTCAACGGAACACACAACAAACATCAATTTTGCTTCAGTCTTTGAAGTCTGTTTCACACTGAATACGTGATGCGTCACATCCGTAAGAAGTGAATGGAAATTGCACGAAAAGAGACGACGTACGACCGACGCAGCGTCTGCTTGTTGACGCGCACCTTGACGCATGCGCAGTGAGGGGACCCGGCCTGCGCCGCTGTCTGATCCTAATCCACATCCAGATTCTCCCGCGGAGACTGATAAGGGAGAGAAAATTCCAATCAGGTCTAGACATCTGTGCGGAAGGTTAACTCTGTGTAGAACCCGGAAGGCTTCCTGCGCTGATAAAGCGCGTCTGGTTTTACCCAAGTGGAACATGCCAAACAGCGGAACCAGGGTGAAAAGGGGGGGGGGCACATGGGGCTGAGTCGTTTGACCCCCGAAATACATTTTCATCTGGCAAACCAGCAGCACATGATTCTCAAGTTGAATTTTTCAGTTGGAGTTTGGGTCCCGAAGGAGCGATCGCTGTTGTGAATCTCAGTTCCAGTCCTCGATCCCCCAGGGTCAACCTCAGTCCGGCCCAGATCTGCTCCCCAACCCGTGATCCAGAATGTGCCGGAGGCCCTGTGGATTGGACCTCGGTGCAAGATTTATCTGAGACAGATCTGGTTCACCAGGGACTGGACCCCTGTTTCACATTTTCAACGGTGTTCCCTCTGTTGCGTCCACTGTTTTGGGAAAGCAGTTCAAATGGGCGAATCAGACTCGGCACGTTTCTGCATCAGCCCTTTGCTCAACCACACAAGAAACTTTCTGTTCGTTGGACATTTCCGTCTGTGTCCACATGCTCTAGGGTGGCACCAGAATCCACGGACATTTCGGTGAATGAGTCGTAACTTTGGCTTCATGCAACTTGCACAAGTGGTAATGCAGTTCCATTCAGGCTTTTAGTATTTCCCATTTCAACCCATGTCACAAGAGAACCCACAAACACACGGCCGTGAGCAAGATCCTTGGTTCTGCGGGAATCAGAGCTTGAATAGGAAATGAACCAAACTGCCAACCCTTTCTCGGTTGACCCAACGGAAAACGGGCTGTGCGCGCACCACTCCACGGGCAAAACTGAAAAACAGCGAAAGCCCTGGATAATTTAGCCCAGGCTTGCTTTCTTTTTGTTGTCTTTAATGTTTTGTCTTCACAGGTTCATTAAAATGTCATACGATGGGAATCTAATCTCCACCCTTGTCCGACTGAAAAAGACCATCCAGGAAAAGCAAGCACGGCGGCATGATAGCAACGAAACGGTCTTCATCTCTTGCACACACAAGAGCAGACCCAGATGCACAAAAATTAGGTCATTGTGGCGCAGAAACAAGAACCTGGAAATGGACTGAGCTCCAAAGGTTAAAACGAGGCTCAGATCCACTGCACCTGGTACCACCCAAAGCAGAAAGAAAGACGCAAAGTGCACCAATGCAAGAGTCAAACCCAGTTCCGCCCAATTCGGACTCGCTCTGAGAGAAAGGCGCAAAGAACAGCAATGTACCAGAGTCAAGCCAAGATTCTTGCTTTCACGAGTTTAATGGCAAGTTGAAAGGGTCAACAGGTCCTGAGTAATGAGCGTGCATCAGTGTACACCGGAGGACAAGCGAGCAGTACTGAGGGGAGGATCGAAAGAATCGGGAACTTGGAAGCCTGGACCTTCCATCACCACGAATTAATCATCACCTTTAATTTTGCACCCGCACGGCATTTTCATTTTCATTCACTGGTTTTCCCAAGTGTGGATCAGGCTGCTATCGGGCGTTGTCCCGTCAGGTCGAGCACCTGAATGAATCCGCCATTGCACAAACAGTTGCACGTCTGGCAAAAACTCTGACGATACAATTGGGGTTTTGAGGGGACTCAGGGACTTGGTTCTGGTTCCCCTGTGGATCCACCCCTGGAACGAGGCATCCATGATGCATGTGGAGAGGTGGGACTGGTGTCACTCAGGGAGGAAGTCCTGAATCATGGATGACAGGGCCAAGCGGAGAAAATGTGGCTTTTTCCACGGAAGAGAGACAGACAACTGGATTTGTCGCGGGGCGGATCTCACCCCATCCCCATCCCCACCTTGATGGGGCAGGAATTTTCAGCATCGAGTTCTGAGTTTCAAAGAATTTGTTTGGCACCCCACTTCACAAACAGAGCGTGGGCAATGATTTTTGGATACCTGTGCATCAGGGGTGGTGTGAGGCTTTGAGTTTTTCACACTGGTCCAGTGCTGTGCAGTGACGAAGAAAAAAAAAACCTGAATGGCGACGCAAGATTTCAAGAGATTTAGGTCCAGTATCCTCTGAATATTCTTTCACTTTGAAAGACTGCCAACCGCTTACTGTGAGGGCGCGTTCAAGTGTCACAGACCTGACCCCCGATCCTGCACCTGCTCTCCATCCACAGTGGGTCCAGGGGGAGGCTCACCAGGCCTTGGGACCACCCTGAGGGTCCTCCAACGTGACCATATCCTGAACCCGCTGCTAATGTCCACAACTGTGGTGGCGTGTTTGTCTCGCCTATGAGCACAGCGTCACGCGTCGGCCGTGTTCCAGCCTCGGTAATTGGGCCCGGATCCGATTAGTGAGAATAGGAATGTCTTAGTGGGAGTCTTCGTGATGGAAAAACCCGAGCGAGCAGAGGAAACCGTCTCAGATCAAAGCCCTGAGAGACGCATCAAGTGCTGATTGCTGATGCCCAATTTGGCCAAATTTGGTCAAATAATCCTCCCTCTCATTGGGGGAGGACTTCGTCTTTGATAACGTGAAGAACAAAACTGGCGCACAAGAGAAAAGGGGTTTGGGATATTTTAATTGGATGGAAGTTGTGTTGTTAGCACCCACGGAGAGTAAACTGGAGTAGCCAGGGTTTGGCTCTTGATAGTATCCGCAGATAGTGAAGCCACGCACGCAATTTGTTCTCTGAAGAGCGAACCCCATGCCCTTTGATGCGAGTTCCTCAAAGGTCTTGCGAGTGCGTGCAATGAACGAACCTCGTGGGCGTTACGAGAGAACTTTGAGAACAGACCCAGTGACAAGGAAAACACGTGAGGGTTTGTGGCCTGGACGCCCCCCCGCCCCCCCCCCCAAGGTCCACCCCCTCCGTCACTTGACCTCACTTCACCCGGAGGAAAGAGTCCATTAACCCAGGCCTGAGGACCCAGGGAACAAATGAAGACCAATCAGCGCCTTTTATCACGGGAATCAAGGGACCAATCAAACCCCATTATTTCCTGGCTTCGTTGCTGCAGGACAGAGTTCTAGGTAACACTCAGAGGGCGGTGGATTCTGGTTGTGATCAGGGGACAATCATGCAGGTGGGCCCTGAACTGAAGAATGGAAAGGAACAAAAGAGGGGTCGGCTACGGCAAGTGCACATGGCTGCGGGGGGACGAGACGAATTTTTCGGGCACTCTCAGATGCGCCAAGAATAAAGTGTCTTGGTGTCATGCAAAAAGCAAACAGCAAACTTGGCTCACATCCTTGTGCAAAAGATGTCAAAAAGTACCCTCAAGTTTGTCGGTGATTTGGGGGGCATGAACCTGCGGACCCCTGCATTCTCCTCTGGAGGCGGGTCCGCGACCCCTGGATCCCAAGTGACCTTCACCTTGAGGCGCTGCAGAGGGAGGCCTGCTGAAGGGAGGTCTCGGATACTGCAGATTAATTTGATTCGCCTCCTTCCGTTCAGCACGCGAAGCCAGGAACGAATCCCAGGGTTCGAGACCCCCAGGCCTCTGAGAGACCCCCAATGAGAGGTCTGGTGCTAACCTATTCACCGACTTTCCCGACTTCACGCACGTTTTGCATGTAGATCCACGATCGGGATTCCCGGTCCGCTTGACCCCCACCCACCTCAAACTACGATGACCTCTGTAATTGCGTTCCGAAGGTCCAAACGTTGTGCCACTTGTTTTGGCCCCCACGGGAATCGTCCTTGAGACACTGGGAACCAGGTTCAATATCCAGCCCATCAGAAAATCAATTCCTCCTGTCAAAATATCACCTGTTCAGGCTTCAAACATCTGTCGAGACCGCGAAGGGTCGGTCCTCCTGACAAGATCCTGGATTTGCCCCTGACCTGGATACGACCACGAGGTTCATAGAAGGTGACCTCGCATCACACAAAAGGCCCTGGTGATCACAATACAAACGTGTCCAATGTGCCTGGAAGCCATGCAGCTTCAGTCAAGTGGTCCAACCCTTTGACCTTGGGGCGCAAACTGACCCCTGGCTCACCCTTTCTTGAGGTGGGCAGGGAACTTTGGGTGTATTGTTGTGGCAAGGGATGTAAGATCATTCTGCCCGTGCCGTGCACAGTTCAGGGACAAGTTTCCTTTTTCATCTCCAAGCTCGAGGCCCCACCCCTGGATCAGGCCCTGGTGTCAATGCTTCATCTGTACGTCTTATCCACGCTCAGGGGCCCACGTGTGTACAGTTGTAATCCTGTGTGTGATCCTCTCATTAGTCTGCGAGGTGTCACGCTTATCTCTCTGGGACAGGGTAGTGGCCGACAAGTTTTCCGAAGTTTGTTTTTCCAGAAACTTCCGAAGTTTGTTTTTCCAGAAACTTCGGAAGTGGAACGACCGTTCTCGACATTTCCAGTCAGCAAAGAGAATTGTCCTGTGCTCACAAGAAAATTTGTTTTTCATTCAGAAAGTGAAGATTGGGGCGGGACCACGATCTATTGTCATTGGGAGAGATAAAATTCTCCTTCAGAGTGGCCTTTCGAAGGTTTTCATCGAAAGGGGGGTGTGAACAATTCTACGGGTGGAGGTTGTGAGGACCAAACCCCTCAGCCCCGGAAGTTCCTCCACAGGATAACCGTTTAGAAACCTGGCTTTCCGGTCCCAACTCCCTGAGGAATACTTGACTTCACTCCCTTTCTTCTCACCCACGAGCTGTTCTCACCCACGAGCTGTGTTTCTATATTCCATGTTCTTCTTTTCTTCCTCTGAAGGTGCACAGAGAATACCAGGCCATTGGGACACAAGCTGTAACTACGTCTTCTCTTGGTTGCCCCTCCCCAAATCGGTAAAAATGGGTAATTTGGGGAAGAATAAGTGGAGATCATGACTGAATTTTCTCTCTGGAAAGATTTTGAAGAATGACTGCGTGGGACTGGAAGGGAACAAGGCGGGTTTGAATTGTGTAGGGACTTTCCCGTACACCCGATCCAATTTACAGAAACTCAACGCTTTGCAGGATACACGCACGAACAACAATGGGCAGATTCGGTTCTGTTCTAATGAAGCCGATCACTCAGTCACGCTGCTGCGAATGTAAGGCAAAACTCGCATTGTTGGAACAAGTTTCTTCCAGTTGCAAACTGAATTAGAAACGTCACGGGTTATTGTCTTTCTTTCTCTCGTGTTCTCTTTCGCTTTGTCTCTCACTCCCACTCTCTCTGTGTCCTCTCTTTCACCTTGTCCTCTTCCTCCTCTCTCTCTCTGGAAGTGGGTTGGAAAATGGAGGATCCAAAATGCGATTGGAAAGGGAAGGCGAGGGTGAAATTCATTTTCAGGGGTTTGGTCTGGTGGGTCATGCCTTTCGTTGTCAATCTTCCCTCACACTGAATACTTTTCTGATGAAAATGCCGTGCAATAAAACGATGGGTTAAAACCTGGTCAACCAGACTGCACAGTTAGACACACGTATGTCATGAAAGCTTTGCTGTTTCCGTACAAATGATCAAGGACAATACCGTGCAAAAACAAGAGTTTTATCCAAGGACATCCACTACACGTGCCTCACACGACTTGAACCAACGAGACTCGAGTGTCAGTTCCAAACCTCGTCCTGACCCAGGTCAGGGAAGGGGGAACACGATCATAACTGGGTCCAGGGAACCCAAATCTGACACCAAACGGAGTCAATGGAGGCCCACCCCTGCAGGGATTCGTGGATCCTCCAGAAAGGCTTTCACAGGAAACTGAATGTCATGATTCCTTGCCACAAGATACAGAACATCAGGATTTTGTGTTGAGGCTCAGTGACAAAAGTGCGTCTCAAGTAACGGACACAACAAGGATCCTTTTGTCAGCTTCGTGAAGATGACGTGTGTTGAGGTCAGATCTTCCTGAAGTCTGTAGGGCCAGGCGCACTTGAACTCCCCGCACACACAAAAATGAACACACACGTAAACATACACGTAGATCTACCAGTACCACCACCACCACCATCACTACCACCACCACCATCACTACCACCACCACCATCACTACCACCACCACCACCACCACCACCACCATCACTACCACCACCACCACCACCATCACCACCACCACCACTACCACCACCATCACCACCACAACCACCACCACTACCACAACTACCACCACTACCACCACCCTACCACCACCATCACCACCACCACCACTAACACCACTATGACTACCACCACCACCACCATCATCATCACCACCACCGTGACCACCAATACCTCAAGAAGAATGCCAAGCACACGAACTTAGATCATGCGTTCTTTCGGGGCGGGGGGGGGTGTTCGGGCCCTTCGGGGTCAGGCCTGGGTTGGGGCCCACCTGTCCCAATCCTGTGCGGTTTGTTGGATGGGTGTGTGGTTCCTGGATTGGTTCGTGTGTCCTGATCACCAGGATCCACCGCATCTGTCCCCTGCCTCTCAAAACACAAGTTGTGCCCTGTGACCAAATCATGGATATGCAAGATGCACCCCGCCCAACAAAACATGCTGACTTCGCGTACGCATTGAATTCATGACACGGCCTGTATCCGTGGATCGTTGACAGGTAATTGGGGTTCGGTCCAAGTTTCCCCTTGCTGAACCGAATGTAACCAATCGCAGGCAATAAGAAGCCCGCGGGTCCGCAGGGACAGGTCGTGTCGCTGGATCTGTTTGTGGGTTAATGCAACGGGACCGGTGGGATTAACACTCTTCCCTGGGTTAATTAACGTTCGTCTCACAGACCTGTGAGGATGCTGCAGCAGATCCAGGGGAGATCACCTCATGACCCCCCAAACTTTTTCTTTTACTTTGCCCCGCCTTGGGGCTGCAGGACATATTTCATTCTGACGCAAAATGAATCAGATTTGGGATCGTTGCCCAGGGGTTGGCCCCTCTCACACAACAAGCCCTGGATCCACATCTCAAGGTGTGGCGCTCACGCGATACAAATCACTTTCAACAGCTGACACTGCATGGATGAATTGAATCCAGAAGAACCTGGGGCATACAAAGCGTTTTGTGACTGCACGCAAAGCAATGGCTGGCCGTCGAGACAATTCTACAGCCTGTTTGTGCATCCCAGTTTCAGTTGAGTTCTGGGTTCTGGCCACTTGGGTGAGACCACACCTTTTTCCGGGGGTTCTAACTCTTCAGGTGTGGCCCTGACTTTGGGTGTGACCCTTGGGTTTGACCTGGACAACCCTTCAAACGTGACCCTTGGCTGTGACCTTGGGCGTGACCCTGACCCCTGACCAACACTTCAGTCGCACTCGAGGGTCACCATGAAACGCATTGAAAAGCGAACAGGGTCGCGCCTTTAGTCGAGGCTGAACTGAACTCAAACTTAGAAACAGACTCTGGTTCCCCCTCGCTGCAATGTGTTGCAAGCCCCCTCTTGTCTCCTCCCCCCCCCAGAAAATTCCGTGGCTTCTGTATTGTCGAACTCGCCCCTTCCTAAAGATTGACAAGGCGCCATTCAAATGCCTGTGGACCGGCCCAGCTCTGCGTTGTCTGAACACCCCTGGACAAAGAAACATGTCGTTTAAGTCCCCCCTGAACCGACTGAGGATGGGTTTTGCTCAACCTGCCTCCACTTCACTTGAATCCTTGCTTCATTGAGAGTGGAGCGCACGCTTTGAGCAGAGGCTTGTGTGTTGTGCTTTTGGAAACACAGCGCAAATGAATTTCGCAACGGCTGACTGCGCCTATTGGAAACCTCGCGTCGAGGTCAATCGTCCTGCACTGAGCGTCAGTCCACTTCCAATGGAACTGTTTTAGGCAAAGCGGATTTCCCAAAGCTGATGGGGGGACAGAATTCACTGCAGTAATTTGCCTTCCGCCACATTGCGCACTGTTCAACAGGGCCTGGTCCACACTGCGTGCGTCAGCGTTACATCGCTGTGCCAGAGGCCTGAAACAACTGCATGCGTCATGCGAAAAAGAAAACAAACTTGCACCACAGGTATCAGTCACGTACTGTGTGCAGAAGGGAGGGCAGCGCATTTCGCATTGGGCGTCCGAGTGCAAGTCCTTTGACATTGGTTGCTTCCAATGCAACGCCCAAGGACGTTCTCAAATGTGAAACGCTCGCCATCATTATTGTGCGTTGTCCCTTTAGGGAAGAGCACTTAGCGGTGTGCCGAAAATTTTTTTGTATACATGCCACTTTGGGGAAGATGTCCCGTCACGTCACATCACGTCACGTCAGGTCATGTCCCCCCCCCTGTGGGGGCTATTGGTGGCTATTGGTGCTGGCCTGGGACAAATGGGCTATTGGTGCTGGCCTGGGACAAATGGTCTGCTCAAATGGTCCACCAA
>JAAUXT010017768.1_pt1 | contig 9997 bp, 9 predicted proteins | sample 7278171 | NCBI WGS metagenome assembly JAAUXT01 (sample SAMN14350112, study PRJNA611818) | marine sediment metagenome | isolation source: surface marine sediment (1.8m) | place: French Polynesia: Moorea | collected 2018-08 | reverse complement strand
GCATTATCCCCAACCCAAAATGAACCAAAAGAGCCCAAATGATCCCAAATCAATCCTCATCTTGACCATGAAACTGCTGCTGACATACTTTTGGAAGAGGCTGCCTATAGTTGATTTGATTTCGCTCACTCCGATTTCGCTCGCTTTTTCCAAAAGCTCACAAATCGGACCAAGCTCCTCAAATCACCTAAAAACCAAAGGAAGATATGTTTGCTCCTTCAGGCTGAGAAACTTGAAATGTGCACAAAAGTTTTGCCACATATCACGCTTCATCTAAAAATTTGATGGTCATGTCTTACTTGGATGAGAAGGAAAGAAGGATCTATGGAGCCTGAGGGTTATGCGGCCAAATTTTTTCCTTGGTCTTGCACGATAAAATGTTCAGCGCAGCTTTGCAGTTTCAGACATTACTGGCACTTCAGTCATGTTTGTGTTTGGTTTCTGCATTGGGACGTGGAACATTCTTTCAAAACAAAGATACCATATTTTTAGCCAATATTAATTTCCCCAACAAAACAAGGAGGTGGAACAGATATGGAGTTCAGCTTCAGCACAATTGTGTCAAAAAGATACAACAAACAGTTTCTGTGGTGTTGTGGTTCACTCAAATGAAAGGCTGCATGATGTGGAAACTGTTGAGCCACACACAGTGTACTTTTTCACCCAAGTCCAAAACAGAAATTGTAGCACGAAAAGGACCATTCTGTCAACGTGTACGGTTTCTCCCTCATCTGTTTCACAAGGTTTGTCCAACACCAGAACTCTGTTCCAAGAGGCGTATCAACTGCACCAATCTTTTGATTGGAGAATTCATGAAAAGACCATCTGGAGGGGAATGCATTGACATCAAATACCCTCCACATGTCCAAGATGTATGCTCATTTCGAGACAGCTATTGCGGTTCAGTCCGTCTGAATAACAGGGTCGTTCACAAAGAATACGCATACAGATGGAGCAAAAATGTCATTTATTCCTTCATGAATATTGTCCTTTTTCACATGAATGTCACATTCGTGAGGTTTCAACTTTCTGGGCCTTGTTGGGGTTGTGGAAAAATGACTTGTTTCTCTGACAATGAGTTTGTATGGATCTCAAGAGAAAATCAAAACTTTGACAGTTTCTTTTATTGCATGACCAGGCCTCTGTGGTCTGTCTTTCCAGGAAACAAGTTCAGTATTTACTACAATCCGTGTGCACTGAGGGGAAAAATTTGCCATGGAAAGTCCTCCTCACTTTTCTTCCAATATCAAGTTTTGGAGAAGCACATTCAGAACACAGAGAATGATTTTTTCCACATGGTTTTAAACCACAGAATTGGCAGCTTGGAATATTCCAGGGCGATCTTTTTTGGTTGGAGGCTGCTGTCATACTTTTTGCAAGTGAACAAGTATGAACAAATGATGTTATCTTTCAAGGCTGATGCGATTCCATTTCTTTCTGAATTGTGTTCAAAGGAAAAACTATTGACCTCTCAACAAGGAAAAATTTTGCTTGTCCTGTATTTCCAGTGCTTTGTAAAAGTAATATCCTCCAAGTTCACCAGAAGATTAAATTTTTCACAGACAAGCATGACAATTGTGAGAAGAAACGTCTCAGAGCAGTATAACACACTTGTTTTTGCCCACATGAATGGTTCCGAGCCCAAGCCACATCACACTGTCTTCTGCTTCTCATCAGATAAAAACGCATTTTTGACGTTTGAATTCAATACCCTGGGTTATGAGCCACTTCCATTGTGTTTCCATGGTGGAATCAGTGTTTTTGACAGTTTAAATAACACAGAAATTTACTCCATTTGCCATAACTTACCCGATGAGAGGAGGCAAGTGTCATTCACTTCAGCATCAGAAGATACATTGCTGATTGTGTTCATGAGCCACACAGGTTGTATGAATTTCTCCCTCTCTGTTCAACCCACTCCATGTAGAGGCTTGTTCATCAACATATGCCATAAGTTGTCATATCCAACTGAGTATTTCTCATGGAATATTTATCCGCTGTACAGCGGCCACACAACCAACCTTGTTCTTTTCGCTAAGAGCCTTGCACTCAATAATCAAACGAAAACATGTGTGACATATCAGCTTGGGACTCAGTACCTGCAGCCCCCTCTGCTCCAAAAAATATTTGATTGCAAACTGACATTTTACTTTGCTGAAAATAGACAAACAGGCAACAGGGGCAACCCACACCAAGTCAACTTGTCTTATCATGTGTTCTTTGGCAAAGAATACAGACGTTTATTGCCCAATATACAAGATAAAACAGAATTGGGGGACAACTTTTTCTTCTTGAACAGGCACACAAAAGTAAAGCCAAAGCAGGACAGGTTTTGTGAAGAGGAATTTATGACACCAGGATGGAAGGCTGAGACAAAGTATTCACTTCCAAGGAATTTGAGGATTCCTCATGGTGTTTTCAACACAATGTTTCGCATTTTACCAGTGACACAAAGAGAAAAGAGGTTTGAAGTTGAAATATTCTTTCAAAAGGTGAAGAAAAATAGGCATCAAGATTTGCTCCTTATAAAAGAGTCTGGGCTTTCTAGCCATGTGAGAAGTCTGACTTTGACACACACACCACGTGGCTTTGTGGTTGATGAAAGTTTCAAACCAAGAATTTTCTCTGCCCAAAATCAAAGCTCCAGAATTTGTCTTAAAGAGCATTTCAGGAAAGTTATTCGTGCAGATATGATGCTTTCACTTCAAGCCCATGGAAGCTTTGCCAGCTGCTCCCTTGGCCACTTCAACATGTCTCTTACCTTCTGTAGGGATGAATACTGGTTCTCTCAGATTTTACAACTCGATGGCTTCAATTTGGAACACTTGGGGCTCCCAACTTGTGTCAGATCTGACTATGGAGATCATAAAGAGAAAATTGTCTGGACATCTGTTTTGACAAGCCAGATGTTTTTGATAGATGATGATGTAGTTCATGTCAGTCTTCCAGGAAAACCATTTGATGCAGTTTTGTTGCCCTCCGGGGAGAGTTGCTGCATGAGTCAAACCTGCTTCATGAGTTTCATGTGGAGAAAAATCAAACACAATGTGAAAAGACTTGTGTTTTCAATGGAGGATTTTGTTTTCCCACACAAGTGGCAAGAAAAAACACGAGCGGAGGAACGTTTACCTCGTTTGTTTTTTCCTGTTCAGAAGCTCAGTAGCAAAGGGAAGGGGAGGAAAATATGGAGACATGTACTTCACCCATCCTTTCTAAAGAGTCAACAGAAAACTAAAAATTGGGGAAGATTGACATTTGATGAGAAACTGGTTGAAGTGAGAAAGATGAAAAAGGATTGGATGTTTCTCAACAGTTACTCATGGAAAAAAGCCAAAAATCTTTGTGAAAAGAAGCAGAGTTCTTTGCCAACGTTTCTCTCTCTTGCTGAGGTGGAGGCATTCAAGGTCTCCTTGAGAAGTTGGGAGTTACAAAGACCATTTTCCTCAATTTTTATTGGTCTTCAGATGAAGGTTCTTTTTGGTTCTAAAGTTCACATGTTTCCCACAGGTGCACACAACTGTGACACAAACCCAACAGATGCAGCCAACACAAATCAAATTTATGCATTTTTTCACAAACTCTGGGAAATGCTTGTTTCTTGGTCAGAACTAATAACTCATAATTTGGTTGAAAACCTGTGCTTTCCGACTGTGTTCCATATTGGAACAAATTGCATCACTAAAATTGCCTGCATCACTGTTGTGTCTGCTGCATCCCACAGAGTGGCCATCGGGGTCTGAGAACCGTGTCCCTGAGAAAAATGTGCACACCATAAACCTCCTCAGAAAAGTGTTTCGTTTCCCATTTTTTATAATTGGGTGAGGCTCTGAAAAACTGTGCCTTGGTCTACACAATACAGATGTTTCTGTTGGAACAAAAGAACATAAATTTGGTTGTGGAGGTCCTTGTTTTTGTTTGTGTGGTTTTGATAGAGAGTTTCTGTTGCCTTGTTTTTCAGAACCCAAGGTTGCAGTGGACAGACAACAGGCCAGTTGGCATGTTGTTGTGGGGCCCTCCATTCTCACACCAACAACCTACTGGAAGCTTCTCTTTCTATTCTGCTCACCAACTGGAGCCAATCTCTCTTGCTCACAGATGGCACAGGAAAAGAAGTGAATTTTACCCTTTTCAAGGTTTGTGTTCTTGTTGTTGCCGAATTATTTTCAAGGCTGTTTTGATCACACCGCAATGTTCACTTTGTCCGGTTTGTTATTTCAGAGTTGGCAACATACACACTGGATGATTTTCATGTATCAAAAGTCATCCTGATAAACACATCTTCTCTCGTGTGCTTTGTTATGACTTTGACCAATTTGGCCTATCCTGAGTTTTACCCGGTGAATTGCTCAACAAGAATATTTGCTGAAGTTATTTGCACCAACTCCAGCATGAGAAGATTGGAAAGCGATTCTGCCATGAAACATGTCTTTGGTGGTCATCTCATTCCAAGAACAAACTGTTTTTCTGGTCAAGTGTTATTTGATGGCTTTTGTCACTTGTTCTCAACACAGAATGACACACACAGACACACACAGCCATATGAACCCAATGAGAATTTCAAAATGTTTCTGACAGGTATCAGTAAAGTCACCCACAACAGGTTGCTATTCGTGGTTGGACACCCAAAGTTTATTTGTTTGAAATTCAACCGAGCAAAAGACAAAATAGAAGCTCACCCCAAAATAAACAAAAACAAGACCATGACACTGTTTGTCAATTCCTTTCTGCCTTTAAAAAGTCTTCTGACTGTTGACAATTTTCAACTGCAAACAATGAAATGTTCAAGTGGAGAACTGGTGTCAGCCAAAGTTGCTTACTTGATAAGTGTGAATTGCACATTAACTCAACTCCCTTCTCAACCCAAAGTGAATTTTGATGGGATGTCAACAAAAAACAGCTCTGGTGGAGGTCGGCTGTGTCCTGATCTGTATTTTGCAACTCATGATGGATCTTGTTCTCCTTTGTTTGAAAGCTGTCACGGAAAGGATACAATCTGCATATTGCAGCTCTCACCTGCAAGTCTGAGCATTTCTGACAACACAATCATGCTGGGAAATTACTCCACAAAGAAAACAGAATTACCCACACCAAGGCAAGGAATTTTGTTTTCAGACTGTACAGAGGATGAAATAAACAAGCCTGAAGCTTTGACAACTGAGTGCACAACACAGAATGCTATTCAATGCACGTCTGGGTGCAGACGCTGCTTTCTGGTTCAGAAGTTTTGTGTTCATGAGCTGGACGTTGATGGTAATTTGTTGCACTGTCCAAGTGGAGCACATCTGAAAAACTGTCAGGAGATGGAATGCAACAACATGTTGAAGTGTCACAACAGTTACTGTGTGCCATTCAGGTACATAGATTTTTCTTCCAGGCTTTGTCTGAAGTTTCAGGCCCGAGGCTCAGTATTTCTTGTTTCTTGTTCAGAGGAAAATTTTTTGATCGCCCTTTTCAAACAACACCATACAAGTTCACATACCATTTTCCTTGTGTAAAATGCCGAGTCAAGAAGTAAAATTTTTGGGAATGGTATTTTTGGGCCAAAACAACCTAATTTTTGGATTGTCTAAAATTCTAGTCACACACCATCTGGAGATTTTGGCAACAGCAAAACAAGGACTTATGGATGCAAAATGAACAAATCTTCTGACAATCCAAACCCTCTTGTATTTTTCAGACAAACATGTGATGGTCAAAGGCAATGTCCACAAGGAGATGATGAACACCAAGCAGTGTGTTCCAACCGCAATTGTACAGGATTGTTTCATTGTGTTCTTGAAGCAAAGAAAGTTTGCTTGCATCCAATGTCAATTTGTGATGGAGATGTTGACTGCACATCAGGTGAAGATGAGTTCCTCTGCAATCTACCAAGGACTTGTCCAAACTCCTGCCTGTGTTTAATGTATGCATTACAATGTGACCAAGGTCACTTTCTTTGGGGAAATGTGTTTGAATGGGCACAACAATTCGCTTTCATTCAATTTTCAAACGTAAACGTGCTGCAACCAAGAGGAAAATTTCCTTCCAGCACAACACTTGCTGTTTTTATGTGGGTGTTTTCATCCGTGCAAGACATCTGTTTCCAGCAGGATGCCTTTGAAAACATCATCCAACTCTTGGATTACAGTTCTAACAACATTCAAAAATTGACAATGTCTTGTTTCTGCACATTTACGTCTCTTGAGGTGCTTCTTCTTGCACACAACAAAATTAATACTGTCCCAAGTAAAACTTTTGAATGCCCAGAAAAACTTAGTGTGCTAAATATGTCAGGAAATCAATTGGTTTCCTTAGATTTTCTGAGAAACATTGGGGGCAAAGAACTTGTTGTTGATGTCAGAAAGAATATCAAACCCAGTTTTTATGAACTCAAGACTCCAAACATAAAAATGATTTTTACTGATGATTTTTCACTGTGCTGTCTCCTTATGAATTCAGACACACTTTGTTCCAAAAGCCCAGTGTGGCCACAGAACTGTTTCCCCCTCTTGGAAACCAGCGTCTGTGGGCTTGTGCTAAAAATATCTCTTTCCTCAATCATTGTTCTGAACTTGATAAGTATCCTGTTAAAAATTATAAAATTGATTTCAAACAAGTTTTCTGTGTGTGACAGGAAGGACAAGAGAATGAAAAAAACAGTCTCCAAACCCTATGTGCTCCAGCTTTTGATTTTGCATTCAATTGACTTGGCACAGGGCTTTTATCTCCTGTCTCTGTCAATTGCTAATGATTCTTTTGGAGATAATTTTTTCAGGCAACACCTCACGTGGCGATGCTCACTTTATTGTGAAGCTTTAGGTTCCTTGGCATTGTTTCTTTATCTCAATTGCTTGCTGCTACAAAACTTTCATACCATATATAGACTCATTGCAGTCACCTGTCCCTTCAACACCAAGATCAAGAGAACCAACACTGTCCTTAAATTTTTGATGTTTGGTGTGCTTTCTGTGTTTGTTGTTTGCTTTGTGCATTCAGTGGTGCTTTTTCGTGTAGAAAACCTCAGAATGATGCCACATCCCACCTGTTTGGTTCTTGGGGACTTCAAAACATCTGTCACCATAAGATTCAGTACCATAGTGATGATTGTGCTTGAGGCAGTATCTCTGGTCATTGTGTCAGTTGCTTATAGCATTATCTCCTGCAAAATCTACAACTCCAACCAGTTTGGCCAGAAACAAAGGCAACAAAAGACAGTGGCAGGAATTGTCCAATCGATCTTTATCGTTTTCTTTTCTGTCTTATGCTGGCTGACCAGTGCAGTTGTCCTGTGTATCACTGTAATTATGAACACTTTTCCAACACAACTGATCATTTGGACTGTAGTGTTGATTCACCCAGTTCACTCCACATCAAATCCGTTGCTTTTGACATTGATTTCAGTCTATAAGTCCTTCATAATGCAAAGATAGATTTCTTCAATGGCCACATCATTTCTGTTCCTTGTGGCAAAAACAGCCAGCTGGATGTGCTTGGGTGCCTGGCTCAGGTGTCAGAAACAGGTGCGCAGTGAGGTGACTCCACTCACCCATGGGCTCTGTCATTCTGAGTGAGCATTCGAATGAATCTGACACATCTGTGGGAACAGCACTGCATGAAAATAATGCAGCGATAGCACTGCAAGGACAATACTGTAGACACAGTATTGCAGGTATTGTGCCAAAGGGATGGTGCTGCAGGGATGTGCTTTTGGTGTTGTTGGAAGCCTTGATCTTGTACACAGAATAATAATATAATATATGTTTGTTTGCATGCAAAATTGGACGGGGTTCTGGGGGTTATGATCAGGCCACAGCTGGTGCAGATCCAGGATTTGATTATGAGGACCCCTCTGCTCAGGGGGAAGGCCAGAGATCAACTCAAAAAAAATCCCCAGAGAATGCAAAGGTCCAAGGACCTCATGGTGATTTGAACAGACAAACCAGTTGGCAAAATTTAGTATTCTGCACTAACAAAAATAATGTTTCCAAACTGCAGCAGAAGAATAGAAAGAATCAACTTGGGCCCTTCCAATGGAGTTGTTCCATATCCTAGATCAGATCGTGGTTCCGTGTCTGACAGCTGAGCTCTTCAGTGGCACGCGCAGTGGGGTTGTGGGATGGACTGGAGTCAATTTTCAGAGAACAAGCACAAACACGGGTGTGGGTGTGGGGGAAGCTCCAAGTTCCTGAGAATGCAAAAACATCCAAACTGCCTGCTGACTGGCTCCAACCAGAATCTCCCCCCTGTTGATGTGACTCATTTCTCACTGCTTGGGGTGACGTCAGTAGCAGCAGCAGCAGCAGCAGCAGCAGCAGCAGCAGGAGGGTGGACAGCAGTGGGGACATCCCTCAGAAGCAGCACGATGCCGTTGAGCAGCATCTGCACGCAGCCAGCACACACGAAGGTCCCGGTGACGCCAGCGTGATCCAGCCCCACGGCGTACAGCAGACTCCCTGCGAGGGAGACCAATCTGATTATCGCTCATGGGAATGGCATGGGCTTCAGGAGGCAACCGGTCAATCACAAGGAATGCTTCTGAGCCGGGGTTTTCATTGCACTGGACGAGGAACATTCCGATGTTTGGTGAAGTTCATGTTTCAGTCAGAACCCCTTTTGTGACCTGATCAGGTGTCCGCCCATCTGAACATCTGGGGTGATCCGGAGGTCCCACCCCTGCTCCCACTGCACCCTTGATCCCACACCACCCTGTGAAGGCCGTACCGAGGGTTCCATCCCACTCCCACCCCATCCCTACTCCCACCCATCCTTGCTCCCACTCTGCCTGCACCTGAGAGCCTCAGCCCACCCAAGTGGTTCCGAATGTCTCACTCCCACGCCACCCGTATCTTTGCTCCCTCCCTACTCCGCACCCAAGGTTGTCCCGAGTGCGTGCGCGAGTTTGCTGAGGCTGAAGGCGGCTCCGTAGCTGGGCCCGAGGCGCACGTCTGTGATGTGGCACAGCATTGCGTGGAAAGAGCTGAGGAAGCAGCCTGCAACAGCGAGACATGGGCACAGCTCAATAATAGTCAGACATGCAGAAACACTGCAACTGGTCACCACGCAGGGGTAGTCCAACGACTCCCAAACTCCCACTTGAAATGTCTAAAGAAAGGACAGAATTTGTAAAGTATTCAGCTGTAACAACGGAACCCAAAGGCGCGGAGCCAGGCATTGGTCGGAGGGTGCCTGTCGGATTTCCACTCCTGCCGACACCTGTGCGCAAGATTGTTCACCCCACGAGGATGCCCCTGCCCTGTCGAGTTCCTTTTGTACCCGTGACGCAGCAGGTCCATCTGACGCATGCGCGTCCGCTGCGCAACTCGCGCCACTCACCGAATCCGGTCCCGATGACGAGGGACGGCACCGCGAGCAGCCAGAAGGACGGCATGAACGGATACTGAGGGAAAGAGCAGCATGACACGAACGGATACTGAGGTAAAAATACGTAACCAGGATTTTTCTGGATCTGTTTCCAATTTGGAACCTTTTGTAAAGGAAGTTGAGTTGATTAAAGTTTTCTGCAGCAAGCTGGCAGACAGGGACAAACGGCGAGGTTGGCACAGGTCCCTCTGAATTCCCTCATTGGTCACTGGAAATGTGGGTGGCAGCCACAGATGATGGGCAGGACCACGCTTTGTACAACGGATCGTGATGTTGCAAATGGGATGTTTCTCAAAGGTTGGCGACTCTGTTCTTTCCTGGCAAAAAAATAGCTCCATGGAGCTCGCAGTGATTTGAGGAAATTCTGATTTCGCTCATTCTGATTTCGCTCACTCTGATTTCACTCACTCTGATTTTGCTCACTCTGATTTCCCTCACTCTGATTTTACTCACTCTGATTTTGGTCACTTTTTTGTCAAAAATTCTTACTTTTTTTCACTCAACATTCACAACTTAGAAACTCATTTAGTACACATGCGAATGGAATAAATTAAACCAAATGGAACTTTTTACACTGTTTCATAACAATATCCATATAACACCAAACTAATTGCCTAATATCCATTTTTAAATTTTT
>JAAUXT010105626.1_pt1 | contig 9998 bp, 9 predicted proteins | sample 7278171 | NCBI WGS metagenome assembly JAAUXT01 (sample SAMN14350112, study PRJNA611818) | marine sediment metagenome | isolation source: surface marine sediment (1.8m) | place: French Polynesia: Moorea | collected 2018-08 | reverse complement strand
TATGGGGCACTAGGCCTCTGGACCAATCAGAAGGCTGGATTTTGAATTCTAGACCAATCAGAGGCCTTCCCGCCCAAAAATTTTGTGCCCCATAGTGGGGGGCTCTTCTCTACAACAAGACCGCAAATCGTGTTCATGGGTTCTTTGGCTGTTTCGTCCAAGTTAAGTTTTGTGTGTACGAACAGAAAATGTGCGAGGCAGTTCATATATGAGCTTGTCAATTGGCTTCAAGACAGTCGGAGGGAAAGCACTTCTCGAAAAGAAATAGCGACGGTCTGTTTCCAACAAGGACTCAAGTTTAAGAGTCTGTTGTTCCAACAGATTCCCTCGTGCGCGTTCTCCTACGTGCTGCTCATGGCACACGCGCTGTGACAGTCTCGACGAAATCCAATTGCTCCCCACAACTTGAGTCCGACGATGTGAGCAGCATTCTTCAGCAGTAAGATGTGAATTATTCACATCGTCATCCAAACAATATGACTTTTGTGAGGAATTCGATCTTTGGTGCAGAGCTCGCGCAATTTTCAGCCGGTCAGTGTTTTGTCCAAACACTTCCTGTTATTCACGGATTTGAAACAAGTTACTTCTCTTGTTGATTTGAACGCACACACAACACACACACACACACACACACACACACACACACACAGACTCGCGGACGCACACAACCAACACACGCACCTGACAGACTTGCACGTCTCTGCGCTGACTGTGCTGCTTCCTACTGTCGGCCGAGTAGTCGTGCTCCACGAGGTGCTGCACGGGGAAGACGCCGACGTGCCCGGGCTCTTCGCTCCACGTCACCGTCACGCTCTCTCCTGGAGATGAAGATATTTTGAGGGTCAAGTCCCCATTTTGCGAGTCGCTTTGAACAAATGGAAGGGGCTACACGATTCCACAACATATCTTTACGGGTACCTTGCACAGTTGCACCGTTCACCGTGTAGGAGGGCTGGAGATAAGAAGGATCGAACATCTTCTGACCACTGTGCTCCTGTTTGCACTCTTGACAGTGACAATTGTAACGCAGCCATGCAGCGTGAAACCTGTCAGAAGGACTTGACGTCAGTTTGTCACAGATAGCACAAACATTTTGTTAATTTTTGAAAATGGGCGATTTATTGTCTTTTGTCACAGTGACCGATTGGGTTTGCAGAATATGCGTCGAATCAGGTATCTATCTGTCTCCGTCGACTCCGGATCAACTGTGAGCAGAGCGCGCTGACCTGGACGTGTGTCCGGCGCGGTGGGTGAGGCGGATGCCTCCACCAGCCTCCTCCACCTCCACCTGACAGCGCCTCGCCGCGCCACCTGTGATCCCGGTGTCAGCCTGCGCCAAAACAAATCGTGGCTCAATTATCTCTACATTTGGTCACGATACACAGTCATCTCCACCTAAACCTTTCAGTCCAGAGCGAGCAACGTCAACGTGGACTCAAGGCCAAACCAACTGTGAGTTCTCCTCGGCGTTGTCGTAACAAAGGGACGCCCATCGAGGCTGAAACTTCAAAACCTTCAAATTCTTCTCGGTTCCAATAAAATGTGCCTCGTTTTTTCCTGTTGAAGATGTATGGGCGGTGACATTCAGGAAGGTTATCATTCATAAACTTTCGACAGCTTCCACATCCATTTTGCCAAAAAATAATGAGTCAAAAAATGTCAAGGCTTGGACCATTACAGCGCACTCCTCAGCACTGAAAGAAAGAACACACGGATCTTAATGATAATGATTATGTACTAATAGACAAACTCCAAACTTTGATAAGACTCGGATTGACATTTAAAGAGGGCATGTCACAGTGGTAAGAGGGCTTTGATGAAGAAAAATTGGCTGGGCATCGCGTGGATTTGCTTTCCCCTTCTTGCTTATCCCCAACACTGATGGCCTCGGCTCGAGTTCAAGCAAAGGCTCTTCCAGTCAAGATCTTAAGGGGAATATCATGCACATCACGAAACGAGGGAGTTGCTCCAAATAAATGCAGTCACTTCCAAATGTTTATCTCGACACACAGAGACAATTCTTTGCCTTGAATTCTTCCCTCAGTTACGTGCTCCAAGATGTGTTTGAGGGATGAAAAACACCAGCGAGAGGTCTGATTGTGCAAGAGCACGAGACACCGACCGCCAAGTCGAAGCTTTCGGGCACGAAAAATGTTCTTTGGTTTCAATTTCCGAGTAAAGTTCTGTATCAGGTGGAGAATCGTGCTGACCTGTGACAATGAAGCGTCCTTCTTTTGATCCATCGAAGTGCTCACATTTCTGACAAACTGTAGCACAAAATAGAGAAACACTCAAGAATCGCAATGCAATTATCAAAACAATGGGTGTCCAAGTTCAGAACCGCTGTGTGGACACACACACACACACACACACACACACATTGTTCCTGTACACCGGAGGTTGCTCAAGTCTGATAGGTCTGAGGAAATGGCCAGAAGTGTTTTTTCATTTGTCAGTGGCATTGGCCATGAATTCAAAACACAAACAGGAAGCCCTTCTCATTCGATGCAATGCCACGCAACTTTGCATGAGACTTGTCGGGTGGGCTGGTCGGGGCCACCGGTTGTTGCTGACTCCCGAGGGCTACGAGGGCCGCAGTCTTCGTGTCAGACAAACTGTCAATTAGGAACGACTCCTCGTCTTTTTAAACACAAATCACTGCAAATAACAACACGAGCGCGGCTGGGACTCACAGCTCCCATATTGCACACGCCACGCTCCTTGTGAGCGCCGCTAATTGCCGATCTCGCTCCGCTGCGTCCGCGAACCTCGCAAACAAGCACGAGCAAGGTGTGGCCATAAATCACTCGAATTCCAAGATTTTGCCTTCTTGCGAAGGTTTTCGATGGTGAATTTTGTTCAAAACAGGTAAGACAACAAGGACATGCAGATTGCTCGCAAACGATTGACGGAACGCCGACACGGTCTGGTCGCCTGCAAACTTTCTTTTGTTCTCTTTCTTGTGTGTACTTGGATCCACCTGCATGTATGGCAGAAAAATTTACTGGTTTGTTGTGTCTCCACTCGACAGGAAATTGGGATTGGATCAAATCGAAGCAACAATTTCAACAAATTTGCAGACTCGTTGTGAGACCAGAAACAGAGCCAATTGAAAAACGTTTTGTGCTCCGGAAGCGCAAATTCTGCAAGAAGTTGGCCCTCCTATCAAGACGGTTCCAAAGTCAGAGTTTTCTGTCAGCTTGATGACCCTCCATTTGTCAACGTGAAGTGTTAAAATTGTTCATCAGAAAATACTGTACCCATCATTTGCCTGCCAAAATATATTTCAAACTCACTTGCATGCAAGAGCTGTCAGACAGAGAAATGTAACACAACTTCCAAGGTACTCTTGTGTAAAATAGGTGAATTTTCATCTGAAAGGTTATTCGACTCACTCAAGCCATGACGACTGTCTCTTGAGATGGAAGTTCAAACTTTCAGCACGCCGAAAATATTTAAATTGTTCAAACGACTTCGCCATTTTTTTCTCTTTTTTTTGACACAAGGCGCAAATCTATTTTCTTCTTCTGTCTTTTTTTTTCTTTTGGCTGAAAGTATGGCAGATCTTTGCAAAGTTGACCTCTCACGCAGGAAAGTTCAAGCTCTGCAAGGTAAGCATTAGTGCCACAGCCCAATGCCACCTACACCCACAACTGAGCAAGCCCCATAATTTGCGAGCTGAATAAGGCACAAGCCTCTCCTTATGATATGTATGTCGTCTGCATTCTTGGCCAGACTAAATTACAGCTAGCTCAACTAATTGCAAATTTGGTGGCATTCATGGGTGCCATTTCGTCGCCAGAAGACTGCAATCTTGGAACAACCAGGCTTTTGATATTCAAAAGGCTTGCCAACTGCACAGTGCAACATTATCCACTGCTTTGAACATTATGTTCCCAAAATGGTTCATAAAGTCTACGGAAACGAGTTGAAATAAGAAGTCTCGTTCTTGAATTTGAAGAAGTAATTCAGCAACACACACTTATCAATTCGAAATGTTGTTTTGGCAAATAATAGTCGCTCTGTGTAGACAACCAAATAACAATGATTTGTCCGCCTCGGAACCTGTCATCCAACCTGACCGAAAGAACTGTAGAAACCACGTGATGATGTTGGGGGATACAAAGAGGAGTTGAGGCATAGAAAGAGCTATGCACAAATTCAGCACAAGTCCCACCCGTTTCGAACGTTCGAGGCAGTCATGTTTTTCACAACTGCATAAAATCGCGGTGAGATGTACGCGACGGAGCAGCTGTCCTGCAATGGAAGATCCGTCAACCCCCCAAAACACGACAAGTTTTGCACAATGCGCAGACCAAAGTGCCAAGAAAAAGCGATCTGACATACACAGCTCCACGCACCTGGCCTCGAGCTGACGCTCTGCGCAATGAGCTCACGAGAAACACGGCGCCGTCGACGCCGACCACCGCATTCATAAACACAGATTGGAATGAAATTGTCTTTGCTTCATAAGGTTGCGAGATTAATGGGGCTTTATGACAGTTGAAGGCAGTACCTTTGTCGTAATGTGCGTTTGCAAGCGATTACTGGGGTCATTTAGCTCAGGCCTAGTTCTATTGTATTTTGTCCACTGAGCGAGGCCTCGTCGCGCGCTACCTTTGTACCGCACTCGTAAATCCTTGCTTATCAGCTGCGGAGTTGCGCCGCTCTCGCAATTTATCTCGGCGTCGTTTCACTTTTGACAGAGTGTAAACAGAAGCCATACGACAAAAACATGGCTTCGACACAACAGGCGCAAACCTCAAAGATAAAAATAATCACTGAGCAAATTAACGACGCGGTTGTGTTTTGCAACAGTCTCTGACAAACTTCAATCTGCTGGCTGTCACGAAGAAAAGTCAAACCCAGACACATCGACCTGCATCAGTGAATTTACAGCGAGACGCACTGCATTACCCTGCTGTAATTACTCCACAATTGTAGTCGACAGCGATTTTGTCCAGAAACAGTGGTATCAGTTGTGTTTTTGGCGAAGGCAACTGACAGGACACGGAGTGGTTGTGGTTGAGATGGGTCGCGCCGGACGGATGCAGCCGTCAGACACAGCGCGCACGTAATTGCTCACTTGGAATAGGATCGCTGCACACAACAAACGGATGCGTCAGGCCGTCCAACTCTGTGGTCAGGCCCCAACATCACGCCTGCACTGACCACCAGTTTGTCCAACAAAAGGAAAGCGAAGCCAACCTGGAATTTTGGGACGGCGTTTGTGCCAGGGAGCGTTTCCATGCTCAGTGGTCGCGTTTGACACTTGAAGCAAAGCGACAAGGTGTTATCACTTGTGCACTGCTTGAGAGTGACTCGGCGAGATATCAATCGTGACCTCGAGTCACCTACTTCAGCACAAAACACAACACATACAGACACATAAACACAGGGTGCGTTTACCCCGTAAGGAAGTATCGGTGGCGTCTTGACATGCTGGCTGCAGTTGACAATCGAGACCTACTTTCTCTGGACCACACGGATGGCTAGCCAGTGAGGACAAATGACCAAAAGTACAGGTAAGAGCACAATTCTACAATCACTGTTTCTTCTTGAAAATGTTGCAGTTGTGGAGAACACAGTCAGGCGTGACACCGTGTGTGTGAAGCCTGTTGCGCTGTTGTCTGGGTAAATTTACCCATGAAAACAATGCGCAGCAGGACGCAAACGAAAACGCACGTAAAATGACGTTGAGAGAGCAGACTCACCGAACGCAGCGATGTGATCTGGACCTGAGCTGCACGAGGCTGGAGCACGGCTTCCCGGGCCTCAGCGCCGGCCGCACCGCCGCGCGCCGTGCCTCCCTCTCGGCCGCCGCCGCGCGGTCCTCTGCAGGCACCTGCAACTCACACAATGGCCAGCCAAGAAGGCGATACAGGGGACAAGCATGATAGATGAAAAGAGTGATTAAGCGCGAGTAATGCGGGTCAGGGATAAGTGAATTATTCGTGAAGAGCAGCCGAGGCTCGAAGGGGGGCTGCCGCTATGACATATCTTCTGTCCAAACTGTCAAGTGCCGCCGTCACAAATCTATGTCTGTGTCAAGATGTTGCTTCTCTACTTCACATGTTTGCAAATTGACACATCGTGAACTTCCATTGCTTCCGACGTGTCACACTGGTTCTGCTTTTTTCTTTTTCCTTTTTTTGGAATGATGACACTGTCATCATGTGCTGCCACAATTTATCACTCTTTTTGACGTTGTGTTTTCACCAATGACCGCTTCAGACGGTGCACTCACTTCTTTGCAAAAGGTCTCAAGCCGTAGTTGTTGTAAACCAGACTCACGTAAACTTTTGTGACTGTTGCGACGAACAAGAATGAGACTCTGTGAGGCTGTGAGAACGATCGGCAAAGGTCATGGTTGTCGCACTGGATATCTGAACACTGTCTCGCAAGGTCCTTTTGCAGTGAAGTGAAACTTTTGAATCAAATTTCGTTTGGGGTATCACTTATTGGAGACCAAAACAGCTTGTCTCATCTCGACGATTCTGATTTCAGTTCTGTATTCCTTTGTGTCAAAGAGTAGCATTGATCTTGTGTCTACACGACACTTCACGTGTTGGTCGGATCCGTTCATTTGTCCTTCACTGGAGAGTTGAACAAGCCTGTATCATCTACTTTATTATGGCAACCGGTGTGAGATAACAATACTGCATAAAAGTTCAATGATAGGAACTTGTACGCTTCTTGTTGAACACATGCGGTCTGAAACAGCGAATCTGAACTTGCACGGGTTTTCGGTGATGCTCGCCAACGTGTTGATGGGGAGATGAAAATTGTCTTCAAAAAGTTTGCACAGTCGCGTTCGAAGGAGCGAGCCTGGAAAAGTTCGAGGCTTGACGTTCTGCGGTGGTGGGACAAATCCGCGCGCCCGACACCAATACACCAATACGACCTGTCCCCTTCTGAGACCGACTTTGGGTAGGAAGGTTGGTGCCACTGGATAATGTGGCTCGGTCCGAAGCACAACCCCCTGAGAGGGAGATTGGTCCTCCTCGCTTGAGGTTGGTCTCAGTGGGGTTGGGTCGAAATTTGCACAGGTCCTCTGAAACCCCGCTGAAAAGGATTTGAGAGTTGGTCCTACCCTGGCATCTACCTCAACAATGTGGACCAAACGCCTCGCGACCCGCCTGTGCTCAAAGCCTTGCTTTCTGTCAAAATTTCATTGTACCCATTGTCGAGTTGACCGAATCGGGCTGCCAAAACAGTTGTCTGACAAACTCTGTCTGACGAAAAAGGCTCCTCTGCAGAACAACATTTCTGACACGTGAATTGTCACTGTCCAGAGGTGCGAGGTCGAATGCGCGTATCGCTTTCATGATGTTGATGTTCACCAGTTACGTGGAACGTTGTTTTAAAAGACCAAAGATTCCAATGCATTTCCAGAATGGACAATTTCTCTTGTGGTGTGCCCCCTTCTTGTGATCTACCGTTGCTGTCGTCAGCAGAACGCACTCGGTTGAAGTGGTTTCATGGGAACTGGTGCAAGAGTAAGCAAATCACACAGGGTTGGTGGCCCTCTAAGTCCTTGGTTCTACTTGGGCTGGGTAATTCCACTGTGACACAAGCTGTCGAACACCCGGAAGAAGGAAAAGGGGAAATCAAAGGAAGGGGGTGGAATGGAAGACAGATTCTTTTCCAGCCACGTTTGATGAGCATCTGCCATTCACTGCTTGTAAAATTGCAGACAACACTCCCAAGAAAAAAACTCCGAAGACGGAAAATCTTGACCTTAAATTTATTGGAATATGGAACAGGCTCGCAACGGATATCGTTGATTGGCAAAAACTCACTGCTGATCTGCTTTCAGGGTGTGGGACCCCATCTTCTGTGCAGCACTTGACTCACCTGGACGGGAGAACCTGCTCCTCGCAACGTGATTTACGAGTGACTCGTCAAACATCAGACTCTCTTGAGCACTGTGTAAAACGCGGCCGGTGATAATTGACTTCAGGACCTACATGATCTCAGTGTTGTAAACATCTTCATAAAATTCACAAGTGTGTTGTAAAAAGTCAGACTGTTCAAGACTTTTCTTGGCACCTGTTTTGGCTGCAGCCGGATTTGTGTGAGAATGATTTTCTGATGTTTTGAGCAAGGCGCAGAATTTCCCATGTTCTGCTTCTGTGAAGATTTTTTGCTTGTCGCTCGTGCTGAAGGACAACATTTCATCTTTTCTGGAAGCACTTCAACCCCGCGAGCAGGAAACAATTTCCACTGAAGTTCCAAAAGTGGTTCAATTCAGTGTGAGGATCCTGAAACAGAAGCCGAAATGTCGTAGTGGCAGCCAGAGAGTGATGAGTTAGATTCGAAATGACTGATCTTTGACCTTAATCGGCCGTTTCACCCAAACCAGATATGACACAATATCAGTAAAAGGCCAATAAAAGGTAGACATTGTTTGCAAGGTAATCAAACAGGGGCCCTTCTACACTTCATAATGTTTAATAATGCATTGCTCTCAGTGGTAAAAGTGCAGTTTTATCGTGGCTCAGGTCTCCATCAAACAGGGCCAAGTTGCTATTGTTTTATGATTATTACGTTTGTCTGCAAGGTGCGAGTAGTACTCGTATGGATAAAACAGATTGAGCACATCAGGTATGAAACAGAAATTGAGGTTTCCAACGAGCACTTGCTGAGAAACTCTGCTCTTGTGCGGAAAGTCGTCTCGCCGACCATGACCACACCTTGCCCGCCCATTCAAAGGGCACAAATCCACCTGCCTCACCAGCTTTTGTTGGGTCCTGGCCAGAGATGTTGAGTTTATGTTAGCGTGAAAATGCCCAGGCATCGTCATCGTCGTGAATCACGTTTATGTCAGGTTGATCGTACGAAGAAGGCAATCTGAACAAACCGGTCGGGATAATGACAGTGCACACTTCTCAGCAACAATCATGGCCAACTGTTCACTGCTGTCACTGGTCAAACACTCCTGCGCAATCACGAAGACTGTGGACTCTGGCTTGGGTGTAGGCATGTCAGTCTTGTGAACGGTCTTTTTCCACTGTTCAAAAATAATCGCACAAGTTCAGAGAAGCGTAAAAAGATTGAAAACGGTAGAGCACTCAAACAGGCTGCTATTAAAATTGTTTGCATCACGATCAGTCTGGGTCCCCCGCCTCAAACCTGCGGGACTTTGTAATGACCTAATGAATTGTACATTTACGCCCAGTTGGTCCTGAGTACTTTATTACACACACTTGCACCTACACAACTGTGAAAATGATCAGAGAGGGGACTTTTGCTGCTGACATGAAGAACGCAACGTCAAGCAAGGTTCTGTTGCTCATTCAGCCAGAAATGGATACATTTGGTTTTCAAAAACCCTCAATTTTCCTCTCGTTGTCACCTCCTGCTGGCAGCATGCATGTACCTCTGTCTCACTCTCAGGATTCGGTGCAGTCTGACTGGGTCTCCGACCCGAAAGCAAGAAAACAACCTTCAAACACCCCGAGCTTGCCAAAGACGGGCATGCAGTTCAGTGACGCAGTGACTGAAAGGGGTTCACCCTCAGGACGCAATGCTGGGCTGAGTCTTGAAGTGGCATGGGAGAGTACAGAAGACAAAACGACCTCATCCCTAACAAAAGTATTGAAAAACCTGTGTACCACACTGAAGCCGACCTGTTTGTATCAAACACTTCAGAAGCGTGCACCAGAGAGTGGACGCTGCATGTGCGTGAGCTCTCGAGGACGCTGTTGGCGAGTCAGAAGGGTAGGGTCCGAAAACGTAACAGTACACTTCTGACTCGACGATCGTCCATGTGGAAACTACCTATGGGTGCTTCTGACACTGAATTTGACCGTTTGAGCAGAAAGCACCCTGCTGTGCTCAGGAGTATACCGCTCGGGGTACCAACGGTGCACTTCTGACACTGATGGTATACTTATTTCTACTGGTTTCATCCCCAACATTGGCACCCAGTACTTTTCACCCCGAATGGGCATGTTTTCACTCTTATCTGCGTTTCGATGACAACACTGCACTTT
>JAAUXT010097780.1_pt1 | contig 10001 bp, 10 predicted proteins | sample 7278171 | NCBI WGS metagenome assembly JAAUXT01 (sample SAMN14350112, study PRJNA611818) | marine sediment metagenome | isolation source: surface marine sediment (1.8m) | place: French Polynesia: Moorea | collected 2018-08 | reverse complement strand
TAAATATTCTGAATATTTTTACAATAAATATTTATATACATTAGACAGGGAATAGATGCTTAATATCAATTTTGTGCTATTTTGCTGGATATTACCCAGCATTCCCTCCCTCCCCAGGGGTGGTCACGTGACCCCTTGTGGTTCTGCCTCTCTCTTTCCAAGATGGCTGCCAATGCACCAAGATACATCACGAACAACGAAATCGAATTGCTGAGTTTTCTGAGGCAGAACGTGGTTAGAAAACTATTGGAGGAGGTGGCCAGGCAAAATAGGGACAAAAGGGACCCACTAGTGATTGCTGCGGTTGTACAGTACTTCAACCTAGGCCCGGCCCCACACGGACTATTCCACAACACGGTGCACCAGATCGCCCATTCTTTTTAAGGTGAGTGGTTTTCAAGTCACTCCACAATGTGTTGTGGGTTTTGCAGCCGGGTTGGCACGCTGCGGACACGACACTTCGATTCAGGCCACGCGACGCGAACACCGTCAGCTCGCTCGACGTGAACATCGCGCAGCCTTGCAAGAAGTACCCGTCCCTTGGCATGGACGAGTCCTGTGAGTTATGTCAATGAAACGTTGGGAAACGGGTCCTTCTTCGTTGATCACACAGAAACCACCTTTTCCCTTTTCCTGTGATTTTGGCACAATGAAATTCACACAATTTTGCACAGAAACGTGATCAAGAGTTCCCATTTCGTTGATCAATTTTCTCCCTTTTCTGCGAGAATGATTGCGCCCTTGTTGAATGATCTTGCTGCCCGTTGCAGGCGCACTTGATGTTGGGCGTTATCTGTTGTCACCTCCCCCAAGAAAATCACAAGGAGTCGTGTGCCAGGTGCTTGATTGCAGACACGAGCGCATGTTGGACTCTTGATGTAGAAAATTGATTTCCGATTCTTCTACGAGGCAACGCATTGGAACAACCTGGTGTGCCATTGTTAGGTCTTCTCCAACAACGCAACAAAGGCTTTTTGACTCATTAGCGTGACCAACATCCAGTTTGCTTGATTGTCACAGAACACTTGGCTGTTTTGTAGTGGTTTTGTTTCCGTGTTTCAGACACTTTGAAAGTGCAGGCGGGCGTCAGCAAGTTGGCAAGCCCGAGCGTTTGGGGCGCACTGCGCGGGCTCGAGACCTTCAGTCAGATCGTGTACGAGGCTGATGACAGAAGTGTGAGTGGAAGTTATTTCCTACCCAAGATTGCCTTAGTTGAAAAATCCTGGGTGCACTTTCAGTTTCATTTTGGTGTGCGCGACGTGTGTTTCACTGAAGTTTGGTGTTTGTTGCAGTTGTGGGTGAACGCGACGACGGTGTCGGACAAGCCGCGGTTCGCTCATCGTGGAGCGCTGCTGGACACGTCGCGTCATTTCCTACACAAAGACATAATCAAACAGCATCTGGTGAGCTCACCGCCAGCAACTGCTCTCTTCTGTCTGATGGACACGGGAAATTTCTCTGTGAACTGGTTCTCTGAGTGCAGATTGTCGTCAGAACAGAAGCAAAGCGAGAACGATTAGCATCTTGCACCAGTTCCTTCTTTCCAGTGTTTTGGTGTGTTGTTTTCCTTTTTGGCAGCCAAAAAACGACAGGAGCTCCACACTCGGCCACTAAGCGCCAGAACCACTGTGAAAGCCCTGACACCTGCGTGCAGATTCCGTCAGCCGTTTGATAGTTTTTGTGCTGTTTGTAGGATGCGATGGCTTACAACAAGCTCAACGTGTTTCACTGGCACATCGTGGACGATCAGTCATTCCCGTACCAGAGCAGAGACTTCCCGATGCTGTCCGAGAAGGTTATTACTGCTTGTCTGTTTCGCTCCAAAGAAGAATTTTATCTCAGAGTTAGTCAGCTCGAAGGACACATTTACGTTCAAGCACACGATGTTGGTCTGAGGAAGATCGCATGCCATGCGAAATCCTGACACATTTCAAGAAGTCCCAGCTTCATTCTGTTGTTCTTGCGGATGGCACCTGCAGCTGCTGTTCCAGATTCGGTTAACACACGAGTGTGGAATGATTATCCCCTCAGAACGACTCGAGGGGTGGCAGCCCTGAGAGTTGTTTTGAGGGGATAATCATTCCACACAAGTGTGTTAACCATCATAGCTTCACAGATGAGTAGTCACACACTAAAAGCATGTTTAGTGTTGAAAAGGTTTGACTACACTATTGACCACTCTTGAAAGCAATCAAGTGCAGCAAAGGTTTTGACTCTTGAATTGACTTGATATCTGCTCAGAACAAATGCACTTAACAACACGAGAAAGGGATAACAACCACCATCTGTGAGCTATGCTGTCATTAAGGCGCGTCGTCAGGGGCAACTTTTGTTCTCCACCGGAGGTTAACTGGCAATTAGTCTACAGTTGTCACTTGAATGGTTTGACACTGTTGCACTGCACATTGAAATGACTGGGTGAAGACGCTGGGATTGCTTGAATATGCTGATGTGACTTTCAACCGCACTTCGTCTTTCTACTACAGGGAGCGTACGACCCAAACTATCATGTGTACTCGCAAGCAGACGTGGCTGAGATCATCGAGTACGCGAGACTCCGGGGCATCAGGGTCATGCCGGAGTTCGACACACCAGGTGAAAGCCCTGCACTCTGTTTGATTCCTCTGACACATCCAACCACGTCTTCTTGGTTCACTTTGATCCAGCTTTTCGTTCATTGTTGTCGCATCCCAAGACGCTCATGCTTTTTGGCAGGCCATACACAGTCGTGGGGTCTCGGTCAGGCCAACCTCTTGACCCCCTGCTACAAAGGCGACAAGCCGGACGGCACGTTCGGTCCGATCAACCCGATCGTCAACTCGACGTACACGTTCCTCGCCGGGTTCATGAAGGAGCTGACGCAGGTCTTTCCGGACGCGTACATCCACCTCGGAGGAGACGAGGTCTCCTTCTCCTGCTGGTGCGCAAAGCTCCATTTTTGAGGGAACAATTTGAAACCGTTGTGGGCGGCAACACTGACTCGCAAAGGTGTTTCACCTGTGGCATCAACATCCAAAATTTCGTGAGACATAATATCCACGTTCTTTTCCGGTTGAGGTTCGCACTTGGAAGCTCTCAGCGTGACGGGAGTGATTCAGCTTCACTCTGTTTTAGCGAGTGTGATTGTTGACTCGGATGTTGATTTCAGGAAGAGCAATCCGAACATCACTGCCTTCATGCAACAAATGGGCTTCAACAAGAGCTACAGCAAACTCGAGCAGTACTATGAGCAGAAGTGAGTCCTCACTCAAACACACAAACGTACGGTACCTGCTCGTGTCAAACTGAACCATTCTGACTGTGTCACGCATGGAACTTTGTGTTGCGCTGCAGGTTGCTGGACATCGTGGGCGCACTGAATCACGGCTACATCATCTGGCAGGAAGTTGTAGACAACGGCGCGAAGGTTTGTGCTTCTGTGTTTGTAGGGGTCATCTATTCTTGTCATTTCCACGAATTATAAAGAATCATCTTAACAGTTCAGGAGAATGCAAGGTTCTGCCCAATTCGCACACCATTTTGCGATGTTTTCCGTCTGAAAACAACAGTGTGTTCAACAATTTTTTTTTTCAGCAGAAGTTCTGTAAACTGTATATGGAATCGCGGCTGTGCTCAATGGGTCTAAAGTCTTCCGTGGAAGTTAAAATTACCATGTCACATTTTACATGCATTTCAAGGCTAACAGGAAACAATTCGTGTACTTCTTGAACAAAATATTTTCATTGTAAGGTTCGCCCGGACACTGTGATTCATGTCTGGAAAGGTCCGTGGCAGAAAGAGATGTATAATGTGACACGTGCTGGATACAAAAGCCTGCTGTCTGCCTGCTGGTATTTGGATTACATCAGTTACGGGTACGACTGGAAGAAGTACTACAAGTGTGACCCTCATGCGTTCAATGGTGAGTGAAGGCAGGGCAGCTCTTCAGCCAAACTGGTGGGTGAACTCGCAATTGGAGCAACTCACCTTGCTGCTTGGTTCTGCTCCATTAACATTTAGGTTTAGAGGATTCTTTGCTGGTGTTTGACAATCTGAATCACTTTTCGTCCAGATTTTTGCTGGATTTCAAGAATTGTATGTACCTGGTGAATTGGTTTGTTGGTCGTGCACGAGTGGGGAAACTATATAGTTTTGCTGGAGCACACTGGAAAATGTTGCATTTGTGTGACAAGGGGATTGGTTGTTGGATCCACTGAACATTTTCACCGTTTTGTTCTCTGATTAGTTGGTCGGACTCTTTTGGTGCACAGCCGACGGGTGCCAGCTTCCAATTTTCTTTGTTCTTGAAGCTCCAGATTCCATCCATTCCTCTGTGTGAACAGCAACTCAACTGCAAAATCACAGCACATTTGAAAACGATGCCAGCTTGTGTTGATCCAAATTGTGAATCCTGTCTTATTTGTCTGCTTGATTGTTGAGATCCTCTGAATTTCACATCTCTTGTGCACTGGGTCTCTTGGGTTGATTTTCTAGTCAGGGTGGCCCAAGTTCCGCACATTTTGGTGACCACTACAAGGGTCAGTTGTGGTTACAAGACGTGTGTGGCAAGTATTGCCGGTGCATTTCAGGCTCTCTTGATCCGTTTTGGCCACGAGGCTCAGTGTGTGCTCAGCTCGCGTTGTTTCGGGATCTTGCACGCTTGATGATGAACCAAGCACCGGCAACTGATTGAGAAGTCTTTGGTCTTGTTGGGATCTTGGTCAGATCCACATGGAGCACTACTCAGGAAAGTGACACAAACACACAAACAAGCCTTTAACGCTCAGTTGATTTGTCAATCTGTGGTTATGGCTTTGTGAATCCTGCTGTGTTGGTGAGTGAGCGTTGTCGCCACGACGTGCAGCTGGCTTGCTTGTACTCGTTGGTCCCTTGGTAAATTTTCAGGAATGTGGGTGACCAAAGTTTCAGGCACAGACGTTTCCTTAAAAACAGGTTCTGCCAGCTACAGTGGGTCACATCTGGAAGAGAAACACTGAGAAAGAACTTGCTGAATTCCTTGTCACGGTTTTGAAACTCCTCGGTGTTCTTGTGATGTCTCAGCCTTCTATGGTCAGCGCTGTTTGGTCAGCCGTGTTTCTCCTTTCATTTGGGAATCCCACTGTGTCCTATGCTTGATCGAAAGTTGTTGAAGCACTGACGGGCGACTTTGGTCATGCTTTCCAGGTTCGGCCAGACACTGTAGTTCATGTTTGGAAGGGGAATACTACAGAACATGCAGCAGAACTGGCCAAAGTCACCGGTCTGGGTTACAAAACTCTCCTCTCCTCATGTTGGTACCTCAACATCATCAGCTACGGCTCTGACTGGGCGAAATACTACACCTGCGATCCTCAGGCTTTCAATGGTTCGTAAACAGTCTACAAATTATTGCATGTGTGGTGGTGGTTCTGACCTCCCTGCTTTGCCATTCCCATCCTTGGACCCTGACCATTCCCACCCAAAGCGCAGTCACCTGACCGGGCTGGTTCTTGTTGGTGTGGTTTGGTGTGGAATTGTCAAGGTGATGAGTCTGGATAATGACTGTTCATCCTCCTGTTCTGGAATCTCACTTGGTGCAGATCAAGATTTGCTTGGTTTCTTTCGTCATAGTTTGGCAAACGTCTCTCGAATCTCAAGTATTTGTGCATCTCCTCTCGCTGAAATAAAATTTTGAGTGTAGATAAGAGCCTCCTTGAAATGTTATTTGAAGGCTGGTAAAAATAATTTCTTCCGTCTCCAAGACTGAATCTTCCCAGATGAAACAGACCACGTTCGGGAAGAGTATCGCGAAAAAAGTGCCGGAAAAGACAAACACTTGTGTTTCGCAATGAAGACACTGGAAGAAACGGAACACAGAAAGACATTGCATCTGAGCAGATAATTGTCCGTGTTGGAAAAATAATCTTGTGCTGCATTGAGTGTCGTTTTCGCAGGAACTGAAGCTCAGAAGGCCTTGGTGATGGGAGGCGAGTTGGCGATGTGGGGAGAAATGGTGGATGGAACGAACGTCATCTCTCGAACATGGTCAGTGTTTCAGCGCGCGCGCGTGCGTGCGTGTGTGTGTGTGTGTGGTGTATCTGTATGTGTGTGAGCAAGTAAGATTGCAAGGTCATAACGTTCGGTCACTTGCATGCACGTTGGGTCGCCAGTAACCCCACAACAACGCAGCTTCTCCGCACACGGACGGTTCCGTACGAAACAGAGGTGACGGTTTGGGTTGTTTTTGCTGCAGGCCGCGTGGCAGCGCGATAGCGGAGCGACTGTGGAGCAGACAGGAGGTGAATGACTCAACTGCGGCGGTTCCGCGTTTCGAGGAGCACCGCTGCAGGATGCTGAGGTGGGTGTCGAAACACACACACATACACACACGCACACACACGCGCGCGCGCGCACGCACAGAGTGAGACGGACAGACGGTGACACAGACAGAAGAGAGATAGCGCGCGATGAGCTTGCTTGAGAAACCACTTTTGTCCTTCAATCTTGAAATCTCATCGCTCCTAACACGGGTTCTTGTGCTCACAGACGCGGCCTGCAGGTGGAACCAGGAAATGGACCCGGCTTCTGCAGATACGAGTGGCATCCATAAGTGGCCGTGCACACCACGCGAGAGATAATCGCTCTGTGCGCATCATACTGAACCATACGAGCAACAATTTATCACTTTACACTTGAAAACGCTGAAATGGTCTCAGCCGAACAACGCCTTTTCGGAGACTTGCGTACAACTTGCTGCTTTGCTTCCCGTCTTGGTGACCCCCCAAGTCCCCAACGACGGCGAACCGTGTCCGGTGTTTGTTTGTCGCAATTTGAATCTGCACAGTGTGGACTGATGTACAAAAGAGTTTTTCCTACGCGTACAACGAGCCCCGCGATGTCAAGTTTGTGCGTGTTCTGTGTGATATGTGCAGTTTTTGAGAGAAGTATTCTTCAGCTGTGCCAATATGTTGCAAATGTGTTTGCGTGCATTGTCGGCACTATCGATGCGCCAGAAATACGGTGTGCGTCCTTTTGTCCAGATTAGTATATTTTTGTGAGAATGATTTCCGAGAATAAAACCAAAAAACTCGTTCTTCTTGTTCCACATTGCTGTGTTTTCTCAGACAGGAGCACTGCCTCTGTGATCCTGTGTGAATCCGGAACAGCCCCGTGTGGCCTGAACTTCAATCCACACCAAAGCAGACCATGCAGTCAACATTGGTTGTCGCTCAGCAGCAAACACCGCACACAAGCGGCAGAGTGCATTGCGGAGTAGTTCGTGGAAACGCGTACCTTTGCATTCAAAAATTGAGCGTCAAGGGAGGCGTCAAAACCAAGGATGTGAATTCATCATTGTGACATTGCAGTTTGGGGGATGAAAGTGAGAGTTGTCTTATTCACTGAACTGTACGGTAATCTATTTGCCCTTCAGTTCGCCAGAACAGGCTTGTTTGAGTGACCTGGGTGGGCAAAGGCAAAAATTCCCTTGGTGGGAAAAAGATGGGCAACCTTGGTGTCCTAGTTTATGTATTTCGCTGATACAGGAGTGCTTCTTTCTGGAACTTCTTCCAAAAAAAGAATTGTTTTTGGTTCACTCAAGCTTCGCGTATTTCTCTGTTGTTGCAAGTGCATGGCTTTGTTTCCGTTTTGCAAGGTGGTAGCCACCTGCTTTCTTTTTGCTCAAATGTATTCAAAGAAGTTCGTACCCCCTTTCCAAAGTGGCAAATGATACACAGAATGGGAGGGGTCCAAAAAACAACCCAAGAAAAGGCCAATGCTCATGGAACTCAACCCAACATTGTTGCCATCACTCACTAAAGGACCACCTGAAAATTCAATTTGCAAATGGGCTTGATTTGAGTAGTTTATTTGCTACCAACCTCAGATTTTGGCACACAGAGGCCATCTTTTTGGGAACCAAAATGCCAATAACACACACAAAAACTCACAAAATACCAAACTGTCACATTTGGTCATCACAAAACATGTCTGAATCCAACAAATCTCACGGAATTTTTGGAAATTACAACAAAGTGATCAAAAAAGTGCACAAACCCATTTTTGAGTTTCCAAAACTTTAGCGCGATTTGTTTCCGGATAAGAGGCCCAGATGACTTGGGTTAATTTTCACAGCACTGTGAAATGAAACTGGTTGGATCTTTCTGGTTCACAAGCTGTTTCTTTTGTGTCTTTTCATGGCAATCTAAATCAGCATTGCTGAAGTTCATTCCACGTGCCGCGTGAACAAGAATGGCCACCTGATGCTGTTTGCACTTATTTGGCAAGCAGATCTGTCTGTTTCAATACTTTTGTTTCTTGATATTTGAGCTGATGTTTCTTCCTTTCCGGCCTCTTTCTTTCTTTGTTCACTTTGGGAAATGCCCAGTTTTGACGAAAGGGCATTTCGTGTGTTCTGGCAGGCTTTGATCTTGACCTCCTGAGGAAACCCGTCCACCCTGCTTTTTTGTGGCTTTTCAAATTGGGACTCTTTTTTTATTTTTTGGTGCAGACATCTTCATAAACATGTGTGGATCTTTTGGTGATTCTTGGACCATCGGCTCTATCAAAGCCTGCCTATTTTGTTCTTCAAAATGTGCAAGAACAATCAATGAAATGTTTGGAAGAGCTAACTTCAGGTGGATTTGTGCGATTGGAATAAAAGGACTCACCGGTGACAATTGTGGATCAAAAAGTTGAACCACCTGGTCAATCTAACCAGGAAAAATAATGATTTGAACAATCTTTGAAAGTGTTGTAAGAGCTAACTTTGAGTGGGTTTGTTCTTTAGAATTGACAGGTACCACACTGTGCTCATTCTGGATCTGGGTAGATTTTTTCATGAATTGGAAAAGACGGCTTTCTCCAACAGGTGATCATTGCGGACCTCACACCAATGGGTCAATCTAAGCTGGCCAAATGCAGATTTTAGTCGCTGAGAAGCTACTTTGATCATCAGAGTTTCAAAACAGGGACATCATCTGCGATCGCTTTGGAACCAATTTTGAAAACATTCATAAGTGTTGAAAGAGCTCAGTTTGGGTGGGTCACAGTACTTGTCAAGGAAAAGACCATGGCAGGAACTGTTCTGAAGCCAATAATTGGGTCAGCCGGTCAATCCAAGAGAATCCATGGAGAGAAAATTGCTCAAAGAGCTCACTTTGAGTGGATTCTGGTGTTTGTGCTCACCACATAATGGGCTTTTATAATTAAAATTCCAAAAAGGGCCAAATTAATCGCCACGTTTGCAAGAGCACTAAAGAACCAAGATTTTTGTCAACACTCAATGTTAAGAATTGGAGCTATGTATTTCATGTTGTCATTGTGGAATGCACACAGCTGAAGAGAGAGAGAAAATTTGAACACAAGGCAAACAAAATTGTGATAAATTCAGAGCGTCAAGAACCAGGGTGTCCAAAACAGAAGACGCGAAGAGAGCAAACTGCTTGTTCGATGAAAGCATCGTTCCCTGCATGTGAACTGAAAACGAAGATCCAACAATTGTCAAGACAAAAGGCTTCGAAGGGGGATGTCGTATCAATTGCATGCAAACGCATTGTGTGCGAGAATCCTATGATATTCTATTGGAGTAAAAATGGAGTTTAGTTTTGTGTTGTGTGTTGAATTCCTTCAGCATGCAGTTCTGTGTGTTGGCTCACCTGGATACAAGAAAACGTAGGAAGCTGGAAGACGGTGACAGTGTGCAGCTAGGGCAACATGCAGTTTCCAAGCAACAGGTAAAGTGAGTGCTCGGATGAACGAGTGTCGTGTCTGCGTTTCCTGTCAATTAACAGTGCTTTTGAGTGAGTTGTCCCACTGTTGTATATATGAGTGAAGCCCCAGTAGTGATGTTGTAGTATAATTTATTGTAGAGTATGAGTTGGAGCTCAGTGGTTTAGGCTACCTTCCTCTATGGTGTCACAAGCTATTCTGTCTTGGCAGTCTGGGTCATGTGCCCAGCTTAGGATAGTGGCTCCATCTAGGGAAATGATATGATTGGTTGTGGCTGTTGCTGTGGCTATGGAAGGCCATGGCAGTACTTAGGG
>JAAUXT010001277.1_pt1 | contig 10001 bp, 9 predicted proteins | sample 7278171 | NCBI WGS metagenome assembly JAAUXT01 (sample SAMN14350112, study PRJNA611818) | marine sediment metagenome | isolation source: surface marine sediment (1.8m) | place: French Polynesia: Moorea | collected 2018-08 | reverse complement strand
GCCACTCAAAATTATCCTAGTCAAGGCACCCCCAATTTGCAAGTTGCACGGCCCCAGCATAAAACCTCGCAAATTTTTGGTGACATTCGCCAGAGCATAAGTGTCATTGTGTCATGAATAATGGAAATGTTTCAACTTGCAGGCTACTTCAGTGAAATTTTCGCGTTGTAGGAAACAGTGGCGATGGGGTTCACGTTTTGGATCCCCCACTTGAATAACGACTTTGTTTGTCGTGTATTTGTTATGCCCCTTTGGACTGCAGTGCACATGATGAGTACTGATACAAATCAACCACTTTTTGTGCCAGGATGTTTGTGACAGCACAAGCCCTGGTGCTTGAGAATGTTGTGATCTCTTCACCCGAGGGTAATTGAATTAGTCCTGGATCCCCAAGCAGAGAGATGCTCATTATTCTCCTGCTGAGACTGTCTGCGCCCCTTGATTTGGTTGACACTTTTACAACCACTCTTCGATCCCTCATCTAAATTGTTTGGATCCCTGCAATGTATGAGTACTCATCACATTGCGCTGGACCCTCACTCCTGTTCCGGACTTCGCCGACGCAGGAAGTGTTCAGTCCTCGGACTTTGTTTTCAAAACTTTTCTCAAGTTCATTTTGCTACGGAATATTATGTTTTGACCAACTTCACTCAACTTCGCCAACTTCACTACTACTTTGCCCACCATGCAAAGCCTGCCCATTTGCAGCATGCCGCAATGCAACCCGCATAACCCGCTGCATCTTCTTACTTCGACTGGAGATATGCTGAGTAAATGCTAACTTTGTGTTAAAACGTGTGGTTTGGCATGGCTACGCAATCTGAGGCAGGAGATGTGCCGCCATGATGGTACAATACTCAGTACCAGACTCGCTTGGCCCAGGCTCGGGGTGTTAACCCACTCCGATGACAAAGAAATGCGTCCCCCTCGTCATTCAAACCTCCCAGTGACCGAACCACTGTCCATTTTGAAACGCCCCACCACAGATCCTTCCTCTGCATCCACGGATGCAACCAATGATTTCCTTTCCAAAAGTGCTGTCATGCTGGGCCTCCACCGAACTACCACAGGGTTGTCAGTTGGACGGACCACAGACCGTCTTTCTGACACTGTCCTGACATTGTCCACCCACCACATGGAGCCCACTGCTCCTACGAAATGTCCACGCCCATGTTTGGGTGTTCAAGCTGTGGATACTCCCACGGTAATTCAAGATCCTGTTCCTAAGGACTGTAAGAAGGGAACGCAGGGAATGATGCCATACATTACACCTGATGGCGCAGTGCCCAGTCCTGTAAACCAAACGATCTTTTGGCTGGACCCTTCTACTGGGGGATGGTATCAAAAACATCCGGACATGGGGTATTGCTGTGTCGAGGTGACAACTGCCCAGGCCGATCAGTTGGTTCCACATGACCAAATGCCCACAGCGCCTGTGACTGAGTCAGGGCTGTTTCCACCAGTGCACAGCCTTTCATCTATTGTACAGAGTGCTCTGGAACCATCGGCCCCAAATCCATCATCCCCTGCACTGTCAGCCCCCACTGAAAGCTCCCTAATGGACCCCACCGTGGTGGTAGTGGTCAGTTCTGCTGCCCCAACAGTACGTTTCAACCCACTGCAGACTCCCACTTATGACTCCACAGTAGTAGAGGAAGTCTCAGTTCCCACAAGTACTGTCTGCCCAGAACTACCCCGACCACCCATGATCAAAGAATTGGTTGACGTGGCGACCCCGATGGTAGCAACATCTGTCCCGAAATTGGCTCCCCTCACCACCGTGATGCCTTCCCCTCAGGCTGAAAAGCCCCACATCAGTCTGTACATACAGCTCCCCGGGAAAGCTGGTGTTGATCATTTCTATGAGTTTGCCACTTGTTTGAGATGTAAGGAGACAGGATCCCATGCTCTCTCGTGTGCACTGCATTATGAATATCCAGTGGCATTGGTGCTGGACTCCAGGGGCTTTTGCCTCCAAGCACGATTCAGTGACCAAGCGCCGAAGCCCAGTAATTATGGGTTGGAACCATACACATATTATCCAATACAGGGATTGGTGGCGTATCAATTTTGGGAACAGCCAGGGAAGACACACAGGTGCCGTTATCTGCACAAGATAGAGCTGAGGGCTCCAATGCTCCAGTGCCCACTGGCATCTTCGACACCTGTGTATGGGCATGATATAGCTGCCATATATGGCAGTCAGAGAGAAAAGCTACACCCACTGGAGGAGGCATCTTCATCCTCTCCTGATTCCAGTTGGGAGGATGCCACAAAAGACTTTGATAATCCGCATGACGCGGATGGGGATGGGATGGGTGAAGGCACTAAAAGTATGGCCCACAAAAATAGAGAGTTACTCAAAGCAGATGATGATGATCCTGCTCAAGAACAGCTTCTTGATGGCGTGGAAGCTGAGGATGGCGCCATAGGTGTGACACATGCGAAGAGAAAGAGCACAGGATCGAAGCATTTTCATTACCACAATCCACCAATGTGGACCACCCCAACAAATCTGATTCTGACCAGGTGGAGAATGAGGTGTCCTGTCTGTTATCATCAAGATGGACATTCCGCAACGTGCTCAGAACGGCATGAGTTGCCTGTTATTCTGTGGATCCAACCAATGTTCATCCACAGCATTGTGCACTACATGACCTATGCCGATGGGGAATGGTGGCATGATCGCGATCCCAAACCGCGACAGCTGTGGGGCAGAGGTCACCATGTGCACAGACTGGATGAGGGTACAGATTGTCTGCTGGAGTGGGGAGCGTCGTTTCCCAAGGGAGAAAATGAAGAACAGCTGGTGTCGAGAAAGTTTGAGGGTGAGGTGCCCAATTTGGATTTGACAATTGACAGTACCCAAGGGCGAGATGGGTATATTGATGATCTGTATGTCCCCGGTGATCAAGGGTACCATCCCTTGCCACGCCGAGAGTGTGCTTGTCAAACCCGCACCCAAAGCCCTGCACAGGATATTCCTGAGCAGGTTGGTCCCACAAGAAGGCAAGACGCCTCGGTGAGAGTGTCACTTGCCCCAGGTAAGGTGACCCCAGCCATGCGATGTGCAGTCACTGGTGGAGATGGAGGTCCTGAGCCGCCTCCCAAGGACAAGCTGTGCGACCATTGCTTGCAGGTTGCCCCTCGCCCCTGTCCACGGTATGATGAGCATGATACCCATGAGTGTCCTTGCGATCATTGGAATTCGGAATGTGAGAAAGAAAAGCATGAGCAATGGAAACACCAGTGGGAAAGTATTTTCGAAAGAAAGCAGCAAAGGCTAGATGAATGGGAAGCTCGGTTGTGCAACTATTTTGCAGATCTGTCTGAAATGTGGCAGAGAGGGGAGCCTCCCATGTTTGTGCCTTCCATTGCTGAACATCAGGAATTGATGAAGTCAGTGATCCCCGCTGTCAAGCAATTGTCCCCGTTTCAACCGCCCTCTTCAGACCAATGGGAAAACGTGGAGGCTTGGCATCGTCGGCATACGATGCCCTTAACTGAGAGTGGTATGCCTGGTGAATATCTCCCAGAGAGAAAACCCACCTGGGAAAAGCCACGTGCTGCGTATGTGGGTATGCCTTTCCAGCCCACGAGTGTCATGGAACAGTGATGTTTATTAGAGGAACAAGACGCCGCTTTGGCAGCTGACCTCCAGGCTCATGAGGATCGTTTACATCAGTCCCGACCAAGGTCACCCCTGTTGCAGGGATTGCCGCGACTGTCTCGCGACAGACCACCTGAGCATCCCGTGAAGTCATCTCATCCTCCAACCCCGATGCATGCTGCATCTGTTCATCAACATAGCATGTTGGAGGAGACTGTCCGCCAATTGGTCCATATGAACCAGAATTTCTGCACCACAATTGAACAGCAACAAGCACAGTTCAATCGATTGCTTCAGGAAGGTAGAACATCTGATAAGACAAAGACTCCTCCCATTGCGGGCCAGGATAGACAGACAGGCTTGTGGTTTTGGCTTGATGCAATTCCCCATTTTGACAGGAAAAAGCATGAAGACTTCTTCGAATGGATCAGTAAGATCGAAGATGCCGCGTGCCAAGCTGCTAACTCAGTCAATGATTGCCATTGGACTGAGTACCGCATTGCCACCTTGAAAGCTAGAGGGTCAGTGTTTACACACCTGAAAGCCAAAAGTGATACAATGCCATGGACCAAATTGAAAGAGGGCTTGCAAATGGAATTCTCTTCTTTCCCCACCATGATTGACGCAATCAATGCGTTGGAGGAGCAAATCCAGGGACCACATGAAACTCTTGATGAGTACACCCAAGAATTTTTCCGGCTGAACTATACAGTACATGGTACCCTGCCCAGCCTCATGCATAACAAACACATTTTCAACAAATACATACGTGGGTTGCATGAACCAGAGCTCCTCCATAAGTGTGCGAAGCAGCAGGGTTCTTTTGACAATTTGCACAATGTGGCAACGTATGCCAAATTGCAGTCACAGAAATTGCGCATGCAAGATATGACTGTGTCTCGTGCACCAACTCAAGACTCCATCATGCCCCTCCAGGAGTCCCCAAAGCAGGCTACCCCTGTCTGAAACTGCAACGCGAGCAGTCAGAATCCTTCCAGAGGTTTTACCACAGCTCCTGTTCCTTGTGTAACACCATTCACCTTCTATCGAATGGCCCCTGAGGATTGGATGGAGGACATGATTTGCAGTGCTGCTGCGCGATGGATTGATTGGAAGTGTCACGCATGCAAGGAGTTCGGGCATGCCAAATACATTTGTGACACTCCTGCTGTCCAGAAATGGTTAGAAGCGATTCAACTTGAGATGCGCCCATCGCTGGCACAGGATCGCAACAAGGCTAAGGCTCTGCAGAGCTCGTTCCATGCCTCACACACACATATCACACAGGTAAATCCCTCCCTAGTATTGCCTGAATGCTTCAATCAGCAGATGAGCCAGGTTGCTCATGCAATGAATCCAAAGCCCAAAACCCCGTCAAAGCCTCCTTCACGTGTAGCGCAGCCTCCGGCCAACACACTGCGACAGTTCCCTGCTAAGGCTGGCTCGCCCAAACCAAAGGGAAAAAAAACAGTCACCATCAAAGACAAGCCTACGGTGATTCCCTCTTCCAGTCCAACCACACAGTCACATGCACAGCGTGATCTGAATGCCCAGTTCAATGCATTCCTGCATGCTCTGGAATTGGAGGAAGAGAGCCCTGAAGAGAAAAAGGCCTCCACTGGGGGACAGGTAGCTGCCCTGGCAGAAACAGAGGAAATGGAGGATGAGGTTTAGTATGATTCTGAACCGGTTGAGGATGATGCCTCTGAAGGCATTCCTGAGGAGACCGGTGAAGTTTCTGTCCTGGTGCCAGCTTGTGTTTCCACTAACACCGATTTGGAAGCAATCAATCACTGTCTGTTCCCCATTTGTATACATGGGCATGCTTCGCGAGCCCTGTATGACACTGGTGCCACCCATAGTGTCATTTCAAAAGCGTTATATAACACCTTGCAAGAACCACCAGAATTGATGCCAACTCGCTGTAGCTTACAGGTGGGAAATGGCGAAACCCTGACCTTAGCTGGTGAAGTGACGCTCAGTTTCACTCTGGGCCCACAGCGTTTCTCTGCCCGGTTTTTGGTCAGCCCTCATTTGATCCATCCAGTCATCTTGGGTACTGATTTCCAATGCATTGGAGCTGTGTGTCTGGTATACAAGAAAGGAAAAGCCCATCTGGTTTTCCTCAAGCAGCCCAAACACACACCAACACTTGCCGCCCTGATGGTAGGTGAACCCAAGGCCGTGTGCCGATTGCGTCTGAAGGAAACCACACATTTTCCCCATGATGCAGTAGTTGTAGCATGGACCCAAACCGTGCTGCAAGAGCTACCTTCTGATCCCTATTTAGATGTTGAGCTGACTCGCCAGTTTCTTCAGGAGTGTCCCACTTTGGAGATGATTCCTGCAGTCCATCGCCCCCGTGGTTTGACACAGGTATCAGTTGTTCCCGTGACCATTATCAACCGATCTCCTCGGGATATCACACTCCCAATGGGTTACCACCTGGTGTCTCTCATGACCCCCAAGGTGGATGCTGACATCACACACGTACCCTTTGCACAATGCGCCACTCTCCCCTCTTGCTCAGCAGAGGTGAGCCACCTCTTCGATGGCCAAATTGCCACCTTCATGGTCACTCAGCTGGCTGACATGCATGAACCTGAGTGGGATTTACCATCCGCAGATCCCGGTCCAGACCCTGAGTTCGCGGACCTCCCAGATCTGGAGGAGATCCCAGACCTACCTGAAAAGGATACTGAGACATTGACCGCCCCTGTTGGTGTCCAATATCTGGACGGATATCACATCCTCAATATTCCAGTGGCACTCACAGGCAAAGCAGTGGTTCCTGCTGAATGTGTCACCATCAGCATGGACGCTCGCCTTCCTCCAGATCCCAAAGGTACTTCCATGATGACATCCCCTGAACATGCCCCCAAGTGCGAGCGACCACCACTGGCTGATTGCACGTGCACCCCCGCACAGTTAGAACAATTTGAGCAGTTGTGTGCTGAATACACCGACATCTTCTCCACCAATCACCTTGATGTTGGTCACACATGCTTGATTGAAGTGGATATTGACACTGGAGACTCACCCCCAATTGCACAAGCTCCTTACCGCGTCGCCCTGCACCATGTTGACTGGTTGCAGGAAGAATTGACCAAACTGGAAGAGGCCGGTGTGATTGAGCAATGTGTCAGTCCCTGGGCTAGTCCCATTGTCATTGTGCCCAAGAAAACCATCCTTGGGCACCCACCAGAAAAACAAATGTGCGTTGATTATCGGGCTCTCAATGCACTCCTTCCACAAGTCACCAACCCGACCACCAAAGCAAAAGGAGTCTTGACATTCATTCCGTTGCCACGAATCAATGACCTGTTGGGCCAACTCTGCGGTACAACTGTTTTCAGTGTGTTAGACATCACCATGGGCTATCACCATATGGGACTTACGCCCGAAGCCCAGCAGAAAACCGCATTCACCATGCCCCTGGGCAAATTCAAGTTCAACAAGTGCCCCTTTGGTTTGGCCCAGGCCCCTGCCTCTTTTCAATCCTTGATTTTTCATGTGCTTCAAGGACTGAATTTCACTTTCGCATATCTTGATGACATCCTCATCTTTTTGAAGGATGTAGATACACACTTGGGGCATTTATGCCAGGTCTTTGAATGGTTTTGACAGGCTGATCTTCACCTGAAGAAAGTCAAATGTGACTTCTTCAAGCGTGAGCTGCAATACCTAGGGCATATTCTGTCCCCAGACGGGATTTGTCCCTTGCCTGACAAGCTCTCAGCCATCCGCGATCTGCCTCGACCCACCAATGCAACAGAGGTATGTCAGTTCCTTGGTCTTACAGGGTACTATCACAAGTTTGTCCCGCACTACTCGACCACCGCGAAACCTTTGTCTCACTTGACGAAGAAAGATCTACCTTTTGAGTGGAATGCAGCTGCTGAAAAAGCGTTCTGCCTCCTTCAAGATCTTCTTCAAGAACTGCCCATTCTGATTTACCCTGACCCAGCCCAGCCATACGTCCTTTTTACGGATGCATCCAAGGTGGCCTGGGGAGCGGTTCTGATGCAAGAGAAGGAGGACATGTCGCCTGCTGCTGTAGTGGCTGCACTGCCTCAATCTTCTGATGCGAAGGTTGCAGATCCCCAAAGCCTCATGCGCTTGGCACAGCAAGTCTGCTCCACCAGAGACAAGGCCAAAACAGAACGCCACCTGCATCCAATCACATTTTGCAGTGAGCAATTCCAAGGCAGCCAACTGAATTGGGTGGCCCTCACGAAGGAAGCATATGCTATCTTCCGCTCCCTGCACAAATTGTGCTTCTATACCAAGGATGCTGAGGTCACCATCATGAGTGACCATTTGCCCCTGAAGCGCTTCTTGCAGAAAAACACTGCCAGTGCCATCGTCAACACCTGGGCAATCTCTCTGGAAGAGTTCTGCCTGATGTTTGAATACATCCCAGGCAAATGCAACCTCCTCGCCAATGCAATGTCCCGCTTGGTTGCGCAAGAGTTGGCTGAGACACTGGACCCAGAGCCATTCAGGTACGAGTTCAGTAAGTATCTTTTTGAGCCAACCCCAGAGAGTCAGAAGTACAAGAAAGCCAAAGAACAGCAAGCCACGCTGCAGGCCTTCACTAGCAGGGTCAAATACCACCCACACACTGCAGTGGCCCACCATGAACATTGCCGCGATGCAATCCTCTCAGCTATGCAAGGCTCAGGATTTACGCAAGATCCTGAAGTGCTTGACTACCTCCGATTACCTGTTGATGGCTCCCCTCTGCCTGCGATGATGCCCATCAATCAGGAATTGGATGCCGCCAAGTTTCTCCCTGAAGGTTTTACAACCTCTGAGCTGATCACCTATCAGCGTGATGATGATTTCTGTCAAGAGCAGCTGGAATGCATAGAATCTGACAAGGCCCCAATGCGAGTGATCCCATACTTCTACCTGGATGAGGATCAACGTTTGTGCCAGAAAATCAAGACTGGCTACAAGGTGTTTGACACTCTGGTCATCCCAACCAGATTGGTCCCACTCATGTTGGACCAAATCCATCACCTGACAGGCCACAACGGCACCCCACAAACTTTTGAGTTCACACGCCGCCTTTTCTGGTGGCCCAGTATGCTACATGATATCAAAGCAGCATGCAAACACTGTCCCAGCTGCCAACAAATGAATCGCATGCCTCAGCAATATCATGCGTTGAGTCTTCATGTGCCCTCGCAGCCCCTTCAGCTTGTGGCCATGGACCTCATTGGCCCATTCACAGAAACGTCTGCTGGTCACAAGTATGCCCTGACCATCATGGATATGCTGACCAGCTACCTGTGGGCGATCCCATTGCAAAACAAGAGCACAGATCATGTTGCACACAGTTTCATCACACACTTTTATACACGGGAAGGCAGTGTGGTGCGCATCCTCAAAGGCAACGGTATGGAATTCAAGAACAAGCTATTCCGTGAAGTAGCCAAGATGCTCGACTTCGACCATGTGTTCACCAGCCCTTACCACCATCTTCCTGAAAGATTGCACTTGGAAGTGGCTCCAAAATTGTTCACTCGAATGGGATGAAATTCTCCCCAACACTGTGGCTGCATATAACTTCATGCCCAATCAGAACTCTTTGGATAGCCCTTTCTTTCTTCTCAGAGGATGCGACCCAATCACCCCACTTCACAAACTGCTCGGTGTCAAGCAACGTCACCTGGGTACTGATGCATGTCACATCTCCTTGGAAGCCTTGCAGCGTGCATGGGCCCTTGCTGCTTTGAACATCCACATGGCCTGTGCCAGCCATCCCAAACCGTCTCTCACTCCTATGGGAGACCTGCATGTCGGGGACCCTGTCATGATTCGCAATCATGTTTGCACAGGTTTTGCGCCACGTTTCAACCCTCAATACTGCATTGTTCGCTTCAACTCTGACCACCAGGTCCTTCTTGTGGACCAGTATGGTAAGTGTCGCACTGCAAACCTGCATGATATTCACTATCAGCACCCGATTGATCATGTGATCCACACCATTCCAGAGGCATCAGCTTTTGGCCATGCTGCCAAGTTTGTTTACCACCCCGATCATGTTCCCAACCTGCACTGGACTCTGCGCAGCCCTACTCGTCGCCCTACTAACTAAAATCCTGCAAATCAAACTCCTTTCCATGGGAGGAGGTGATGAGGTGCACGGGAAGTGCATGATGCATGGTTACTTGACCCCCCCCCTTACTTTCTCCTTTGATTGCCTTGATCGGTTAGCTTGATTCTGCGTGTTTTAGTTCTCATTACTTAGTGTTTTTCCTGTTCTTTCGTAGGATACTACCATGGAAACTTCGACACTCCTCTTTGTAGTCCTCATCGTTTTCTCCATGCCCCTAGCTGTATTCGCACAGATCCCCTCCGAACCCACGACCATGCCCATGAT
>JAAUXT010071512.1_pt1 | contig 10002 bp, 12 predicted proteins | sample 7278171 | NCBI WGS metagenome assembly JAAUXT01 (sample SAMN14350112, study PRJNA611818) | marine sediment metagenome | isolation source: surface marine sediment (1.8m) | place: French Polynesia: Moorea | collected 2018-08 | reverse complement strand
GGATCATTTTGAGGTGTCATCAAATGAAAACATTGTTTGGGCACATGATGACAGGTGTGTTTCTTTGGTTGTGTTGCATGATAGATGAAGAGTACATGTTGGGGTGTTGGATGGATGAGTGCATTTGACTTGAGTGCATTCCATTCCATTCAGTGTGTGATGACCTCTGAAGATGGCACAAATGGGCTGAAAAATGGATTTTGATGGACTGATGGGTTGAAAAGTTGAAAAAAATTTTGATGGATCACAAATTCCTTTTGATGGTCATTAGGCAAACTCATTATGACTACCTCAGTGGTGTTTGTTTGCAGATTGATCATGTTTGAAATTTTCAGAAACACACATGCTCTTTGTTTGGTTCCCACCATTTGGCACGGTAGTTTAGGGGTGTGTCAAAAATCCTGCGTCCCTGGTTCAATCACCGCAAACTCCATGGAGTTATTTTTCACCACCATACATTATACCATGTATGGTTCAAATCACCTAAAAACCTCTTTCCCTCCCAAACAAGAGCTTCCCCATTCTTTCAGGCTCAGGATCCTGGCCCAATCAAACATGTACTCATGAGCTGCAAGAAAACCTCACCTCACCTGATGTGGCTCAGGTTGGTGAATAGCAAGTCCACAGACCTTATTCGTCACCTGCCGATGCTCATATTTGGCTGCACATTTCCACAGAAGGAAGACGAAAACACGCGTGTGAGTGTTGTGCTGATCTACCAGTGGTTGGTCTTTGTGATCTACACTGAAGTCTTGAGCTCACGCCCTGTTAATGCAGGTTTTCCTGGATATTTCCTGCGCGTCGGTGGCATCATGACCAGTTGCTTCGAAACTTTGGACTTCTTTGACGGTTGATCTGAACATTCGCACAAGGTACTGGCACTGCCACGAAAACAAGCCCAGAATAGTCTGAGATCGTGATTCGCGCGTCATGCTTCACCGCACACTTTGGGTAGATCTGTCAGGGGTGCACTGGGAACTTGAGCACCCCTGAATAGGGTTCGTGTTCTGAGCCCCTCGCCCCAATGAACACCTTGGGGGCCTCAGGGCTATCACTTTCTTCATAATTGGAAGGGGTTGGAGATAATTTCCTTGAATGATGCCAAGATAGGACAGTTTAATTGTGGAGATGCTTTGGTAAAAAGTTAATCGGTGGGTGAGTCGTGAGTGCACTGTGAGAAAGAGACTGTCAAGGTTGCGTTTCCTGCGACTTGCTAAGTTTGCAGAGTGAGATGTGTGGAAAGTTTTTGTTGTATGACCTCGCCCAGACAATCAAATACGAGCGTGAGTTGCGTTCCCAGGTGAGATGGCACACAAGGACCACAAGGTTTCAGTGGTTCATACTGGGTGCGTTCAATCTTGTTTGCTGGTTGGCCGAGTTGGCCCTGATGGCTGACTTGAGCCACTTCACCAGTGTCCAGGGCAGGGCCAGTTCGGCACCCACCAGTCACACGCGAATGAGGGTTTTCACATTGGCTGGGCGGCGTCAGAATTTTTGATGCCCGCATCAAAATTTTGACAGGCAGGCGTCAAAGTCAACATGACGCCCAATGGAGAGCGTCAAAGTATTGGTCCAGATGGATCACAAATTTTTTATGCGGGCGTCATTTTTTTGTTGCTGCGTCACCAATGTGAAAACCAGCACTGACATGCTTTATTTTTTGCGAATTTTTCCAAGAAATACACACCTTGATTTTCTGAGCATTATTTTTATACATCATCCCAGATAAATATGTCAATCATTGGGGAAGGGGTGTGCTTCCCCATGAACACACAAACCCCTCCCATATATTCATTTGGGTGTGCTGAAAACAAAAAACACAAACACACAATCATACAATCACACAAAGAATTTTTATTTCACTGTACATTGACCTTTTGAAGAATCTTGCATTTCACTGTGTTCCAACAAGAGGGTGTTTTATACAGTTGTGAGCATGTTGGGAAGTAAAGGTGTCACAATGACAACAAAAACAGGCATCTAAGCCCTTGTGCATCAAATTGAGTTTCTCTTTGCACCCGTTCCCCCATTCATAAAAATACATTGACCATTGAACCAAAGGTGCTGACCACATGTGGCCTGTTCATTGACAGTTCTAAAGGGAGGGGATATTTACAGCCCTGCCTCTTGGTAAAACACCACAGAGGCATCTCCAATCACCACTGAGGGTTGATAATTCTCATCAACTTCAACATGATTCTCATTCTCATCTGTGTTGTACTGAGTAACAGATCCTGTTCCAAGAACCACAGGATCATCAGCATCTGGTTGAATTTCAGAACCACATTGTCCAGAGATGTAATGAGTAACCAATCCTATTCCAATAGAAGCAAAACCCCCAGGATCACTTGAAGGGACACAAGCATATGGCAGGTCATATGGCGGGGGAGTATGAATTTTCCCTTCTTCATATTCAGGATTGGGGTTGCTTTGAGAAGCTGTGCAGTCATCAACAGTTTCATAGAGATGATGCTCACAAGATTTGTTGTCCTCCACATTTCTTTGCATTCTGTTTTGGTTTTCTTGCCTGTTGACACCTGGCTTTTTCCTAAGAAAGGAAACAGTGACAGTAATTGCAATGGATGCAAATTCAAAATCTCAACCTTTGCTTCATTTCTTATGGCAAAAAGGGTCTGGTACTGACCTGATGAGTTTGCACCCAAAGAAAACTCCGACAAGAATCATTGTCATGACAAGAAGCGAAATTCCCAATCCCATCCAAACCCAGGCAGGAGTTGGGTCTGCAAACACAGCAACACAATTTGTGTGTGTATGTGTGTGTGTGTGTTGATATTGAGGCAGAACTTGGAAGAAAGCATGGATGAACTGACAAACACCTTTTCTTCATGCATGGTATCATGTTCAAGCAACCTTGGAGGCAATGCAAAGGATTAGATCCTGTGATGCTCAAATACCCTGAGGTTCTGGTCCTCACCTTGGTAACTTCCTCCTGAATCCTCCTGGCTTGGCTCTCTAATCCCAGCAGGTAAGATGGTGGTTATCAGTGCTGGTTTTGGGCCTGATGACAAAAGAAGCATTCAAATTGAAAACAGGTAAATTGCAGATGAAATTTGAATTTGCATCCATCTACATTTATACTCCTCATACATTGCCACCTTTTGGCTTGCTTGGAGCTTGATGCAGCACTTTTATGGCATGGGTCAAAGTTTTTGGTGTTCACCTATATCTTTACTTCCTGCATCTTCATTTGACTGGGAAATTCCTGGAGTGGTGCTTGTGGGTGTTGTCATGGCTGGTCTTGGCACTTCTGAAAAAATACACAAGAGCTTTCTGGCCAAGTTCGTGTAAATTTGACGCTCCATGTGAGTTCAGTTGAGGACAACCTGTTTTCTTAGCACAAGTAAGTTTGTCGCAAAATATTCATGAATGTGCCAGGAAAGTGTGTTCTGGGTAGGTTTTGGTCTGTTGACAAGGGACAAAACATTTTATGCTGCAGCAACTTCATTTTATTCCAAACAAGGAGAGAAACCTGAGTGATTGTGAAATGTTCTGTTGCTGAACTGACCTGTGCAGTTTGGCTTTTGACTCCAGCTTCCATCACTTTGACAGATGATAGTTTCACTGGCTCCATCACAACAGCTGTAGGTCACCTCAGAACCAACATTGTAGGGTCCATTGTACTTGATTCTTTTGGAGAATGAGACACCTCCAGGTTCTGGACACACTCCTGAAAATAATACGAAATGGCATGAAAATAACATTGTCTGGTTGGAACAAACTAAAATCTCAATGTTGTGTCTGTTTCTTCTTTTCCTGGTCTGATTTGCGCTGATGTTTATGCTTTTTGTGCCCAGTTGGACTTGAGATTGCAGGAGTCTGCTTGTTGTGATTTTCTGGTCAATTTCAGGACAAAACTGTTTGCAGGCTCAGGCCTGAAACTGTTGTGGGTTTAATCATCTCTTGCTCAGAAAAGTGGAAGGTCTATGCTCAACTTTGATTTGAATATAAGTTCAAAGGAATGTGACAAACAGCAAAACTAACCTTGGACACCACAAGGCAGCAGCAACCAGTTTACTGGGTCAGCACAAGTGGGGACACTTCCATCATGCCATTTCACAGTCCCATGCAACTCTTCATGTTTTAGCCAGCAGAGGGAGCTACAGTTCCACTGGTTAGTTCCGGGTGTGGAACTGAGATGCAGCACAAGTGGGTGTCTGGGAACATTTGCAAAAATATCAGGGTTCATTGTTGTCAGTCTGTTCTTGTACAAATGAAGGTATGTAAGAGAAACCAGAGAATCAAATGCTCCTTCCTCAATATGTGAAATTTGATTCTGACCCAGTAGAATTTCCTGTAGATTGCACAGTCCTGCAAACATGCCTTGCTTCAGCTCTGTAATTTTGTAATTTTGTAATTTTGTTCAAATACAAGTCTAGATATTGCAGTGACTCCATCCCTCTAAATGCATTCCTCTCAATGATAGAAATTTGATTCACTCTCAGAGTAAGATGTGTACATTGGGTAAGATTTATGAAAACTTCAGAAGGAATTAAAATGATGGAATTTCCATAGAGATTGACTGTCAGAGCCTCAGCAGGAATGTCATGTGGCACCTCAGTGAGGCCTGAGTTGGGTTCTTGGAAACTTCTGTCTGATGGAAACCAGGTTGCATCTGTGCCTGACAGCAGAGCTGAAACAAATTTCAAAATGATTCAAGTCAAATGTACATGTTTGTGTTCAGGTGTTGGTGTTTGAACTTTTGCAGCCAGTTCTTGTCAGACTCAGAAACTGTGTTTTTTTCTTTCTGTTTGGGCTGCTTGTCTGATTTTGTTGTCACATCTCTGTTTCCTAAAACTCACCTGTGCAGATTAATACGAAAATTACACTGATCACATTCATTGTTGCCATTCAAATGTTTATTGATATTTCCTGCAAGCAACATGGGAAAATAAGAACATCTCGACCAGACAAGACAAAAGCTGACCAGTGAAAACTTGTAATCTTTTGTCTCACTTGTATTTTACCAATTGCTGATATTTCCTTCGCATCTCAAAAGTTCAAACAGCATAACACTTTGGTTCAAGAAGTCCACTTTGAACCATGGTTGTTTTTTTTCTTTTGAAAAAAATTCAATTCATCAGGTTGCACGATGTTCTTTCCCCACTCTTCACGTTTGTCATCCGTATTTGATGAATATGACAACACCAAATATTTCAGGAAAACGTTTTCACAGAACAGTCCTCAGTTTCGCTGCTTTGTCCGATTGTGATTCAGATCTGCACCGCACACTTTCACCCCCAATGTGGCTTCACGCAGAGCTGCGGCATGCATCATGCATTTTCCAGCATCATTGGCTCCTGTAACTGCATCAAGAATCGGTTTCCGTCAATTGTCTGCCGCAAGCTACCTGCCCAACAAAACGCAGCACTCGACAAGCTGACCGCAGCTCTTGAAGTCACCCTCTGAATCCCAAATTTCCTCATTTGAACTTGAGGACGAGGAAGTTTTTCTGGGATTCCCATCTTTTTGTGCTCGATATGGGTTTTCCAAGGAATAATTGTGGTTTTGCGGCTTTGGCTTCAGATTTAAGGAGTTCTAAACACGCACAGAGCTCAAATGGTTTGATGAGGAAGTTTGGCACTCCCTGAATAGCGAGTGGTGCTCTGAGAGATTCGCTTGATGAAACACCTCAGATGCCACATGCGAGTTGCTTTGTTCAAAATTGGAGGGACTGTGTGGTGCTTTTGCATTGCAACAGCACGAGGCACTTTGGTAAAAAAGTATTTCTTCTATCTTCTTGATGTCGTGAATACGCAGTGAGAAAGGGACAGCTGAAATTTAATGGGTTTTTGATATGTGACGGAAAATTGAAGTGCGCTTGCTCTTCCCAACGATTATCATTGTCGACACAGTGATAATAATCCATTGTTTCCTGTGCTGGCTGGCTGAGTGAGCCCCAAATGGCTCAATTCACCCCACTTTGCTCCTTCTCCAACCCACGGGTGAAGTCGCCCGGCATCATCGGCAACCGGCTGAACGGGCAAATGGAATTCGCTCGACCCCAAAAGATTGACACTCACAAGTGCCACAAAGTTTCTGTGTGTGTGTGTGTGTGTGTGTGTGTGTGTGTGTGTGTGTGTGTGTGTGTGTGTGTGTGTCCAGTGAAACAAAAGTTTTCGTTGCCCATTTTTGCACACCAGTGCGAATATTGTTTCTTCTGATATCAAGTATGACTCTGTTTAGTCGTTTAGATTCCATTCTGGGAAGTACCAGTCAAAACTCAAGCCTTCATTGAAGTGGTTGATAAAAATGAATTTTGTCATCATACATTTATCATACATTTATCACACATTGTCCAAGGTATTTGTGTTTTCATCGGAATTTGCATCAGCATCTGGTGACCTGGGCTGGGATGGAAGAACTGAAGTTCACTTGTTTGATTCCCAGGCAAAAAAATTCAATTCAGCGAACAAATCCTCAGTTGTTTTGAGGCACGAATTCATTCATGTCCAACGTGCAGTTTTTGTGTCGAGCATGAAGTGGCAGTTCTGCAAATCACGGGTGTTTGTTCAGTTTCTGGTGAAATTTCTGCTAGTTTTGTCCCTTTCTAGCAAAGATTCAACAATCTGATGCAGCCATCCTGACAGCTCTGCAAATCCCATGGTGTCATGTTGACAATTGTGGTCTTGGCTCACAGATGCATCACTTGGCTGAGGCTGCCTGGAGCTGTTTTTCAAACCTCTTCCTGAGCTTCTGCACAGTTCCAGGTGGCACAACACAATTATTCATGGTTCTCTGTGAACTCTGCTTGGTGTGGTAATCAGTAACCCCCACCATCCCTTCTGCTTCAGCATCAGCATTGACTTGATTTGATGTTGGGTGAATCACAACAGAGGTTTCTTGAGCACCTCCATGAGAAATGTGGTACTCAGTCACACTCACCTCCATGTGCTCATGTGCTTCTTGCACATGTATTTCTTCACAATGGTATGTCACTGATGTCTCTTCCATAACTCCATGTGCATTGTGGGTTCTGTGATAGTTGGTGACCCCAACACTTCCTTCAACAAGAGCCTCAACACAACCTTTGTTATCTTCAGGTGGATTCCTCTCTGAAATCTCTTCACTAACTCCCCACTTGTTTTGCTGGTCAAGACATGACTGCCTATCAACAGCATGGTGTGTCTCAGCTGATGTTGAATTGACTCTTTGGTGAGAGGGAAGAGTGTGATATTCAGTGACACCTACACACCCATCAGCAAGACTTATTTGAGACTCAGGGAAAATATGTGTCTCTGTGACATCTTCATCAAGATTGCTGCATGTTTCTAAAGTGTAAATTGTGCTGTCTACTTGCCCTGCAGTTAAAGCACCAGCCAGATGAAGACTCAGGCTTGATGATGTATCTGACATGGAATCTCACATGGGTTGTCACACAAATCATCAGGAATTATTTCATAACCTGGGTCTTCAAGCACATGATAAGGAATCATTTCATAAGTATCTTCATCTTCATGTAGGTGGTCAGGACTTGTTGAATTGTTACATACATTATCCAAGGTGTTTGTGTTTTCATAGGAATTCGCATCACTCCAGTCATATTCGCCCCAATCATTGTCTGGATCATCCCAGTCATATTCATTCCAGTCATTTCCTCGATCATCATACCCATAATCATTTTCCTGCTCTTCTTGTGGTGGCCTTCCATCATCAGCTGGTGCCTTGTGTCTTTGCTTCCTGAAAGGGACAGTAAATTTCAAGGCATTGCAGGTTCCTCATCAACAAAAGTACAGGAAAAAACTGGTCTCTGGACACACTTGACAGAAACACTCTTTGGGAAAGAATGGTTTCATAATTTGGTGACCAAGAGCATGTGTGGAAAATGTTTATTTTGTGACTGACTGACCTGTGGCAAGAAGCAACCACAATTACCAGGAATATGATAATGAGAAGAGCTGCTGCAATCCCTGTGGAGAGGTGGGTCAAGTTTCCTGCAATGAGTCAAGTGGAACTTTTCATCAGGATGTTGCAGCAAAGCCATTGTTTTTGTCAAAAGCAAAACATTGCAGAACAGAAACTGGCTCAAAGCATGAGTCTCACTGAAAGACACCTCCATGGGCAGCAGCCACTATTGATATGGAAAATTCTCCATGACAATGCCTGGTGTTCTACAGCATTGGTGTGACTTTTATGCTTCAAATACCAAGCCACAAAGGAGTGTTTGATACAGTGATCAAAAACGTTTTGAATTTGAGCACAGTGATGAGACATTACCAGGCGCATCTGTACCTGCTGACTGTGCAGTTCCCATCTCATCAGCTGAAACCTGAAGAAGAGTTGTATCCTCAGGTGCTGGTCTCTCAGACTGTGTCATGATTTGAACAGTAGGAGCCTGGGTCTCTACAAAAATGACACACATGTCCATTGTTTTGCTGTTTCGTTTCTCTGCTTTTGCTATACAGTGGTCTGATTGTGATAATGGATAAAATGGAGCGGAGTTTGTTTTTATGAGTTCCAAGACAGATATTCCAGCCTGTGTTCTTACAGCATGAAAATACACAGAATGGGACTGATCACCTGTGCAGATTGGTTTCTGAGTCCAGGTGCTATTGCTCTGACATATGATGGTTCCACCCCTACCATCATAGAAGTTGTAGGTCACCTGGTCACCAACATTGTAGGGTCCACTATAGCTGGATCTTGAGGCAAACTTGATACCTCCTGGCTCTGCACAAGTACCTTCAATGTTTGAAATGAGCACAGTGAACTTGAATCTCCTGAGAATAATTTGCAAGCAAAGGAGAAGAGTCAGCAAAACATACATTGAAGCATTTCACACACAGCAGAAAAGAAAACATGTATCCCAGAAAGAATCCAAATGCACAAGCACACACTCATTGACCAGTAGCTCCATAGGTCCATGAGGAAAGTGTGGTTTCTGACAGACATTTTGTGCCAAGAACAACAACATATGAACAATGGCCTGGGTTTGTCTCACCTTTGTCAGGACACTGTTGTGAAGTCCAAGTGGCACCATTGTGACATGACACAGACCTCCAAACTCCACAGTACCATGCATCTCTTCATGCTTCAGCCAACACAGTGAACTGCAGTTCCACTTGTTTGTTGGTGATAAATCAGTCAAAAACAGCCACAAGGGCCGAGGCAGAGGCGCAAAAGTATCTGGATACAATGTTGTTAACACTGAAAGTGCTGACGCCTCAATCTGCCGATTGTAAGGAGAGCGGCACTAGCTACCATGGTAGATTTTGTGGGTGTACTCAGAACAGCGACAGCGGCTACCATGGTAGCTGAAATCAGTTCATTGGTTTCGTGGCATCAGCTACCATGGTAGCTTCGGACAATTCGTGCCTTTTCTTGGTAGGCGGAGTTTGATGTCCTCGTGACTGTTATTTTGCCTGGAATCAGTTTGTGCGCAAAAGGCGCGATATTCCATTCCAAACAAATGTTGTCATTATGCGTAAACCCCATAGCCAATTATTGCATGCACTGACACCTTGGCTGACAGTGCTTATCACAAGAATCCTTTTTCATGAACAACTCTGGCCTCTGCCAAAGTTATTGTGCTTCTCAGTGAGCAGATATTTATGACATGAGCAGATCATATGTGCCCCGCATAATCCAATATCATGACAATGCGCGTGCAATTATTTGGGATTTGTCAGTGCCACTGCCTTATCTGAGTGGGCTGTCAAATGCAATTTCTATTTATTGTACAGTTAAACCAATTACTAAACATATCGCACGATGGTAATTTTCTTACCATGTTTCCAGCTCTGTTTTTCGTCACTTCTCTCCAAATGTCACTTGTAACCTGAACATTATTATTGGCTGTCCGCAGCTCATGTGGGTGACATGCAGAAAAAGTATAAAAGGAGACAAATTCGTGCACAAGTTTCACTTTTTTATTGCACATCAACGGAATCATCATGCCTCGCACATTCACTGGCGAGGAAGCCACCCAGAAGGTGCTGGACATGTCAACAGATAGCAACATGGAAAGCGAATCTGAAGTTTACT
>JAAUXT010014048.1_pt1 | contig 10002 bp, 9 predicted proteins | sample 7278171 | NCBI WGS metagenome assembly JAAUXT01 (sample SAMN14350112, study PRJNA611818) | marine sediment metagenome | isolation source: surface marine sediment (1.8m) | place: French Polynesia: Moorea | collected 2018-08 | reverse complement strand
CCCCCCCCCCCCCCCCCCCCCCCCCCCCCCCCCCCCCCCCCCCCCCCCCCCCCCCCCCCCCCCCCCCCCCCCCCCCCCCCCCCCCCCCGTTGGTCCTGACTTCGAAGTAGGCAAAGGAGAATGGTTTCCATAGGTTGTGTCCGGACGGTGATAATATTGGTGGCGGGGGACAATTTTTCCGGGCTCAGAGACGGGAAGCCTCTGTCCCATTCGGTGTTGCACTGGAATTGGTTCCATTTGACCGCGTGCTCCGTTGCGTTCGTCTGCTCTTTCAAAGCAATTATCTGTTGTGCTGCAGTGCACTGCTGTACCTGAACGACAACTTTGAAGGAGGCGACTTTTTCTTCGCGCACAAAAACGCAAGTTTGAGTGTGCAGGTGAGGTGACTTTCTCTGTTATACTTGCGTTGGTCACGGGCGCGATGGGGTGCGGTCAGGATGGGAACGGGGTGGGGTGACAAGGCTCGGTTTGGGTTATTGCTCACGAACTCAGCGCACGCGAGTTCTACTGGGATGTATCCAAATATTCTGAGACTCAGCATGTTCATGGGTCTCTGCGAAGGACAATGGACTCTGCTAGTCAGCTCTTGTCTCAGGTCAACCAACCGTGTCAATTTGCACACCCGTGAACATGCTGATTCTCAGAATATTTGGATACATCCTCGTACTGGGTGAGGGTGAGTGGGTTCTGTTCGACTCAGGGACCCTTTCTGTGAAAACGTGTACCCTGGATTCACCCCTGGACACACACACGGCGCAGTTTGGGGCAATGCCCACTAACTCAAACAAAGATCTCTGTCAGTCATTGGTGGTTCTGTTTTGCTGGAAACGCAAACTTTGTAGACAAATGTTCTGAGGTGAGTGGAGCCCTGGATCCGCCCCTGGACACAAATCTGAACACCCTGAGCTAATCGTCATAGATTCAGCCTGAAAAGGTCAGGCACTCTCATCAAGACCTGAAGACAAAGACGTCTGATCATTTCGGGTTCAACCTGAAATCCCCAGGCACCTTAAAATCTGCATGGAGAATCCTGTATCTCATCATCTCACTCCACCGGAAGCTGTCTCACGGCGCATGCGCTTTGCAGCAAACGGTTCGGCCTCGGTGCGGGCGCGCGGTCGGGTTTGACGCTGGGGATTACCACGGGGTGGAGGCGGTGCGCGGGGGGCGGCGCTGCGCCCTCGCCGCCTGGTACACCCTCGACCCGATCGACCAGGAGCTGAGCCACGCCCGCGCCAAGACGACGCTGTACGCGCTGCAGAACAAGCCGAGGTGAGGGGGCGGAGGAAGGGTGCGCATGTGTGTGTGTGTGTGTGTGTGTTTGTGTGTGTGTGTGTGTGTGTGTGTGTGTGTTTTGTGTGTGTGTGTGTGTGCGTGCGTGTGCACCTCTGCAGAACCGAGACCGAGACAAGGTGAGTTCATGCGATCACCTCCAGCGTGAAGTGGACGCAACCTGTGCGCGCGCAGATCTGTGTGTGAACTGATTTCCTGTCTGCACGCGACTGACAACTCCAACGTGCCTTTCTTTCTAACGCCCCGAAAGACTCTCGAGTTTTCCTATTTGCTTGCAACCTGATGGAAAGCGGAGCGACTTCGTGACTCCAGAACGTGAAAAAGAACGGCGCCCAAGCCTCTCTCGCTGTTCTTCAGAGAGACGCACCAGAAGCTGCAGACGCTGATCGACGCGGAGAAGATCGAACTGATCATGCGCGAGGAGGAGCTCAACGGACCAATGAGGTTCGCCGCCGACAACATGGCGTCTGAGGACGAGTGTCAGGAACTTATCAACCTCGCCAACGTGAGTACGCGATGCACGTCCATCATTTGTTGATATAGTTTGATTCATACGCCGAATGTGAAATTGATGTGCGCCAGGCGTGGTCGTTTTCCGATTGGGGCAACACCCGCACGTATTGAAATGACGAAGTTCGTGGATTTCAAGCAGCACTTGGTCAGTGCGGGCCCTGTGCAACAAACAGATTTTGATCTTCAACAGCATCGCAAGGGCAACAACCGTTGTTTGGCCAAAAAAGAATAAAATGTGTTCCTGTTTCAAAACTTAGCAGTGTGTGCATGTAAATTGGCGGATTGTCGTGGCTTTGACATAACTCTGTAGATAGCCGACCGACTAATGTATTTCCTCCCTGCATGGCGTTTTCCCACATTTTCCAGGATTTAGGTCAAGTTGGCGACGGCTACCAGGGGTCGGGTCTGCAGTCTCCGCACACGCGCAACGAAAAATTTGTCGGCGTCACTATAAGTAAAGCGGCGCAGGTATTGTGACTGTCGCGTTAATTCTTGTTTCATGTTCTACTGTGGGATAGATTAGGAAAACACAGAGGAAAGCCGCATTGGTCATTCAAAATTTAGCCATTCAGAATTTACCCCTGCAGAACACAAACCCCTGCAAAAAACACGTTTTTTGTGGATCTGAAAAACTGAACATTTGAGGCGCATGATCAAAATGGCGGGTCAAAAGGGACGCAGCGTCAACTTACAATGCGGTTTTCCCTTGTCCGTTCTTCTAAGCTAAGTTACAGTACCGTGGCACCCACCGCCGGCTACTGCAGCCTGCGGAGGAGGAGGAGGCGGCGGCGGCGGCGGGGCCGGTGTGTATGCCACAGTCTGTGTTGTTGACAGGCGCATGGGAACCAGGGGGAAGGCTATGCGAGTGGCGACAAAAAGCCCTCGCCCCACACCGTCAATGAGCGCTACGCCGGCCTCATTTCCAACCAAATCGCAGAGGTATACGGGGAGTAACGGTCGCTGTCCAAAGAAGTGACTTCCAGGAGGGTAGAATCACAGGCGTGATTGTGTGGTTGGCAAGTCAGCAACAACATCTGATAGGTGGGAGAAATTCGCACTCGGTTTGGCGCAGTGCAAGGCAAAGTCGAACAGAGCCCAGATTTTGATGGATGGATCCAAGAGAACTGCGGGCCTGACATCTGACATTTACTTTTGTATCTTGTACCGCAGGTGCAATTTTCTTCTTTGGCCTGCATTTCATAATAGAAATCGCCCCACCCTGTTTGTGTGTCCCAACCCAAATGAAGACGGGACCCCCCACCCCACCCCTGATGACGCAGTGAATGAGGAGTTTCGACCCTCAGTGCCAAATACCACAAAAGATGTGAACTGACAAAGTTTGTCGCTTCTTTGGACGCAGTTCTGCATGCATGCTATACGGGCTTACGTGGTGGAATAACGTTCGTTTGCTTCAATTTTCAGACATTTATTTTCTGTATTGCACTGCACTGTTGTTGGAGAAGCTGGTTTTCAGAACGAACGCCCATTTTGAGCCTCACCGCACACACACACTGCACAAAGGCACACACACATGCACTGCACACACACACACACACACACACACACACACACACACACACACACGTGGGTCTCCCTCCACTAACTCCACGTCCATTCTGAAAACCAGCTTCTCTGCCGTTAACACCAGGTCACGGGGCGTCAGTCATCTCACACTCTACTCCATGTCGCCATGTTGTTACGTTTCCCTGTTGTACAGCAGCACTGACGGCGCTCTCCCTGCACTGTCTCTGTCTGTAGCTCGGAGGGTTAGAGGGTGATGGGTATAAAGGCGCTAACGGGGACCAGTCCTCCTCGCCTCACACTATCTTTGAGATGTTCCAAGGGCTCAGCATTGAACGCTTGATCAAGGTAAGTGCTCACCTGGCTGGCGCGGTGCCACACTACGCATGCGCTCAGACGCGTTTCACACTGGATGCGTCACGTGCTACGTCCGGTCCTGCGCGCTTGGGACGTTGCGCAGAGCCGCGCGTGGGCGTGAACAAAAAACGCAGCTTTGCCCACGTTCAGCGTCTTTGCATAACCTGCGCACGTTTTTGGGGCGTTGTGTGGAGCTATACAAGGACGCGACGCGCGAATGACGTATCCAGCGTGAAACACGTCCCAGGCCAACGTGAAACGTTTTCGCATTGTGACGTCGTGTTCTACAGTGTGAGTGACCAACAGTGCACTACGTGCAATCAGGGGTGAGACAAAAATGTTGGGCAAGATGTGTCGGGTTGAGTTACAGTCCGGATCAGGAACCAGAGGTGTGTTTGTGACTGCTTGTTTTCTGTGTAAATTCCTTTTCGCTTTCACTTGTCCTCGGCTGAACCGAAGTCGTCGTCGGGAAAGACAACTGTTCGAATAAACTTTTTCATTTTGAGTGGGTCATTTTCTCAACAAATGTCGAGACGTTAGAGTTTGAGCAAAGGTGGGGACTGAGTGTGTTGTACATTCGGAATGCGTCGCTGACGTCTGAGTCAGTTGATGTGAAGCTTTGTGGGAGTCGGTATCGTTTCGTGCAGCTTCTGAGTGATGGTGTGAGAGTCGCGACCAGCGCAGAATGGTTGTGTCACAATCACCAGGGCAACTTTTCACTCAACACAGTCGCACCAGCTCAAAGTGTGCGCGTTTTTCCGTGACTTCCGGCGGATGTTGGTGCACAAAGCAAACTGCCTCATTCTGCTGCGTTCAGCAACTATTATCAGCACGTTGTGTCCAACTGCCAAAACAACAACCGACCCTGACATTTTGTCCTGTTGGCCGACAGTTGGCGCGGGAGAAGAAGATCACGAAGCGAGCAGCGCAGCTGTACCTCGATATGAGCGAGAAGGGCCGCCACCTGGTGGAGACCTACTTCAACCTCAAGCAGCCGCTCTACTTCGACTACACGCACCTCGTGTGCAGAACTGCGTTGGATGGTGAGGGGCGCTCGTACACACACACAAATACATACAATACACACACACACACACACACACACAGAGCTCCACTGCTCGCACCTCGTGTGCAGAACAGCACTTGATGGTGAGACACACATACACACACATACACACACAAACACACACACACACACAAACACAAGCACACACCGTGAGAGGTCCACTACACACACCTCGTGTGCAGAACAGCGCTCGACGGTGAGACACACACACACACACATGCACGCACACATGAGCGCGCCCGTTCAGTGGTAAGCGCCCATGACGAGTGGAGATGTGGAGTCGGAGCTGCACAATGTGCACGTCGCAGGACAATTGCACACATTTTGGACGCAAGCTGTTCAGTCGTCAAGCATCCAAAGGAAAAGCCATTCAGATTTCTTCAAAATACCTTGGTTTTCTAGTGCGTTGCATTTGGTCAACCTGCCAGGTCCTGGGCAACACACCGCTTTCATATATCTCTCTCTATTCTCATTTCTCTATTCTCATTTTCAGCCAAGAAGGTGGTTCGGCAGGACCTGAGCCACCCGATTCACTCGGACAACTGCATCATGCAGGAGGACTACTCGTGCCTCAAGATCCGCCCTGCCTACATCGAGCGCGACTTCAGGTGCGTGTGTGTGCGTGCGTGCGTGTGTGTGTGGTGTGCGTGTGGTGTGCGTGTGTGTGTGGTGTGTGTGTGCGTGTGTGTGTGTATGCGTGTGTGTATGTGTGCTTGCATGTGTGTGCATATGTGTGCTCACATGTGCGAGTGTGTTTGTTTGTGTGTGTATGTGTGCTTGCATGTGTGTTTGTGTGTGTACATATGTGTGCTCGCATGTGTGCGTGTGTGTGCGTGTATGTACTTCAGGTGCCCCCACAGAGAATCATGGAATATCAGGTTGAACCTGTTGCCCCTTGTTCTACAACGTTGTGTGTGCGTGTACGTACTTGAGTGCGTGTTTGTGTGTGTGTGTGTGTGTGTGTGTGTGTGTGTGAGGGGTGGGGCTGGAGGCACGGTTATCCACGCACAACAACAGACTGCACCCTACTCAAATCAGAATTCTGAATCCGCGTTACTACGCACATGCTGTTTGGTGTTTCAGCGCGCTGATGTACCTGAACGATGACTTCACCGGGGGCGACTTTTTCTTCGCTGACGGCTCCCTCGCCGTGGAGGTCAGTTTCAATCCGTGCGCATGCGCTGCGCAGGGCTGAAGTTGAGCTCACAACATGCCATGCGCTCGCCGTGACAGTTCAGCTCATGTTCATCTTGCTGTGATTGAGTACAACCCAGTTGTTTGAATAGAATTCACCGGGGAAGAAAAACAAAACGCTCCGTACCGCCTCACGTGCACGTCACGTGGCAAACTGTGATGGTAGAGAGGGCAAAGTTCAACGTGCAAGTGCGCACTGGCGCTTTTTGCCCCACATTGATTCAACCGGGTCAGGCATCAGAACTGGTTCTTCATGCTTGCTCAAATTGAGGAAACCCATTTGTTTTGTATTTTCAGTCGACAGTGAAGCCTGCGTGCGGCCGCATGGTCGGCTTCAACTCGACCAATTACCACGGCGTGCGCGCCGTGTTGTCAGGGCAACGCTGCGCAGTCGCACTCTGGTTCACACTCGACCGGAACTACAAGGAAGTTGCGCACGAAGATGCGCAGAAGATCCTCGCCTCGCTTCCACCAGATACGTCCAGAGAATCGGGAGAACTGTAGAGATTTGACAGTCAGGCCTGTGTCATCACGTGGATGCGTCGTGCATTGCGCATGCGTTGTGCCACTGAACGAGGAAACGCACACTGCGTCATCGCTTGCGACACAGCGCGCACTGACTCGAACAGAGACGCAACGCGCGGCGCATTCAGTGTGAAACGGGCCTCAAGAGACGTCCAAACAAACGCGTGCTCTTTTGAACACGTAAGTCTTTCATTCTTGGCGAAGACGGAAATACGCCACAAGGAGTACTTAATAACTTGTGCCATTGGTGCTTTTGCGCGATGTATAGCATCCAGAACGGATGCGGCGGGTGCACAACGCTGCTGTGCCATTTGTGCCTCATTTCTGGTGCAGCAAACAGCGACACAACTTGAAGGTCACAAAACGTCTCAATCGCTGATGAAACAGGGAACGAGGGTCACTTTTACAGTCAAGTCTCTGAAACTAAGTGACGTTGTATCTGTCTCGCAACGCACGTGGGTCTTGATGCCTCGTCCCGCTAGAAACACCAGTTGAACAGCCGCAGGGTATTTACAGGCGCTCGCCACGCGGTGGCATGGTGGGTCTATTGCAGTCATCACAGTCTGTCCGCGAACTGCGGACACAGACCTTGATGCTAAATTTTCAAACTTCCAAATATTCTTGAACATTGAAAAATTGTTTTCACCCAACAATGCCTCGCAGGAATTCAAGATGACTGCCTCTCAGACCAGGCGCTTGTCCACGCTGGCAAGTGTTTTTGTTGGAAATTGAAGGTCGTCCAACTCCAGTGCGGTGGGAAAAGCTGTGTTCGATTGTGCAAACGCTCTACGTTCGTGTGTCAAATCGAACACGGCCGGAGTTCCCACAGACGGTGACCGCGCATTTGAGATTCGGGTGAAAATCGAACGAATCCACCTCGTTGTGCGTGTAGCGCGGGAAAAGTGTGTCGTTGCGTTGTGATGGTGACGCGCGTGATACTTGTCAGAAATATTGTCTCACCGAAGGTTTTTATCTGCAGTTGTTTTGTTCATTGTTTTCGCATATCGTTATTTCCATGACCTGACTGAAGTCCTTGTTAAGTTATTTGAGAAACAGAAGGTGGAGGTTTTTGTCCCACAGCTGGTAGGAAGTGTTCAAGCTTTAGTGCCATATCATGAATCTCAAAACGTTTTGTTTTGCACTGCCTGGCAGCGGGCCCTCACGAGAGACTGGGTGGCTTTGCTGTAATCTGCAGACGTTGTGTTTGAATGAAATTGGGCCACAGTATCTGCAGCATGAGCAGAGGAGATCGAAGGGTAATCGGCGCTGAGGGGTCCTTCCCCCCCCCCCCCCCACCGGCCACGACACCACGCCCACCCCACCTCGTTGCAGTTTGTCCAGTTTCTCATGCTAAATGACTCAAAGTTGTCATCGGTCCCTCTTTGGGTGTCGGGCTCTCTCTACCACATCCTGGGTGGGTCCCCTGAGTCACAGTGCCTCCTGGTGGAACCACCCAGTCAGCCGTGAGATCCAAAGCTGTTTCAGCGAAGAATTTCTGCGCCGAAAAATAGAAATACTCCGTGGTGTGCGTGAACTGTTGTATGCTTGATGTGTTAATTTTGTGCTTCGAGTGAGTTGACTGAACATGTGCAAACATTCCATAAAGTGCCATTTGTTTCGCGAACAACGAACACAACAAATAAACTGAAGGCCACTGAATTGAACTGGCTCGTCATCACCATCACTCAAGAGAAAATGCCATCGCAAATGTTCCATCTTTCATCAATGGAGCAGATGTTTTTTCGAAGGTCCGGTAAACGTTGTACTGGAGTAGCCTACTCAAGGGTGTATCATTGAGCAGATTATCCAGCTGTATGTGCGGTATCCCCCTCTTTGCCAAGTCTGTCTGGTGAGATCTGATCGCGCAAGGAAGGCGTGAAGACATTTCTCAAGAGATCTCTGAAGAGAAGAGAGAACGTTCTCGCTGCAGCTGAATTCTCTCCCCAGATAAAGGGGGAGGTGAACCTGGAACTACGTGCGCGAGAACAGAACAGCTCCTGAGAATATCCACCCCCCCCCCCTCCGAGCGAATCCAAGGTGCGAGGCCCCCTCCCCCCCCCCCCCACCACGAAAAACTTTGTCCTCTCAAGGTACAAAAGCTACTGCGGACGGGGGTTGATACGCCTGTTCGGACATTTGTGCACATGTAGTGTACACACATAACAATGAAGATATTGTCTTTCAATTTCTCTTGGCAGCTTCGTAGTCAGCTGAAAATTGGGGGCCACAGCGGTGTGTGTTCACAGTACACACAGCGTTTGTAATTTGCTCGTGCTATTCCTCAGGTAAATCCGTGTGAGAAGCTGCCACAGCCTGGTCAGAGCTGCAGCTGCAGTTACCCGAGACCGAAATCACTTTGGAGAGAGAAGAGAGCCCTGGCTGTGTGGCCTGCCAAGGCTCTTCGCTTCGCATCTCAGAGCGAATCCCGCCACGAGCGCCGCAAAAACTTTTGGACTATTTGGCTATTTTTGGAAACTGTCCCACAGTGCATCGCGCTTCCGGTTGTCCGTTTTGGAAGCTGGGACAAGAGAAATTTGATGTTTTGAGCAAGATTTGGAGACATATCGTCAACTTTGTGGATTATTTTGTGTAGAGCTAGGGACATACTATGAGTGTGTGAAAGGAATGGATCATAGGGCAAAGAAGAGAGTACGAGAAGCGAAGAAAAAGGCGCGGCCAGGTCAGTTCATGGACGCCGCCATGACAGTTTTCGAGTCCTTGTCTGCACGTACTTGACAATTTTCATGCATGCGCTTCAAATGGTGAATTCACGAGTACTTTTGAAATGCCAAATCGTTCTTCAAATATGGGGCTAGACTGCCACGATCTAGATTTGTTTTCTGACCTTTTCTCGTGGCGCCACTGAGTGAGTTTCTGTCACGCGCGAAGTCCTCGTGTCCTGAACGACAGAGTTCGTGTTTTATCTTTGTGTGCAGTGTTCCTCATGCACTCTCGAATCTTGATGGACCCGTATTCATCAGATAATCATCGGAGTGTCCGAAGGGGAAGGGGGGCGCTTTCGTAGTGTTGGGTCAAGAATCTCTGGACGCTGCGTTTGTGTGTGTGTGTGTGTGTGTGTGCGTGCGTGCTGCAGTTGATGATTGGTACCGCAACAAAGCTTCCACGAGCGGTCGGGAAGTTGGAAGTGAAGGGACCGTCAAAAAATTAAGTGTCCTTTGTTGTCTCCACACGGGGGGAACCGAGACAATCTCAGTTCAGGGTCGTGTAGTGATATCACAAACACATGGCTTGGTATCTCAGGTGAGACTGGCCACGGTAGCGTGAATCTCTGTGTTTATTGAATGAACAGTACTGCCACCTGTACTGCGGTGGTTCAAATTCACAGCTGGTGTGTCACACCACACTCCTCCCCCACCAGGGGAGGCTGGCCTCAGCCAATTAATTATATTCTAAATATTTTTATATTAAATTATTACATACATTAGACAGGGAATAGATGCTTAATATCAATTTTGTGCTATTTTGCTGGCAATTACCCAGCATCCCTCCCCCACATGGGGTGATCACGTGAT
>JAAUXT010106915.1_pt1 | contig 10004 bp, 6 predicted proteins | sample 7278171 | NCBI WGS metagenome assembly JAAUXT01 (sample SAMN14350112, study PRJNA611818) | marine sediment metagenome | isolation source: surface marine sediment (1.8m) | place: French Polynesia: Moorea | collected 2018-08 | reverse complement strand
CTGGGGCATTGGTGGATTGGGACAAGTGCTGTCCTGCCTATGTACACTGCCCACGGCTGATTGTCTACTTGAAAGTCTAGTTTTTCTTAATTTGTTTTGGAAAAAGGGTGTACTAAGCCTACAAAAAAAGACAAAAAAAATTACCTGGAAAAAACTTTGAAAACCTGGAAAAATCAGGGAATTTTGTTGGTCAGCCGCAGTGGGAACCCTGGTTCTAATTGTGCTTCTCCAGTGTGATTTGTCCCCTTCTGGAACCTTGCAAATTCAGAGTGTGGTGTGCCGCCTCCCCAATCAAACTGCAAATGTTCATTGTCTGGCCAAAAAAGTTTTCAGATCCTGGACTGAAGTTGTGGTGAAATCTGCGTCAGCAGATCCTCCCCCACCCCCACCCCTACCCTCTGGAAATAAAAATTCTAAAATTTGAATCTGATATCAGATCTGGATTTGTCGTCTCAATGAGCTAAAGTTTGATTGTTGGTTGGGGCAAACATCCCTGCAATGATGAAAGTGGATCAATAGCTGTTGTATTTTTCAAAATTATGAAATTGGGTCCACTTTTGGTCAACAAAGACTGACAACCATGAAGTGTTTGGTTGCCCCAGGAACAACTATCGGTTAGGAGTTTTGTGGGACTCCTTTCCCCAGAAAAGAAACTGCTCAGAAAACCAAAAAAACGTCCAAAACGCCAAAATAGTTCACACCAAAAATCGTCTATGGCAGAGTACTCCCATCTGGAAAGAACATTTGCTGTCGTCGCTTCCTTTGAGGATACCAGAGAGGTTCACCTGTTTCAATTGGGGCCATGTTGCTGAGTTGGTGTGTGCGACATAAAACGTCTGGCCGACATGATAAACAAACAGACGGAATTCAGCTTCCATCAGTTCTCTTGCCGTAAAGGGACACCGTGCGTACACAGGCACACTTCACACACTTGCCCCAAAGTTATGAGGTCAAATTGTCCTTTGCCAGCCGAGTTTTCCTTTCGAAGTCCAAGAGATTGTTGTGTTGATTCGTCGTTTGTTGTTGAGAAGAAGTTCCATTGTAGTGTGTGATACGGACTACTCGAAAGTACTGAACGAGAATTGTGGCAACCGGCATTCAGAGGACGTGAATTTGATAGAATTTGCCTGTTCGTGTAACGACGTGGAACCGAACGGGAAGGTAAATTGGCGGTCACTCAGACACTTCTTCATGTTTGCGATCACCATCATCTGAATTTAATCTCCCTTGGAAAAATATGAAATCTGTTGTGCACATGTAGATCTAACTTCGTGAAACCTGAAGAGGCATTTTGCAACATTCTTGTTTCAAGAGAATGCTCAGAACACCACACACCCCCCATTTTCAAAATGGTGTCATTAGATTTCTCCTTTGAAAGATTGAATTCTTTTGCATTGAATTAGAGTGCAGTTGTACTCTTGCATGTTTCAGAAAGAACCATTGGTGTTGAAAACAATCAAGAAAGACATGACGAAATACGAGTTCATCGAGGAAGGGTGAGTTTGCGTGCGTGCAAGACCTCATTCTGGCACTTTGGGTCCGAATTGTTGAGTGGACAACTTTGCCCTTGTACCATGGCTGGACGGACGACTTCTTGCAACCAAGGGTGATCAATTTTGTTGTGCCAATCAACCTTCTTGTGCCAAGATAAAACTTTGTTGTCCATGCGACCTTGGATGCACTGTGTCACCAACATGTACAGACGTCCAACTTGGGACACCTGTTTGTGAAATTTCCTTCAGTTATCCACAAAAATTTGCGCTACCACCAATCTGGCTTGAAAATGTTGTCGTGACGTGGAGTCTTCTTTCTCTTTTCAGGTTCAAAAGGGTTGGGAAGACAGAAAGTAACTGCGGGCAAAGAATCCGAACAGACCAGTTCGTCTTTGAACCACATCATCAAAAAGAGGTACAGGTGCAGCTGGTGCCTTCAGGAAGTGGCTCGAAGGGATGTACTGACGCTCAGTAGTCTTACGTTCAACGCGTTTTCGCTTTCTCCATCTCAGGCATTTTCACTCGTCGGTTTGTATGCAGGTTCACATACATGTTTCTTGCAGAACGAAGATTCATGGTTCAGCATCGACAGCGAAGACTTCGAATCGATGCCAATTGATGTGAGACTGCTGCGAAACAAGCTCCACGTTTTCTGCCCGCAGTCCACTTTTACTTCCTAGCGAGCACGCATTTCAGATTGTGAGAGACAATAAATGCATACGCACTGGAATGACAATGATCTGTATCTTTTGTTCAGGGCAGCACAACAATTTCGTCATGTTCACAAGATGTGAGAAAGTCTGGTGCCAGCAAACCACTGCCGGAGACCGGAAAGACAGGATTCTCACACTCTACAAAAAGGTTTTTGTGAAATCACACAACTTTTTGATTCTTTTGGTCAGGAAGACTTGTTTTGTGGCTGCAGAGTTGTAGAACAGCGAGAACTCGTTCTGTGTTGCCACATTGAAACGACTCTGCACCGACCATTGGCTGTGGCTACGAGAGAACGATCCTGGTCAAAACCAACTTGAAGTGCCTAGTTTGGAAACTTGTTCAGCAATCGGCACAGTACGTAAACATGTTTTTAGGAGCGGGCCCAGAATTTGGTCGAGGGGGGGGGGGGAGACTTTCACTGAAATTTTGTTCATGTGACAGGAAAGCAGAGGGGAACAGGTTGTCAGATCTTTCCCCCTCACTTCTGATCTCTACCATGAAATTGATGGCGGGACAGGGGTGGAGGTGATCACCACTGAAACATTTGGATAGTTGTCAACCACATACACACACACCACGTACTCAGTTTGGTGCCCCACTGCAGAGAATTCATCTGGTCACGACTGAGCAAAAATGTAGTCATTTGATCACGAGTTTCAAAGCAGTGGCCATGAGGGTCCGATCATGAGTTCCATTGGTTTCGCACAGCGAACAAGGCCGCAAGTTTGTCTGCAGCTGTAAATTTTATTTCTCCACAAACAAATCACCGCCACACCAAGAAAATTTCGAACCACCGGAGGACTGACAACGGCCAATTCCTCGTTTTATCGGCACCAGATTTTCTTCCCTCAAGAACGACCTGGTGGAATTGCAATGAGAATCATCCCCGCGGTGTCCCGTTTTGACGGCAGAAACGTAAAAAAATTTCAATCCCTTTGAAGCAAATTTAAAAGGTGCATAAAAAGCCACCGAGGTAGAAGCCGATTCAGAAGTTTGATTGGACGACCGCAACACAAAATCAAAACCATGTTGAAAAGTTTGAGACCAAACTTGCTGAACACCGCAAGTGGCCAACTGTGCGTTTTCAGCTTCACTGACTCATACAAATACAGCTGTATATTTTTTTCAATTCTTCAATCTAGAATATTTGGGTTCACATACATGTTCACAAGATTTGGTAGATATATATACAATCAGTAGGATTTGTCTTCCACTGTCCTCTTTTTTTCTTTCTTCTGCAGAAGCGACAAGCTTTCATCCCAAATTCCTGACAGGTTTTACGTGCAGAAGAACAGAGCTCCTGACCAGGATGCTGTTTTCTTTGAAAATTCACTGAAAGCTCTCGGTAAAACTTCACTTTGTCCGGACAAAGCTGCTCGTCAAAATTACAAACACAAAACTTCGGAAACAACAAGGACAGTTCTGCATCCACGAAGAAAATAGTGTGAACCAGACAGAGAAAACGTAAAAAATTGAACAGACGTAAATCATAAAATGCACACCAACAGCAGCAGAAATTTCCAAGCACCAGATTCGTCATAATCAACACTGTTGCGAACTTTCGCATTGCACACGGCATCACACATCCGAGTTCAGTTTCTTGACAAAGCTGACAATAGATCAAGTGAAGTGCCAAGCGTCACACACAGAGTGAATACGGTACTGCCAAGCAGTCGCAGTTGTTTCCCAAACCAAAAAGCCTGCATAATCTGAACAACTACAATCGTGAATAACTGCGATCTTCAACAAGAACCATCCAGATGTTGAAACCGCTCACACAGCTGGTCTTCAACACACGAATTCTCCTGTCAGAAGCCTCTTCGCGGCTCTCTTCGCTGGAGGGGCCCCCAGCATCTCTGCAAGCAAACCGACAGAACATTGCCACAAACTTTTGACACTACAGGAGCATTATTCTGACAAGTACCAATCGCTGCAATACTGATTCACACTCACCAGATTTCTCCAGAACGTTCTGGACTTCGTCTACACCTGTGGTCGCAAATGTTGGTCCTGAAGAACATTTGTTTTTTTTACCACGGTGCACTCGACACGAGGTTTAAAAATGGTGGGCAACTCTTGCGAAATACCAGACACAACGAAAGATGCAAATTTTTGCAGACAAAGACGTCCATTTACTGTTCAGCTTGAACCTGCTTGTTCTGAAAAGGAAACAGGGAAAGTATCCTCCCCACCTGAGTACTGCACGGCAGCTTCGTTGGTTTCGTTCGCGTTTCGTGCTTCATCGGAAACCTGAAATCCGAAACGGCTGTTAGCCATGTCACACCGACACAAGCTGGACTCATTTGGCCGACAGTCAAAACGTTTAATTTCAGTCATGTTAATTTGTATCTTTGAACAGAAACACTCTACCTGCATGTTTGCAATCTCATTGATGTAGGCTGTAGCGAGCGTTTTGAGGCCCTGCTGCTGCCTGTCCAAGTTTTCCTGTGGCTCCAAATATGTGTAAGGAATGCCCTTCTCGGCCACGTTTTGGGCAGATATTTTCTCCAGTAGTTCGGCAGCGAGGCGGTTGCTCCCTCCCGGTGCCAGCTGCCCTGCGTATTGAGCCGATCCCGGCGGCTGCACGTTCAGCTGCGTCCAGTGAGGCTCGTCTGACTGCCCGCCGTCGTTGCTCTCCGCCGGAAACGGATTCGGGTTGGGCGGCACGTCCGCTGCCGGGTCCCCGGGGGAAGCGAGCATCGTCACCGGGCTCCTGTAGTCCATTGCGCGCTCGCGGTTCTCCGCTCGGCTCCCAGTGGACATGTACAGCGTCGAGGACACGGACGCGGAGCTGCGCTTCAGATGTTGGTGATGGAGCGACTTCTGCGCTTCTTTGCTGAATGCATCTTTCAGCCCGTCCATGATGAGTACTTGCTCGATGTCTTCCAGGTTCTGCTCGGAAGCGGCGCTGTTAGACGAAGCCGATTTGAGTGGAGACGCGGGTACGTCAACGGGGAGGCGTGGGCTCGACAGCTCCTCATCGTAGAGCTTCAGATGCTTCTTGATGGCCTCCACCTCCGGGTTCGCGTCGTCGGTCGTGGCTGCGTTGCGCTGCTGTTTGTCGTGGATGATGCGCAGGTTGAGTTCTCCCGCGACCTGCAGCTGCTCCACCGTGCCCACCGTCACCTGCGCGACAACGAGCAGTTGCCAAACCTCCAACACCACCTTTGTGACCACTCGAAAACAACACACGAGTCTTTCTGTCTGATACAATTGCTCGGTTCCAACTACTAAAGGTTTCGAATCTCTTGTAATACCTGCTTGATGCCAAGCTCTTCGAGGTTAACAGTCGACTTGTTGATGTTTTCAACCTCATTAGCAATGGAATAAGTGGACAGCGCTTTTTCGTCACTGTATAAGCCAGGTAATATTTCAGTGCGAGATTCCTTCAGGGTCTTCGCTTGTCCCTCCTGTTGAGTCTGAAAGGCAAACGGTGTTTGGGATGCTCAATGACTTTCGGTGCGATTCCAAATGGAAACGTGGCGAAGCAAACAAATTACAAGTGCACACACCTTCAAAGAATGAAATTTCTCTTGTAGGACTCTGAGCGACAGCGGGTAGGCCATCTTCAGCAACTGAAATATCCTGTCCTTGCTCCTGCCTGCAGAATGGACACAATGTGAATAGAATTTGACCCCCAATCCCAGAAAAATATCGTGAAACTGAAACGAACAATTTTTGAAACACGACAAATTCAACAAACGTTCATACTTTGTGGATGTCAAAGGTAGGCATGTAACCATTTGAAATTGTTCAGTCACAATTTTGAAAGAAACAACCTCCGCAGTAAATGTTCGCGTATCAATCATTCAACTCACAAAATCCTCACGAGTCTTGCAATTTCAAATGACCACAAACCGAACATTTGACAGGATTCTTACCCTATTGACACTGGGAGGTTCACGGGGAGGGAACCCCTCCCCCCTCCTGACTGTCCTGTCAAGATGACTCACTACTGTCAACAACTTTACTGGCGAGGGCAACTATCTCCAAGTACCATTTCGCTAAAATAGATTTGAACTTCCGCTGTACATCACCATTACGATCGTCATGAAGGTGACAAAAGAAACACACACAAAGGGAAGGTATTCTGAGAAGTGATCGTTTGAAGCAATTTGCGTACAATCATAAGTGTCTAATTTACTGACGGTGGTTGTTTCTTCTTGCCGCCCTGCAATTCGGGCGAATTCACAAAGGCCAGAAATGTGTTCAAGCCCACGAACTTCTTTAGAAACAAACAACACGGACCGAAAAAATGTCGTCTCCGCTTCACAGTTGGTAAACCTGAAAATGCACTCTTCTGTACCTTCGAACTCCCTCCACTTGGTCATGTGTATCTCCGGGATTTTGCCCGTCGCTTTGATGAAGTCAAGTGTGCTGACGAACTCGTGCGCCGTGCTGAGAAAGAACTCCGGGTCGTGCTGCCGCACCATGTACATCTTGTCGATCAGATCTGTGAAAAGACAAACGATGAACAACACGACATAAGCGGAAATTTTAAAATTGTCTTTTGTAGCAAAGTCTTTCAAAACTTTTCTGCTGCGAAATAGGCACACTTGGCAAGTCGGTCCAGTCATCGAGTCGTCAATCAGACCGATTGGACGTGAACCAACTCACCTTTGATAATTTTCAGTCTGCCGCACACGGTTTCGTCCACCATGCGGCGCGTCTCAAGGAATTTGAGTTTCTTGTTGCATTGCAGCCGCAGCTCGAGAAACGGATCCCAGTCCTCCTCCTCCGGCTGCACCGGCGCCGTCGTCTCAGCCGGAGCCGCCGTCGTGTCCATCGCCTCGTGGTGGCCGCTCGCCGGCTGGATCACGTGTAACTGCGATGCTGGGGGAGGCATCGACGGCTGTGGCCGTTGGGCTGGGGTATCGATGTTCGGGCTGGGTACCGGAAGAGGCTTTTTTTTCGCTGCAGTGGCGGAGAGAACGGTCAAGGGGTCTGTGTCAGCTGGCAATGGACTCGCTGGGAACGGTCTTGCATTTGAGGCCAACGGCGTCTGAGGGGTGCCCGGCTGAGCGGGAGGGACAGCCTGCTGCGTTTGAGGTATGACGGCCTGCAAGGTCGCTGTGGTCGAGACATCGGCAGACGGGGGTGCACGCAAAGGACCAATCTCCGAAGCAACGATAGCAGGCGGTACAGGGGCCGGTACACCAACTGCGTGAGCAACACTGGTCACCGCAGGTTGCGTCAACACCGGCAAGGATTGAATGAAGTAGCTCTGGCCCTCCTGCAAAGCCTGTACTGCCTGGAAAGCTTGTTGCGAGCTGACGAACCCTCCTTGATCTGGCAGGGTGCCCTGTGCATTCACAGCGCGAACGATCGGCGGTGGCTTGATAATAATAGTTTGTTGTAAAGTTTGTGGTGCAGTTGTCGCGGGCAGCAGTTCCCGAACTGCTGGAACAGTTGTCGCGGGTAAAAGTTCCCGAACTGTTGGCGGTTTGTGTCTGGTCTTATTTTGAGCGCCTGCACTTTGCAGCAACGCCTGCAGCCTGGGCTGGTCTGAAGGCAAGTTGAAATCCTCCGATGTGGTTGCAGTGGTTGAAGCTGCTGCGGTAGACACCAACAAGGTTCCCGACTGTAAGTGCTGCGAAGGCCCGGCCATGGTGGTCTCCACACTCCCCACGGGCATCGAGGAACCCGAAGGCAGCAAGATCGGCAAACCGTTTCCCGTAACCCCGTTGGTGGCTTCCATCTTCACCCAGGCGTGATTTCCATCCACGGTCGCTATCGTCGCCACAGGGCTGCCGCTCGCTGACAATCGTGTGGGCAACGGCTCCACCGCTTCCTGTTCAGGGTACGACTTGCCTTGACTCTCCTGCGAATGAAAGTGCACAGCTGACATTGAGGGACACTGATGCACTGACCAGTACCTCGTCCTTCGACGGTCCAAACTACGTTCCCACAAATTCACCCTGCTTTCAGCAAAACACGTTTTATTCTCTCACTATCCGTGGGATCACTCAACTCATGCACTTACCAGGTACAACTTCATCAGGTAGCTGAACATTCTCAGAAGAATCTTCTGACTCGGTTTGCCCTTCTCTCCCTTCACTGTGTTGTTTGGGTCACAGTAGGGCACATCTTTGGGCCAGTTCCTTGGCCTGTCGTTCCACATTCCCTTCACTGCAAGCAATGATATTTATTGCAAATACCAAATGAGCGTTCAAGCCTGAAACTGATTTGAAAGACACAAAATGATTTCAGGGCTTCGATGCTGGCATCCCCATTCGGGAAGAAAGGATCAAAAGACACCACAAGAGGGGAAGGTTTGGACTTGTGATGGTTGCTCCGCCAGCCATCAAGCGACACATATCGAATACTTTAATTTCTTTTTTGTGTCCGTCCGCTCTTTCTTGCCCGAGCCCTACTCTGCCTTTCACCCCCTTCCCCTCCCGAATGTTGGAAAAAGTTTCGAGGAAAGGAGAAGAGTGCGAGAATTTTTGATTGGCATGAAGCATCACGCCACCTTGCCGGACTGATGGTTATTTCGCAACACAAAACCACGCGATGAGTCACGCAACCCTTTCTGATCAGCGACTGACTGCTCACAGTAAATCTCCTGTAACAATCGTTACACCCTTCCTCACCAACATCTTTTCTCCTGGAACCCAAACAAACGTGGAAGAACAACGTTCCAAATGCGGATTGTGAGTTTTTACAAAGAGCGCTTTTCTCTCTTGGAAAACCGGTCGGCCTGGACGGATGAGACTGATTGCAAGATGCAAGCAGTCACGCAAGCCCACATTTCTTCTGCCTGTCTGATTGACACGCACCTTTCTTCTGGGTGGGGTCCTTCCTGATGTTGAACTGGCGGATGAGCAGCAGCGGGATGATGCGGCGCAGCTCGGCCACCTTCGGGAATTGAAATGTATTCACTGTGAGAGAAACGATCACTGAAGACAGCTCCACGAACAGCTAGCTCAGCTTGCGAAGGCTAATTGCCCAACCACGATGACTTTTTTCAAGGAAAATGGCACGTCAGCACCACACGAACACGCTGGAAGCCAAATCACGACAAGTTGTGCAGGTTTTCCCAGCCGCGACGCAACGAAAGTACTTGGTCATGCTGACTCAATCAGAACTTCACCTTGATGTCGCGCCGGGTCAGGTCGTTCGGGCTCGGCGGGTGCTCTGTGATGAACTTCTCTATCTCGGCCTCCTCCACCTGTCCACATATCTGCGCGGCAAACGAGAAGGAACCTGGCATTGTGTCGCGCGTTGAGTTCTCAAAACCTTGGTGGGGAAGAAGGGGGGGGGGAGTCACACAGGTTTCTTTCCAGCAGTCGGCAAAACAATCTTTTCTCAGTCCAAAACTCCAACATTCAGTTTCCATGACGTAGTGAGGAGGGGGGTGTCACACAGGTTTCTTTCCAGGAGGTAGCAAAAAATTTTCCAAGTCCAAAACTCCAACACGCAGTTTCCATTCAGTATATCTGGAAAGAAACCTGTGTGAGGGAGGGGGCACACAGGTTTCTTTCCAGGAGCCGTTGAAAACTTTTACAAGTCTTTCTGGAAAGCAACCTGTGTGACCCCCCCCCCCCCTGACCACGTCATGGAAACTGAGCTGTGTACAGACGGATGGACGGACGGATACGGATTACTAAAGTGCGAGCGCGACTGACAAAAATAGCTCCATGGAGCTCGCGGTGATTTGAGGAAATTTCACTTGCTCTGATTTAGCTTGCTCTGATTTGGCTTGCTCTGATTTGGCTTGCTCTGATTTGCCTTGCTCTGATTTGGCTCGCTCTGATTTGGCTCGCTCTGATTTGGCTCGCTTTTTTTGTCAAAATT
>JAAUXT010025043.1_pt1 | contig 10004 bp, 8 predicted proteins | sample 7278171 | NCBI WGS metagenome assembly JAAUXT01 (sample SAMN14350112, study PRJNA611818) | marine sediment metagenome | isolation source: surface marine sediment (1.8m) | place: French Polynesia: Moorea | collected 2018-08 | reverse complement strand
GGTGTGGGAACCAATGTAGTGATATCACAAACGATCAGTTGGGTATCTCAGGTGAGACTGGCCACGGTGGCGCGAATCTCTATATTTATTGAATGAACAGTGCTGCCACCAGTACCGCGGTGGTTCAAATTCACAGCTGGTGTGTCACACCACACAAACCATTTTCCCCATTTCCTTTGTGCACCTGCGCTTCGATGACTACAAACAGCGCAATTGTCTGTAGACTATCTAGATCTAAACAAGACACCCAGTGTAAGACATACGTGCATGCTGAGCGACAGCATTGGGATATGTTGTAGTGACATCACAAATGCACTGGTTGGTATCTCAGGAGAGACTGTCTCCGAGGGCGGGAACCTCCATATTTATTGTGTACAGTTGTGACATCTGGTGGTGGTGGTTCTAATATTTGAGGCTGGTGTGTCACACCACACTCCTCTCCCACCAGGGGGTGCTGGCCTCTACAGACAATTTTAATTGTTCTAAATATTTTTACAATAATTAATTATATATTAGACAGGCAATAGATGCATAATAGCATAATATCACTGTTTTGCTGGAATTACCCAGCATGCCTCCCCCCAGGAGGAGGTCACATGATCAAGGGTTTTCCCCTCTCTTTCACCATGGACGTTGTCGAGGTGGAAGCCTTCAGTTTTCTGAGACAAGAGATTTTGCGGTGATTGATCATTGTTTCAAGAGTGCAAAATTGATCACCATTGGCTTACTCAGTGATCAATCAAGTGATTGATAACTTTAGTGTTTTTGCTCCTGTGAGAAATCAGTCATTCCGGATCTTGGTCATCCATCTTGCCCTTAATGTACACCTGGCGCAATTCTAAGGTTAGCGATTTTCCACATTTGGGCCAACTCATGTCACTCCACATGCCTCGTAGACCGAATTCTCTCAACTTCGACAACCTTCCGCCCCCCCCCCCGCTGAAATGGAATTGCTGGTGTCAGCCTAGCTTCTTGAATGTTCTTGTCAATATGTGGAAGTTGAAGTCACAGCATCAAATTTGAGCTGCATCCAATGAGGATCCAAATTTTGGTGATACTTCACAAGTGAGAGTGCGTCCCACTACAGAACTCGGATTCCCCTTTGCACAACCTCGAATTCTTTTGGAGGTCAAGACGTACGAGCTGTGTAAGCGCAGAAGTTCAACCGCAAGTTGGTTGGGGAGGGGGTTGCAAGATATTGCGTGAGCACCCTCCAAAACAAAATATGAAACCAGGTCATAGCGCAAAGGTGGCATCACCAAACGAAGAGTGGCCATGACTCTGGTAAATCTTGCAGTTTGACAAGAAAAAGTCAAGAAACGAAAATACGTTGGTGAAAAGTTTCTTTCTCTTTGACGTGGCATTCAATTTGGCAAAAAATATGAGAACGAGAAAATGAAAAATAAAAACAAAACCAAAAGGGAGTTACGAGCGCGTGAGGTGGTACAATTGTGACAAATTAGCCAGAGCAGTTCAACCAGCTGTCTTGGAGATCATTTGAAATCAGCTGCCATCGAAGTGTTTCGTTCCTTTGCTTGTGCGTCAGAGGGCATCGAACAAGAGACCCTGGACTGGCTTACTTCAAGGATCCCCCCTGGGCAGGGGATTTGAGGGAAAGTCACAACATGGGGTCACTGATGAGGTGACACATTCAACTAAAAGCAGCTTTTGTGAGCAGATGGTCACTTTGAGAACAAAATTTGAACATTTTGTTTGTCAGTTTTGGTGGCACTCTCAAATGTTCTCACTCGTATAATGACCTTTTGATCACAGGGTAGAAGATCGGGATTGGGTGGGCACCCACATCAAGGAAGCTCACAAAACTCTCAATACTATAACGGTATCTCAGTGGGGGATGAGTCTGTAACTGCAAGAAACAGTGTTCATCTCTTTCCAATGACATCTTATCCTCGTCTACACCTGTGGTGATTTTCACTCACTGTGTTGACCAAAGGAAGACAGTGGAGCCTTGACATGTCCTCTCTTTTAGGTAGGTGGCCATGCTTGGGTGTTCCACTGCGTAAAAATATCATTCTGGATTCCCATCTCTTCCCCATGGAGGTGTTGGGATCAAAATGGAATTTATGAGAAAGGCTTGCCACAACGAAATGTCTTTTTTAACACCAGGCCATTGTCAGGGTGAGTCTGGGCATGCCGGCAACAAGAGAATTCTCGTTTATTTCCTGGTGGGCGCAATTTGAAGACACGACAGCTGCAGGAATTTGGGATGGCGAAGGGTCCACAAGGGGCGGAAGGTAGTTTGGAGGTGCTGACAAGAAGGGCATGAAGCACTTTAGACGTCACAGAGGAGTCAGTCAGGAACCTACACGTGTAACAGTAACCTCATACGAGTACGAGTTTCACATTTGTACGAGTTTGAGTTGAAAATCGTGGATGGCACTTTATTTTCGCAAACTTTGCAAAGGTATCAAAACAGAGGGATCAATCTCAGTGAAACCAGCAATACCCACACTGTGGGAACACACTTGTGCAAAGTATTCTGGACACAATCAGTTTTCTGTTTTTGGTTGAATCAGAAGAAGTGTCTGCTTCGGCATTGCAAACCTGAGGTGCAACCCTCGCAGGCGAGCTTTGGCTGTGTGAGCCGGAGAGGCTCCTGAGCCCGAAGCGCTGCAACTCCGCAATCAATAATGGTCGACGTGTGCGGCGGCAGCTGGCAGTTCAAACTGCTCCCCGATTACACTTCCAAAAACGGGGAATCTCGACGATTTTGATTCAGATGGGTCGGTCGTGGAAAGTTGCCAGAATCATTGTCTTGTTGAAGACTGGTGCGAAATCTTGTGAATTCCTTTTTGTCCATCAATGTCGTTTGCCACTTGGTTGACCAAATGCAATCACACGATCTGTTGAAACAAGAAAATCTGTAGCCTGTGAAAGAAAATTGGACTGAACTTGATTTTGCCTGTTGCTTTGCAAACGACGTTTTCTGTCTGCAAAACCTTCGAGAGGGTGTTGTCGTGCTTGTGGAAGTGTAGCAGTTTCAGTTTTGCGAGTGGGAGGGCAGGTTTCACAGCGCTGCCGGGCGACATGAAACTGGGCCTCGCGCGGCGCGAGCGCCGTTGCCGGGGCAAAACGGGGAGGTGCGATCGTCGGGACCGCAGTCCTTTTGTAGCGGAAGCGATGATGACAAAATGGAATGTGATGTGAAAAGCTAGCCTTTTCCTCAACCCGACAAAATGTGTTTCATTGTACAGTTTCTAGAGGGGCGGGGAAATTTCTGTCAAGGCGAACTTTCCGTGTTGTTGGGCAGTTTCATGAATTTCTTCTTTGTGTGGTGTGTTAGTGTGTCCTCTGATCGGGTCTGTGAATGTGCGCTTCGTGGCAGGAAGAGAACCAAGCGATATGTTCCAGACTTCCACAGTCAAACACCCATCATAGAGATCACCCAAAATGTGCTGTGGTTTTGCATCCCGTTTGAACCTCAGTATAATCTATCCCGGGGAGGCAGCCGACACCAGGCAGCCGGCATCCGCTCACAGGTGCAGACATTTCGATTGAGTCTTGCGCGGTTGTGAATTGAACTGCGTCCCTTTTGTCTGTCTTCGTGCCAAGGTGAGTCTGTCTGACTCGTCGTGGTGAACCGAACGAGAGACCGAAGAGATTCTTTACTCGCTCACATTGCAGCAGGTTTGAGACCGGAATGACATGCAGGAGGCTGTCAGTCGCCACGAGAAGACGCGACTCGCACGTACGAGCGTATTTGCGTGCCTGTGTTGTGTCATAGATTTGAGTTTTCGCCCCTTTGGTGCAAACGATGCACGGTGACAGTGCGCCAGGAAATCGTACGAGTGCGAAAATGATTTGAGATCATTTCATTTCCGGCGCCTGAGAGTTTCGTGTTCTCGTGCGAGGTGAAGGTGTGCAAGGCTGCTGTATTTGGTCCTTATCTGTTTACCGGTATGTAAATCTATTGGTGAGCACAGGCTCGTTGGTTCCGAAATACCTGGTGTACGGGCGAACATGTTCTCCAACGAAAATGTCTTTTGTTGGTTCCGACATGTCCGGTGTGAGAATAGGTGGTGTTTATGTGTGGTTTATCGTGTTTTGTAGACTCCGCAATGAACAGCGAGCAGCTGGACCTGCTCAAGACTCTGGGGCAGATTCAGGATGACGTCGCAGCTCTTCTCAGCATTACGCAGGTACAGCTCAAGGCCGCTGTCCAAGGCTGCCAAAAGGTCAAATTCAAGTTTTGCACCGATGAGTGAACATTTGTCGGTTCACAAGCGAAAACCTGTGTCAAGTTTACAGCCACGCTTGTGCTTGCAGGAAGTGGCCCTGGCCAGGTCTCTGGTCTTGTCCATTCGCTGCACGCTGACGTCGGAAGACATCTTCACAGCCGTCTCCCAGATCAACATCCTCATCAGTCGCAGAGACCAGGTGAGAAGCAAATCGACACACACACACACACACACACACACACACACACACACACACACACACACACACATCAAAAGTCTCCAGACAACGAATGCTGACGGAGCGGAGCATCTGTTCATATCTGTTCAAAATTCAACACAAAAAACACAAAACTACTGTAAATTTTGCGTTGTTCTTCGCCCATCATAGCAGCGGGTATCAGCAAAGCACACGCCAATAAAGTACGACCCTGAAGAGGAAGAACCGCTGGATGGGTTTGCTGAGGACGCAGACGACTACGGTGATCTCGATGAGGACGGCGAAGAAGAGGAAGAAGAAGAATGGACTCCTCGAGGCGTGAGACAGAAGACGACACCGACAAAGCGAAGGTTGTCAGCTGCGAGCAGAGAATCAGTGACAAAGGTACAAAATCCAAGGTACTCGTAGATTCCTGAGTCTGTCGTTCCCTTTGACGACAGCCCTCAGACAAGTGTTTTCACCTTTGCTCCTCGTTCGGACAAGGCTCTGGTCCCCCACGCGTCTCTGACACACCAGTTGCGTCTGTTTCATTGGGTGGGGACGTGTCAGCCTTGTTTTGAAAACATTTTGGCCGTTTTGACCTGCTTCCAAAGGCTATATTAAGCGTGTGGTTCCGAAGGGTCGTTACCCTACGCTTTGTGTAATCACCATCAGTCTCTATGTATGTCTGTGTGTGTGAATATGTGACCTACCCCAGGTCACATATTGGTTTAAAAATGACCAGTGACCATCACTTAATACTTTAAAACTAATATGTGACCTACCCTAGGTCACATATTGGTTTTAAAATGACCAGTGACTATCACTGAACATTTTAAAACCATAAAAAATAAATATAAAACAATGCCAGAATGAGGGAACTTGAATGCGTTTATGAACTTCGAACATTTGTGTGGACCACACACCTTTTATGCGTAGCATTCTTGTTGTGACACGTGCTCAGACGCTCCTGTTCATTCTTGGGACCTGATAGATTGACATAAGAACAAAATTATTTCCGGAAACGGTCAGTTTTCTTGTCAAGTAATTTGGGCGTTGACGTCAGGGTTTTTTCTGGCACGACGATATCCTTTTGACAGAAAGCGCGGATATCAGTCTCGAGCAGTCCGCGCGCCAAGGCGGAGGCGGTGGCGGACGGCGGCGTCGTGGTGAAACAGGAGATGCAGTTGGAGGACGACGCCTCAGCTGAGGACTGGCCAGGTACGCTCACACGCACGCACACACACGCGCGCGCGCGAGCGCTCCTTGCGGATTGAGACAAAGACTGAAGGTTTATCTTTTGTTTGTGAACGTGTCTTTCACTCTCCCTTCACCCCGAACAGACAGAAATTTATACTCAACTGCCTGATGTCTTCGTGGGTTCCAAGATTTGAGTGATCGACACACCCAAGGTGTGTGTGCATGCTGAAGAGAATTTTTCTTTTCAGGAGAAATGGGAGGTTTGTCGTTGGAAATGATAAAGCAAGAAGAAAACGAGGAAGATTTGGAGAGTCCAGACAATCAGGTACACTGCGAAAGCAAGTGACGGTTCATTTTGATTTGTTTGAGTGGATCTGATCACATTCAGTGCCCACGTCGTCCTGCACGTGTTCAGATAAAGATCCACCGCTTCACTGTGAAACACATTTTGCCCAGGACTACGACCTGGCAGCTGCTGTGTCATTCGAAGAACAGGAGTCATCAGAGAAGCAAGTAAAGAAAGGTAAGGACTGACGCTTTTCTTTTCACTCGGGGGAAAACCAATCAACACGTTTGCAATGATCTCTTCAGCAGACTTCGTTGGCTTCGGCTGTTTTGTTCCGATTATGGCCATTCTGGATTCAGTCAGTGGGAAGGAAAGGATATAGACTTGTGGATAAACCGGCACTTGACAAGAAACTTTGCTTCTTGATTGTATTTTTGGGCGTGTGTGGTGGTCATTCATAAAAACATGCAAGCAACACGCGACTTGGTGGTTCACTCGAACGAAGTTGGCAAATCGTGGCGTTTTCAGCAGGTCGGCCGCGGAAGAGCGCGGCGCGCGCGGCGTCACCGGACGACGGGACGGAGCAGTTCCGCATCGGACAGATTCCCTTCGCGGAGCTCATGCAGCACATAATCGCCTACAAAACGACCGGACAGTGGCCCCGGGAAAAGCTGCACAAGCACAAGAAGTCTGAGCTTCGTCGCAAAGCCAAAAAGTACCGACTCATGGACAACGGAGATCTCTACTACGTGGCCAAAGGTGCGTAGATATTTCAGTTGGTCGCTACGGTGTTGCGATGAGCGTCTTCTGGTTGTTGTTTTCAAACAATTCAAGTTTCAGAAATTCTTCCGATGTTTTTCAAAGATCACGTGTTGGAAATGTTTCGTCATCTTCGACGCTCCTGAAGTACACACCCGTGGTTCTCGTGTAAGAGCAATACAAGCTGAAGTGTCAGGAAAATGATGATTCTTCCAGCGAACTCAAACGACAACAACTGCGGAACATTCGGTGGTTTCTGTGATTCGAACTTCCCCTTTGTGACGCAACACAAAACCTGTGTCCTATTCTGACCTCAGGTGTCCCACAAACGTGTCTGCGGCCGTCACACAGAAGCCTGAGGTCGTTTCATTACACGTCATGAAATGAACCAAGGTGTCTGTATGACAGTGACCTCAGATTCCATGGTGGGTCAGTGGTCAAATGCCTCCTGAGTGTACCACACAGAGGCCTGAGCGTACCACGTCCTGAAATGAACCCAGGTCTCTGTGTGAAAGTGACCTCAGATTCCATGGTGGGTCATTACATGTGGTGAAAAGGCCTCAGGCCTCGGTGCATTTCATAACATCTGCGCAGTGACCTTTTTCATGCTCCGAGGTTTTGAGCAGAAGATCGATTTGCTGGTGATCAAAATACACTCCGGTGTGCTGCCCCCCCCCCACCTCCCACCCCCACCGATTTGATTGATTTGAAATATTTATTTATTGACGATTAAATTATACAAATTCTCTCGTCCACACATATCCCGCGCACTCATTAAATATGACTTTGCGTTCGAGAGAAAACCCGGTGTTGCAGGTTTGCAAACAGATGACTTGGCTTTTTCCTGGTTGGTTTTGTGTATTTTCCCTCAAAGTCAACTGATTCTTCGGGACCAGTCTGTCAGACAGCACAGTTGGGCGAGTGTGATAATGTGTTTCCACGACAAAATATCCCTTTCTGCAGGAATTTCTGCGGCTTGTTTTTCGTCGTCTTCGCGTTACCTGCTGGCTTGTTTCTTGAAGCACCAGTAACGTCCTTTCAAATGGATTGAAAGGTCAGTTGAATATTTGAATCTGTAGAATATTTTTGGCCAACTGAATTGAGAATGTCTCCGAATTGTCACACAACGTGCAAAAGATCATAAGTTGTACACATGTTCGTCGAGAAAGCTCTTTTCTTGAACAGAACAACAGAGAGATCCAAGCTCTGGAGACGGCATGGTCTTCTGTGTGCAAGACACACTGGCTTTATCCAGTCTTCACGCAAGCAAACCTGTTGCACCGGTCAATTCTCATTCAATTCGCGCAAATCAATTTCATTCATTTTGACCTCTGTTTTGCTGCTGGCCTGGGTGAGGCACTGCCTGCCATTGCCACTAGAAACAATTTTTTTGTTTACCGTCCCCAGGAGAGGACAAGAAGGTGGCACAGACGCGCGAGGAGCAACTGCGGCTGATCCGAGAGTGCCACGAGGGCACGGGCGAGTTCGGCCCGGTGCCCGGCAGCGGCGCCGGGCCGCGCCACCGCGGCCGCGACAAGACGCAGCTCGCGCTCAGCCGCACCTACTACTGGCCTGGGTGCGTCACGCCGTGTGGAGTTTCTGTTGTTGCTTTGCTTGGACCGCTTGCCTCAATCATCGGGTGTGTCACACAGCTCCGGTGTGAAAGTAGAGCTGCGAACTTGAAGCCCTTATCAGTTGTGGTCTGGATTTCGGTTCTGACCGTGGTTGGGTTGTGGCAAAAACTGACCTTGGTTTGTCTTGACAGAAAAAGCAAAATAGGATCATTCGTACTTTCAAACGAATTTTATCTTGTTGAAATGCAGCGTTTCTTTGCAGAATATGTCAGGATGTGGTGGAGTTCATTCAAAGCTGTGAGCTGTGTCAGAGCAAGCAACACCGAGTCCCCGTTGTCAAGGTAGATCCACTGTGAGATTTTCCACACGTGTCAGAGCTTGAAAGATGGACATTCTGTGACACAAGTCAACAACACCAATATTGCGAGTTTACGAATGTCGATGCTTTCAGAAATGCCCCGTGTGTGGACGACAGACTCGCACCATGACTCAATTGAGGGTTCACATGTTGACACACACAGGAGAGAGACCTTTCTGTTGCGACCAGTGCCCGGCTACTTTCAGACAGGTATCGTCGAAGCCGTTCTGATTTGACGCTTTGAGTCGTTGCGTTAAATTATTGTTATTTTACCGTGAACGAAGACCTGTGATGTGGACTTCGTTGCTGCCTGCTTGTGGCTGGATGCCGTAACCGTGCTTTTGAAACGAAAAATTGCGTCGCAATAAACACAGTATCACAAACACGAGAAATGCTTGGAAACATTTTCACCACAATCAGCTGACAGTGATGTTATTCATTGGTCTTTGACAGGCATCAGGGTTGAAGTTCCACTACATGAGGCACACAGGCGAGCGTCCCTTCAGCTGCTCGCAGTGTGATCGCAAGTTCGTGACAAGAATCTCGCTCAAGCGCCACGAGGTGATTCACACCGGAGAGCGACCCTACCTGTGCGGCATCTGCGGCCAGTCATTCACTCAGAAAGGTAACGCGGCGTTCACAGTCTCTTGCAAAACAAAGACACAGACAAATGAAAAGCGGCAACAGTTTGTACCAGAGCGTCATTGCCGTTTTGTCTGGAACAACGTTGTTTTCAGGACCTGTGGTTGAGGTTGTTTTTGCGTTTTCTACAGAGACGATGAATCGACACATCGTGCGGATCCACCGGACGGGCCCCCGTGCGCACGTGTGTTCAGTGTGCGGCAAGGAGTGTGTGGAAAGGTCGACACTGACACGTCACATGCGTTCTCACACAGGTGTGTTGGGTGGATGTGTACTGCGCAGTAACGCGCTGTCCACACAGGTTCCGTCGCGAATTGTTCCGCCAATCTTTCCGCGCTGTGTTCCGTGACGCTCAGCTACACTGGGTCCGTTTTTGTTCCGTCATGGAACACAAATCAATAATTGTGACATCACATGATGTCATAGGTCATACATCACAATTTCACTACGTTCTGGTCTTCCTGACCTCGCGGCCATTTGCCTTTGGAACATTTTTCACTTCTCATTGGAAATCGCTTCTAATCAGCTTTCAATTCATCATGCCGCGTGCCAAAGCCAACTTGGTTCCCTATCTGGAGCCTGAGGATTTCGATGAGGACTTGTTTATCAATGAGATAAAGAAATTTCCAGAGGTTTGGGACAAAGTCGATGACGGCTACCATATGACTGAAAAACGTGAGCAGGCCTGGTGAATCATCACGGCAAAATTCAAGTTTGAGGATGGTGAGTACACTTCATCACTTCTTTCAGACTTGTCAGTTCAACTTCACTTCTGGCAGGGCACATAAAT
>JAAUXT010146552.1_pt1 | contig 10005 bp, 9 predicted proteins | sample 7278171 | NCBI WGS metagenome assembly JAAUXT01 (sample SAMN14350112, study PRJNA611818) | marine sediment metagenome | isolation source: surface marine sediment (1.8m) | place: French Polynesia: Moorea | collected 2018-08 | reverse complement strand
TCCCAAGTTTGCTTGTCCCTTAGTCAGCTCACTACTAGCCCTGGATGCCGTTTCGGTCCCGATAGCCAGTGTGGCTTCCTCTGTGGCCAAAGGCAGACTGACTGAATCCTCCAAAATGTGCTGCTTATATTGGGTTTCTGTGATCTTGTAATACTGGTGTCAAATACCTCCCTCATGGGGGCACTTGCATTAAGCAGAAAAGAATGTCAATTCACACATACAGAATGTTACTTTACATAGACAGAATGTCAATTTACACAGACAGAGTTTCAATTTACATAGCGGTATGAGAGGAGGATGCGGATTCAGGCTACACCGTTTACCATGTCCATGGGTGCTGAGCATGGTGAAGTACGAGGCTTGTCCCGATGAGGTCAAACCTCCCTGCGGGCTGCGAGCACTGAGTGCATCTTGTAACCTGAGCATCAGTAGCATGGCAGCCACCATGCGCGGCGGTCAATCGTTCAATCGTGCTGCGGGAGACAGAACGCGGTTGATTTACGGGCGTCCTTGACACTTTGTAGCCATCTCACACCCAGATCTGCGAGCAGCATGCACCTGTGTGTACAAAATTCATGTGTTCTGTGAAAAGACTTGAACTTTTCTGTGTTGGTAGGGGTGGAGGGTTGCAAATGTGAAGATTTTGCACTTGTCAAACAGTTCAGCCAAGTGCGCTTGCTCATGCTGTCCCATGCTGCAACGTTTCTCCTTCTTCCCCTTGTGAATAAACCATTGAAGTGACTTGTTGTGCATGAAGAAAGAGGCCATCAACTCTCGTTTCCACGAAAGCGCCCCGGGGGCCATAAAAATTGCATCGTTCAAGGTCATCACTGCGAAACAACACACATCATCGCGACCCGTCAAAAATGTGATCTCTGAACCACACGCAAAATCCATACTTTTCGTGTGAAAGGCCTGCTTTCCCTCGTGCACAGATCACAATTTCCGTGCAAAGCAGGTGTGTGCTGAACGAGGTTGGCTCGTCCTTGAAACACACATTTTTGACAGCTTGCACAATCGTTCTGCTTGGCACATGAATTATCCTTGATCTGTCCCAGTTTTGATCCAAGTCGGCAATTTGTCGTGCTGGCTTTGATCTGTCGTGTTGTTTGTTGTGGGTCGCCCGTCACACAGCGCCTGACATGATCATGATCAGCTATGTCCTTGACCCAGTAAGATTGTGGATTTGGGTTTCTGGGGGAAGTGACCTTTTTGCACCGCAGTGTAAACATCCCTGTTGACATTTGGTTTCTTCAGAAACTTGGCACTGTTGGTGGTTTCCTGGCCCCAAATCTCGCCACTGTAGAGAAGAACCTTGCAACGGGAGAGACCAAGTTTGGCCCCATCATTTGACGTAACGTTTCCAGGAACTACAGAACTGGGTTAATAAAGACCAGCTGCTCCGACACAAACGAACAGCAAAGGCAAGAAGAGACCTGTCTGTTTGACAGCACAAATGATGATGTCACTCAGTGAGAGCTAACTCGTAAATTTCAATTGCGCGTACACACGTCAAATTGCTTCGACGCACTTGCAGGTGTTTGCATTTGCGTACGAGTATTGCGGCGCAGAAGTAAAAGACTCAGGTGTCAGATATGCCATTGTGTCACTTCCGCTGTGTGTGTGTGTGTGTACGTGTACGTGTATGCGTGCAGGGACAAACACCAGAGGGCCTGGGTTAGGGAAGGACTGTTGTGCGAAAGACTGTTGTGCGAGGAATTTGAATCAATGATTCACGAGATTTTGTCTTGTTGTCTTTGCAGCACGAGCTTTACATTCGAGCTTTTCACATGCTGTCCGAGTTTCCACCGGTGAGTTGGATTGTGATTGTGACAACTTCAAGCTCGTCGTCGATCCAGATCAACAACAGGATGGGCTGGGTTTGAGCGACAGACAGAGGAAGGAGGGGATTGGTGGAGGGAGTGATCCAGCATCATCGTCTCAGTGTGTGTGTGTGTGTGTGTGTGTTGGGGGAGGGGGTGCTCAGCGTGCAAACGCAGGCTCTTCCTGCTTCAAGATCGATGACTTCGAGACTGAACTGCCCGGCGGCATGGTGCTGCACAAACTCTGTGTGTGTGTGTGTGTGTGTGTGTGTGTGTGTGTGTGTGTGTGTGTGCACCAGCTTGTCACTCTCTCCCGTTTCAGATCGAGGACTTCGAGACTGAGAAGCGGTACAGCATGATGCTGCGGGAACTGCTGGACGACCACAGTAACGTCGTGACGCATCTCGCAGAGGGGTTCAGGGAGTCCAAGAAACACATCAAGGTGCGTGTGTAAGGGAGGTGTGCGTGTGTGAGGGGGAGGTGTGCGTGTGTGATGAGGTGTGCGTGTGTGAGGGGGAGGTGTGCGTGTGTGGGGGGGGGTTGTGTGGGGGTGAGGTGTGCGTGTGTGCACGTGGGTTGGCATACGAGTGAGAGAGGAGAGCAGTGGTGAGCGCGAATGGTTGGGTTCGGGGGTGGTTGGGGTGGGGTGCTTGTGACAGACGAGAGCAGTGTTTAATTCGCATGCTGTGACGAGGTGGGGGTGGGGGCATTGTGTGTCTGTGTGTGGGAGGGGACTGAGAGGATGGTCGTGTGCAGGAATGGTGTTGGGGAGGGCATAGTTTCTTCTTTTCACCTCCAGTATGCACAGGCTTCATTTTGGCACAACCAACAAGCGCTGACTTTCAAACGTGGTTGTCTTTCGTGAGCAACCTTCCCTCACCCAGTGTCGGGACTCGTTGCAGATTCTCAATCAAAGATCCATTTTTCACTGGGTAACGTAGAAAGTCCACGGATTCAAACGAGCTTTTGTGACCATTTCTGCTCCACACGCAGTTTATTGAGACACCCGTGTCCGTTTTGCATGATTTGTTCAGTTGTGTTGTTTCTGTAATGTTTCCACCACAATTTATTCCACGTGAATTTCATTTTGCATCTGTTTTAAAGTTTTCGTGAATTGGTTTGTAAATTTAAGGAGGAGAGATTCAACAAGTTGGTAAGATACCCAGTCAGCTGGTCATCTCCCTCCTTCACTGCAGCTTACGTAGGATGTAAGAGATCCGTTCGTAAATAACTCCACAACAAAAGAGGTGGATCCACTTTTCATCCATAACAACACTGGGCAACAAAAAAATTCGGGGAGGTGTGTTGGGGGTGAGCCAGTGGGGCCCCTGGAATCGCCCTCCCTGCTGGGAGAGCTAAAAAAATTCGAACTGTGGCTTGCCCCGGGTGGTTGCCTGTTCAGCTTTCACCCCTAGAATAGAATCTGTAGCTCGTATCTCGAGAGCATGCGTTTCTGCGGTTCGAAGTGAAAAGTGCATCAAGCTGGACACAATTCACCCTTTGGCAGGGCACAACTCAAGGCTATTTCACACTTGATGCGCCGTTCGTGTCCCTCCCCAACTTGTGCTCGCTTCATAGACTCATCCAGACAGCGGGGCGGGGGCGAGTATCTTGAGGGGGGGGGGGTGTCTTGTCTTGGCATGCGACTGACCCTGCGTATCTCAAAAGTTTGGGGGGTTTAGTGGGTTCCCAATTGGGGGGGGGCAAAACAAACTGGATCCGTCAGACAGCGTGCAACGCAAGGCGCTTTCAGTGTGAACTCCTGAACAGGTCACGTTGCTGAATGTGATGCAACGTGGCGTCGATTGATTCCCTCATTGATTTCTTCGCCTCTGTATCGATTTCTCTGGGCTGTCGCCCCGTCAGGTTTCACAATGCCCCGGGGAGATTACTGTCGCTCTTCTGTGGAAATGTTCTCATCAGTGATGGCAACGTTCCTCCACAGTGTCCTGGGTCTTGAAGGTCTCACACAGACAAAGGAGACTGACAGTTTGTAGCGTTTCTGAAACTCTGTTCATCCTCATCCCTTGGCTTGACCTGAATTGAATGGGAAAGAAAACTTGTTTTGTTTGTTAATTAAGTTCTGTTGTCAGTTTGTGTGGTTGAAAAGTCTGCCAAGATTCAATTTCGAACCTTTGTTTTTGCGTGGATACTTGCTGGAATGCCCCTCCTGTTGACAGAAGTGTTCCAAGGGGTTCGGTGTGTTTGCTCCCCAAGTTCTGGCCAGGTCCTGTGGACGGAACTCAAACCAAGTTTCGTGAACCTTTGATTGGGATGAATTGCCGATGCCCCCACCCCCATACTTTTGAAACGTTCGGATAACCCGCGCGTCTTCAGCACGCAGTGTTCTTGTTTCCCCAGTGTACGCCCCATCCTGCCACGTGTCGGTCGTTTCCTATCATGGAAGCGGCAGACATACCTGAAGGCCAAGTGAGATGGCAGTTTCACATCGTCCTGAACCATCGCGCACGCACACATACACGCACGCACACAAAACGAGAGTGAGTTTTCTTGCCTCGTTTCCAGGACGACAGCATGGTGAAGACGTTCCTCGACAAGACGCTGACGTCCCGACTCGGCATCAGAATGCTCGCGGAGCACCACCTGGCGCTGCACGACGAGAAGGTGCGTCGCCAGCGTCCCCTGCTGGAAGTATTCAGAACCACGTCCCCGTGGTGGTGGTTGGGCGCGGGAGAGGGGGGGGGTCGTAGTCCTGGCCTCAGTAAATCGTCGAGGCTTTCACCATTTTCGCTTCTGAGTGACATCTAAACACAGGCACTTCAGGCAGACAGTGACCAGTAAACAACCAGGGGGCGCCACACAGAAAGGTGATACCGGAACTCACGTGACTGGAAAGAAAGCACCGGTGGAGATAAAGTGTCTCCCCCGTGCGTTGCGTTTTCACCGCTTCTGTCTCCTTTCAGCCGAACTACGTGGGGATCATCTGCACCAACTTCTGCCCCAAAACGCTGATTGAACGCAAAGCTGAGGTGACCAGGTGAGAACCTTGGGGTCTGGTTTTGCAGGTGGATCCATTGGCATGTAGCCCGGCGTCTTTGCTCGCTTCCACAATGCGAACCAGCTGTGACGTTTTGTGCTTCCGATTACGCCTCAAGTGTGGCGGAGAGGGGTGTCCGTACAGTTGGGTGTCCCGATCGCTTTCTTGATGGGGGCATGGCGAGTGTCCGCACAGAGAGGCGTTCTTGTTGACTTCCATGACAGTTTGTGCGTTGTGTTGCAGGAACATGTGTGAGATAAAGTACGGCCACGCGCCGGAGGTGCGGATCAACGGTCACCTCAACGCCACGTTCCCCTACATCCCACAGCCCCTCGACTACATCCTGCACGAGGTCCTCAAGAACTGCATGAGGTGAGGAAACTGCCGTCGTTGTGCATTGCGTTGCGTTGTTTCCCGCCAAGTGAGGCACGCTGCATAGTGCCTCACCCTTGCGTCATTGAGTGAGTCGCAGGTAACAAGAGTCCACGCCAATAAACGTTCTTGTTTTGCTCGCAGAGCGTCGGTGGAGGCGCACACGGACAACCTGGATCGTCTCCCTCCGATCACAGTCACCATCGCGAACAACGATACAGACTTCATCATCAGGTAGGTGCAAGTGTGTGTGTGTGTGGAGGGGGGGGGGCTTGGGGAAGTTACGTGTCATGTGCCTGGAAAGGGGAATGAACCCAATGCGCTTTTCTTGGGGGTCGGGCATTGGGTGCACCGTATACTAGGACAAGAGGAACAAATGTGTCAAGTGGAGATGGTGACTTGTGCATTCGGTGAATGTGGGCGTGTGCTTGCAGTGGGTTGTGCGTGGTTCCAGGTTGGGGAGGAGGGGGCACCGGTGAAGAGGTGAACTTCCAAAAACTGCACAGCGAAACGCGTGCTGATGCTTTTGGAAGTTTGTAGACAGGGTCCCACCACCAAAACAGCTACGCAAACCTGAACATGCAGCACAGAGAATAGTTCTGGTGCGCCTTGCGCAACGAAGGTCATGATCACGTGACACGTCCGTTTGTCGCGCGCAGGCTGTCTGACCGCGGCGGCGGGATCCGACACCACCAGATGGCGCGCATCTGGGAGTACGGCTTCACGACGAGCGGCGAGAAGCACGACCCCGCGCTCGACCGAGGCATGTTCGGGGAGCTCGTCGAGGACAGGTCCGCCGGCGCCATGCACGGGTGAGTCTGGGGTTGGAGAGGTGGTGGTGGGGGGGGGGGTGCACAGCGGTGCAGGGAGGGTCCATGGACACTAGAGAGTCGGGAGGGAACTGAGTAGAAGGGAGTGATGTGTGGGGACCCTGCACGGGTGGGAAGAGCTGCATAGGGAGTTGGGCGGGGGTACGCACGGTGGCGTAGGGCGGGGGAAAGGGGCCACGCGCGGGGGAGGTGAGGGGGGCCACACACGGCTGATTTAGGAGGGGAGAGCTGCATCGGTTGGGGTGGGCGGGGAGTTAGAAGAGGGAGGAAGTGGGAAGAGCAGAGTCTGTCAGAATTGTTCAAATGTCACACCGTGTGTTCTTGATACTGTTGTCGGAATGCTCACTCTCAGTCTCTGTGTGTTGTAGGTACGGGTTCGGATTGCCGGCGTGTCGAGCGTACACCCAGTACCTGGGAGGCCAGATGCACATCGAGAGCATGCAGGTGTGTTCCGAACAACCGGTTCATCGCGTGTTTGTTTTGTCGTATAAAGTGGAGCTCACGACGCCAATGTTGTCTTTCTGTCGGGAAGGAAAAGAGTGGCGAAATTTCTCAGCGTCGACAGAAGCCGCCTTTCGTTCAATGTTCTGTCGTGTTCGAGACCTAAATCGCCTTCCGCATGAGGTGGTGAATGAAATGTAAAATCTAACACGTGCTTTTCAGGGTATCGGCACCGACACGTACATTCGCCTACGACACATCGACGGGAAGCTCGAGAGTTTCCGCATGTAGTGGCGCCCTGCGGCGGACGGCGTCACAACTACACACATTCGACGGCGCATGCGCATCGTGCGCGGACAGCACCACAGCGGAACCGCAACTGCGATACAAGGGACGGGGCCCAAACAGTTTGATGCGTTGCAATGCAAAAATTTTCCAATGCGTACATTTGTTTTGTGGTGGGGTTCAGGGATCGTTGCCTGGATCCGTACCACGTGATGGTTGAAGTGGTTTTTGGTGAGCAAAAGAGGCTGTGGATTTGTGCGAAAAAGGAACAGAAAACTGATGAGAATTGTGTGGAGTCTTGAATCGAAACTTTACTTGCAGCGTGCCAGAAGGGGACAGGATCAGTGCTTCGTTTGCCGTTGTGAGGACTGAGTCAGATTTGTTTCGTGCTTTGACAGACCCCTTCAGTTTTGTTTTCTGTGGTACGTGACACAATGTTTGTGAATGGACCTTTGCGTGGGTGGGGACAAGTGTAGTGCAATGCTGTGTTGTATTCACACGCACATGACCACATAGATCTGAGCCAATGTTTGACATTTACCTTTGTTGAAAGAGTTTTCAGTTGGAACAAACGACAGATCTGAAAATCTGCATTTTGGAAGGAAGATATCTCTCTCAGTTTCGTGTATTCTTGTTTCAAAGTCTAAACTTTGTTGTGCAATTGGCGTGGATTCAGTCAAGAAAATGTCGTCCGGTTATTGTGTGCAAAACCAGTGTCGCTAAGTTTTGCAGTTGCACAGGTTTTCGTCTGTCAACCGACGCTGGGGTGAGTGTTTTGTTGTGATGTGACAACTCCACATGACCAAACGAACAAAATCAATGGACGCTTGTGATACCGTAGCTCATGTTCAGTTCTGTTTCACGTCAGATGCGTCAAGCGCTGCGCCCCTGTTCAAGTCGACGGGCGCCAACAAAAAACAGAAATGCTGCGCCCATGGACTTCACCCTGCTGCAGTTCTTTACAGGGGCGCGGCACGTGACGCACCCCATACGAAACAGGCGCTAGACAAAAGCAGTGTGCGAATGACCGGTGTACGTCTCGCTTCTCGGTGTTTCCCACATATCTGAACGATTCAAAGTCCGACACTTCTGATATTACACGAATTTCACTGGGGCTGTGGTTTCTTTGTTTTGCTTGTGCTTTGTTGTCGAGTTCTGTCTGGACCAGTTGTACTCCCTCCTTTCAGTATTGCGGTGTAAAAATTGTGAGCTTGTGTGTCTGTATGGAATTGTAAACTTCAGTGTACTTTGCCATGTACTGAATTCTTGGGGACTGCTACACGTTGGACGCGTCCTTCGTTGCGTCTCTGCACAATGGACGCACTGCGTGAGTTGCCCTGTAGAAATCTCCGGATGGATTCGTCCTGTGTGGCTCAACGTCAGGCTGTTTCACACACAGTGTGCGTCATGCGTTGCGTTTGCGCAAGTCTGGTAAGCTCTTACTCGAGGGGCGCAACGCATGACGTACCTGCGTAAAACGAGCTTTGTTGAATGATTGACAATGTTGACTTTCTTCCACTCGTGTAGCAGGGTCCCGCAAAAATTGGCGTCAAATTGACGTCAGGAATTTGACAAAATGTTGTAAAAGCTGTGACAATGTGAACTTGTTCGAATAACACGTGGGAACGCACGCACAGCTCCCTTCTTCGCGAGAGGTGACCACGAATGCGCGCTGGGCGTTCAGTGTGTGAAGGACATTTCCCTATGTTCTGTGAACAAGGCACAGGATGGAATAGACAGCTGAGGACCGCTGTGTCAGCCACGGATCAAACAGAAGTTACGTTTTGCCAGCGCCGTTTTACGTGCACTGTTGCGAGAAATGATACAGAAGTGCGTTTTGTCAGAAGGAAAAGTGGTTGTGGTGTACGACAGCTCAAACCCTACCAATTCACGTTTTCTGTGCGTGAGCTCTGCTATTTAGTAGATCAGCTGGCGAGTTCGTGTAGACTTTGGTATACATGTAAACGTGTCGTAGAATTGCGCAAGCGGGCAGACCTGCTGCAGTAGAACCCCAAGGTGCGGACTTGTGGAAGGCCTTAGTTGTCGGAAATCACAATTTCTTCGGTTTGTAGCAAACCGAACTGAGGACCGAGTGAGGTCCATTTGCGTCATGCGTTGCGTCACTGCAGTCGATGTGCGCTGAGTTGACTGTCGCAAGACGCAAGGCACGGCGTACCTATTGTGACCAAGCTCAGTCGAGATGTTCGTTCTTTACAAGAATAGTTTGGGTGGCCGACAGTTCTTTGGTGCCATTCTGTGTGAAACCGTTTTCAAGTTCCGGGTTTCAATGGACACACTTCAGTTTCTGACGAAGGCCCTGTTCTATTCAGCCGCACCATTTTCGGTGGGCTGAATAGAACGCAGCCGAAATATAATGTCACTGTGTCATCGATTGTCATTCTGTCCGGCACAAACGAACATGTAGTGTCGTAGGGAGCAGCCATTCGTAGGTTGTGACAATTTTCAGCGAATCCAGCGCTCTCACCCCACCCCACCCCACCCCACCCCGGCCCTGGAATTTTGCACGTCCTGAAGGACGTACTCTTCCAGACCCACCTTGGGTCGCCCGCCTCCCACCTTGATCCTGGATTCACTCGCTAGAACCGCTCCGTAAGTCGGGGTAATACGAGGGGGTATCAACTTCTGCCTTCCGAAATGTAGTCATAATACCATTGAATTTAAACAGTATCATGACCATTTTTTGGAAGGCAGAAGTTGATAGCCCCACGTATTTGTGTTTGCTCCGTACAAACGCTGCACGTACGAATATCGAGATGTGTACTGAAGGGAATACGTCGCTTGATCTGTTGGGAAAAAAAGAACGCGCCTAAATTTTTGGGCAGCAATGCAGAACAAACGAACAAAAGTGTTCTGCATTTACCTGTGAACAAAAGAAACTCTGACCACTTTGTTTTGCGTTGCAGCTGAAGCCACGTTGACACTGGGTACGTCATGCGTTGCGTCATGTCAAAAGGTTGCGACGGCGCAACGCATGACGCACGCCCAAACCAGAACAAGCGAATCGGATTTACACAGCGACGTGCCAAAGCTCGGCCCCATAGAGACCGCAGCCACGTAAACTTTGTGCGCGGCCAGGTTCACACGGATGTGTCGTGCGCTGCGTCACCCTTTCGACGCAGCGCGCTTTGATTGATGGTCGCGGTAGCGGCCATCTAGGTCCCGCTGTTGGCTTAAAAACCCTTAGCATTCATGTGTGCGTCTGTCCACACTTTGGAATGTAACCTCCCACCCCCCC
>JAAUXT010135690.1_pt1 | contig 10005 bp, 9 predicted proteins | sample 7278171 | NCBI WGS metagenome assembly JAAUXT01 (sample SAMN14350112, study PRJNA611818) | marine sediment metagenome | isolation source: surface marine sediment (1.8m) | place: French Polynesia: Moorea | collected 2018-08 | reverse complement strand
TGTCAGCCATATTGGTTTTTTGCCCGTAAAAATACATAAAAGCAAAAATTTGTTCTTTTGACACTTTGTGCATCAACTACAGCCCAAAAGTGAACGAAAAAACCAAACATAACCAAAATCGAACAAATTGAACACTTTCAAACTCACGTTCACAGATTTAGCCTTTTGATGCCTATAGGTGATTCTCACCACCATACATTTACATAATGTATGCTTCAAGGTTCAAATCACCTAAAAAGAACGATCCAACAAACACTGTCGTTTTTCTCAAGCGCACAGCATAACTGTCACACCCGCACAGAGATACAGTGATGTCTCCCTTTCTTACCAGTTTCCATTCACCCTCGCCTTGAGCATCTTATTATCTCCAGGAATGTGGCCCGACAAAGGATGCGACTGCATCAAATTGGAGGAGATGAGGTCTGCTTCAGTGCCAGGTTCATACGGACCTCTTTTCATCTTCTCTGACACTCCATCTGAGGCGAAACCCATTAAAATGGTGTGTTTTCAAACCTTTTTGAAGTGGTTCCTTGTTTTGCCAAAGATGCTGAATATTTGGAGTTTGTCTTCATGCACTCTGCATACATCATTCAGTGGACCTCCCCACTTCTGGAGGTCGAGATCTCAATCTTTCAAGACTGACCACTGTTTCAGGCCCCTGATAACCCCATCTTGTTTCAACCCAAATGGAAAACTCAAAGTTCAACAACGTGGCTGGTTCACATTCGCGTGCAGCCAGCCTTCAGGGTATTACAGCCAGTCCGGGTGCAACAGAATAGCATCTTTGTTCACGACAACAAAGCTTCCGCAACTTAACCTCTGCTGACCATTCACAGCAAAATGAACGCATAGAAATGCGGGTAAGTCCTGTCTGGATCCCTCCAAGTGGTTTGGTTAAGTGTCCATTGTGTGGAGGGTATTTGCCTTTCATGCAGAACTCAGAAAAGGCAGATTGTCTTCTTTGATCCGACCGTGGCATCCCCCTCCGAGAATAAGCAAATGATGCATCACAAAACACGAATGGAGGCTGAGAATATTTCTCCAGACTTTTTTGAAGTTTGATGAAGATATTCTCTTTCAACGCCAAGTTCAACCCCGTCCAAACTACTGAGGAACCTCACCTCTGAACTGCCGAATAGCTCTGATCATTGTGGGTGATTTCAACTGCAAAGCTCTTGCCTCTCTCAAAGGCAATGAATACACGTTTTGTCAGGCTGCACACATTCCTCCATACGAGTACAATCTTTCTAAAATAACTTTATTTTGATCCACTGTGTGGGGCAAATTGATCAGTGAGGGAGAATAGCTGTGCCAAAGCCAACAACAATGTGGAGGAAATTCAAGTGAAAGAATTCTGCTGGTGCAGCGAACACAATGGAACACCCCAAACACCCGCTTGGTGCCTTCGTGCAGTTGCCTTCCCACCCTACATCCACACCCTGAAGCTTCCTTTCAGAGAGAAACTCTGGTCAACGTTTCTCTTGATACGAGGTGCGAGTATTTCACAGACACGCATGCAATTGTGCAACCGTGCATTTGTGGCAAGATTTCTTTGCAAAGTAAGGATGCAAAAACAAGTTGAAACACCTGTCCAATTTCATAGTCAACAGGTTTCCCTATGTCAGTGGATTGATTATTTTGTGGTGAGCGAACTCAGGAAACGTATGGTGTGCCTCGTTCCGCAATGTCACGTTTTATTTTTCTGTCTCCGAAGAACGCTGCTGTCTGACGACAAACCCACAAAACTCCGGAGAAGAAACTTTTACAAATGCACAATTACTCACCCCTGTATCTGGCCTTGAGAAGTTTGAGCATTGCGTTGGTGTATCCCCAGAGCGGCACAACGGAGTAAAACTGCGCTGCTGCTGCTACTGGCTCTCCGTTCTGCATCTCTGCTACATCTGCTCGCGCAGAACACGGCTGCCTGTCACAACTGGTCCGTCCCTCAGAATTGAAGATCCGAAGCACGCAAACAGTCGCAGACAAATTTGTGCTTTTCTCAGTTCCGTCACGAATACCGCCGCTCACTCCTCTCTTTGAGTGGTCAATCAACGTGCGTTATACTTTTCTAGGCGTCATTGAGAGACGTTTGATTGCCTCCACAAATGTACATAAAGTCTGTTCCAGCGGCAAAATAGCTGTTTTCTTTGAAGGTTTCTGATCTTCTGACGACACTCAGAGAACTGCGCTTTGTCAAATCCTTTTTATGTCAGTTTTAAGAGTTTCGAATTGTTTCCTGTTGAATCACTTGTTTTTGTGTGTCGCATGTGAGTTCAGCCTTTCAAGGCTCCATCTCCGATTGATACAGAAGGTTCATACGACCTCAGCCTCAATGTGTCGGTGTATCTATCTCTCTCTCCAAGCCAAAGAAATGATTCACACAAGCCTCGAACAACAAAGATATGAGATGCTCAGCTCCTTCGCAGAGGTGTTCTTCATCCGTTGCGGTCCTAACGGCAAATCGCGTTGCACCTCCCACTTCTATCAGCAAAAGTCTAAAGCTCACACTCCTCCCACACAGTTCAACTTCCACGCCCACTTTCTCATCAAGGCAGGATCTTCTCGGCGCGGTTCTTGTTCATTCGCAGCATTTCTCTTGTTCGATTAGTGTCGTCCACAACACTGACAGTTCGACGGAAAGCACAGAACAGAGGAGACACCCTAAATTGCAATTTAAGAAAATCCACCACTTCAGCTGAGGTAAATTTTGGAAGCCAAACTAAAATTCTGCAGTGCTTGTTGATTTTTGATAAGTCAATGCTTTGCGTTGCCCAAAATAAGAGTCAACTTGAAAAAGGGAGAACAACTCTCTTGCGAGGAAGTGGTGCAATGTTAGCCGCCATGGCAACGCACCGACTTTGCCCAACTGTCGTGACCACGCATCAATGGATGAGGAGAGAAGGGCAACAGTCCAAAAGAAGCGAGCCTGAGAAACACCCCGAGTTTACTGCGTGAGATGCACAGAAAAACTGATGCAAACAAACAAGAGGCGCAACCCTCTCCGCAGCTGACACCAAGGAGAACCACAAAACTGACAGAAAGACAGGTTTCTCTGTGATAAATCAATTTCTTCAAAAAAAGAATTTTCACGTGCGGTTTCTCCCCGGAAATGAAAGGACATTTTGTCACTTACAAGCCAAAAGTGTCACAAAGACAGCCAATTGGCGGGCGATGCAGTGCAAATTCAATTTATCAGCTGCATCCTTGTACCTGCAAGATCAAAAAGAAAATCGCACATTCTGCCAGTGGAGTACCTTTTGGGGAGAACAAAATGCAAGTTGCACCGCACCGTTTTTCGTTTACCACACACAAGTCGCAAGGTTAGTCCACCCAAAACAACCTGTGCTCAGCAGCGAATTCACAGAAGGCGACGACATGGCATCGCATTTGTTCAAACACGTCGTTCAACTTGGGTTGCTGGGTTGTCATCTTCAAGCTCTTTGCACAAACTTCATGCGCAGCTGAAGCCGAAGCGATGTCGAATGAATCACCGCACCACCGGAAAACTTACAGCATGTGTTTTCCCAGGAAGAGGAGGCCAGGTCAAAAGCAGCAGAAAATTCAATATAATTCTGTATTTCCCATTCGCAAAACGCACCTGGGCACCGGGCCCTCGCCTCCCCGTCTTCTCTCCTTCCACTCCATCGCCTTGGAAGACAAGTGATGCTAAAACTCCCACGGTCTCGATCCAAACCTTATCAACTGCTGTTCAGGGGGGATCTTAATGTCAAAATACCCCGTTTGTACACATGCAGATCTGCACACTGTGAATGCGTTGCTCCGTCAATGGCGCCGCAATTTAACGCTTCTTTTTCAGAACATCAAGAAAATTGTCAGATTTTCTCAGGGCAAGCGAAGCAATTCTGTGAAGGGAAACAGAACAGCTCACAACCGTGTACCATTTGCTGCGCCCATTTGAACACCACCCTTTTTCGGTCATTCGACGGAGATACCGACAGCTTTGCTTTCACCGCAATCAGAAAACAGCTACAATACACGTACTGTTGTGAAGCCTGCTATTCACAGTGCACGGTAAATATTGGAAAGAAAAGGATGCTGTGTACAGCAAATGTGCACTGGGCACAATGCGCACGAACCTGGAGAAAAAGAAATAAGTGAGGACTGGCATGCTTGAGTTGCCTGGGAAAAACTCGACTCCGCTGATACATTTCCAGTGCAAAACACCCTGAGATCGGGTGTTGAGAGATCAAGCACCCACAACCCCAGGGGCGAGGGACAAAAACACGCAGATGGCGTGCCACCGGAGACTCGGAGTCGTCGGCAGGTGATCAATTTCCAAATAGACGTCAAAATTTTTTGCAGCCCATGTATTTCTTGAGAATGAAAATTTGAAGGTTGATCCGGTTGCAACAGGAGGATTGTCGGCAGTCGTTTGGTTTGTCCGACCCGCTGTCCAAAAAGATGCGTCAACCCGCGATCTGTTCAAGGAACTTCAGATTTTTTGCGATTTGTTCCAAATTGGTGATCAATAATGTCCAAATTCTCATTTCTGAGCGACACGTCACTTTATACGTTTCGCACTCCAAGGTGAGCTCTGTAAACCCCAGAGTTGGATCCAACATTTTGACTTATCGTTTCGGGTTTCTGACGACGCTCACCATATGCAAGGCGACGGGAGGTTGCGTGCATGGTAAGGACCCATTTCTCTTCATCTTCAGCAGCCGGGTGCTGCGAGTCGTGGCGTGGGAAACGTCTCTCTGCCCCATGCAAAGCCTTTATCAAAATTTCAATGTACAAATATTCTTTTTGCACCCAAATCAGGGACGTTTAAAGGATAAACTGCAAAGGGTCTGCTTTCTTGTGAATTCTGAAAGGTGTAATTTCGAGTTTCGTGTTGCTCAAATCAGGTTTTTTGTCCGTTCGCTGGTGTTTGCATGTGCCTGGTCTCGAAGTGCGGGGCTGCGGGGAGCAGCGGCCAACGTCCTTCCCGCGGTGGACGCCCCGGACCAAGATCATGAATCCAGCGCTTTTCCAGACGCTTTCAAGGGGGCACAGTCGCTCCGTTTTGCGGCTCAGATTTGAGTCGGAAGAAGAAGAAGATCACGGCGTCGAGCGTCAATGCGCAAATCAGACACACACGTCAAGACCCTGTTCAATTGTGCGTTGTCATGAACAGACCGCACATCAAACCCGACCCACGGGGTGGAAATCCCCAAACGAAAACAAAAACGGAACAAAAAGAGAAGAAAATATGAGTGAACAAAACGTGATCGCTCCTTGTCACTCCACAAGCTTCCTTGTAATGGGTTGCTCTAGTTGCAGGGTCTCAAGGGCAGAGACACAACCAGTTGGAAACTTTTTTTTTTCATTTTCACTTGAAACTGGCAATTTCTTCACTGGTCTCTCTCCCTCGAATCTTGGATCCGACACGCAAACCACATGTGCACTCATGAGTCCAGGCACTGCAGCTGGGTTTGCAACACAAAGTACCCACACAGGCAAAACGGAACTGCACCCATTGTCTTGACCTGGTTTCAATGGGGAGCACCTTTTCCGTCTACAGGCTCACTCATCTCACAGGAAAACCATCAGGATGGAGAGTGCCTTTTTGCCAGCACATCTGAATATTAAGTACACAAAGTTTCTGAGACCTATTGACAAAACAAGAGCAAAAATAACCTCTTCATTTCTCAGGCATGCTCCTGGACCCAGCAGTGAAGTACCTAAGTTTTACCATCCACACAACCAGGCACAATCTTCTTTCTTTTGAGGTCCTCCCAGTCAAAATAAAGTTCTGTTGCTTTTGATGGGACTTCTTTTTTCAACTTGGTCCACCGCTACAACAAGTTTGTTCTTGTTACAGTCACTATATTTTGCCTCTGCATTTCTGGTGGCCTTCTTCACTTCTACCTCCATTTACTGCAGCCTGTTTTTGTGAGATTTTCTGGGGTTTTGTGACACGTTTTATCCAAGAACTGTCACCATGTTTTGCACACTATTTTGACACAAAGTGTGTGTGCACTCAATTAGTGACACGCGTGGCCACATGGCACCACTGCTGTGTTTTGGGGAATTTTTGTTTCGCTTTTCCTGAACAAAACAAAACGAGGACCCGTCCACACCACAAGCGTGGATTTCAAGGTTGATCACAAAGTACGACGAAAAAGAACCATGGTCAACACAGTTGCAACACACCACAAACAATAGACCCTGGGCAACAAACCGACAGAAATAGCAAGACGAAGGCTAAACAGCGCGGTCTCCTGCGGGCCAGTCGGTTTCTCGCACAGCCAGTTGAGTTACCCTCCCAGCATAAGATGGCTACCACACCATGTGACCTACATAAGTCATTTCCCTCATGCACATGCAGGACCATGAGACAAGTTTACCTGGTAAGTTTGAAGTTGCTGCATGAAGTTATATCTGAGCTATGGTACACGTGGTAATGGTTGAGAAAACAGAATTTCACCTGAGATGGCACTGTACCATGTAACCTACATGTGCCATTTCACTTGAGCGAGTCCAGGACCATGACTCAAGTCTACCTGCAAAGTTGAAGTTTCTGTGCAAGTCACCTCCCAGGTCTGGCCATTTGTGGCAGGGGGAGGGGGTAACTCAACCATGGCCAAAGAGTGAAAGTTGCTCAAAATGGCCTTAAAATCATTCTGGTGAATTTTTGTGATGGTTGAGTAACTCAACCAAAAGTGACCACACACAGACTGATGGTGACTACAATAAGTGCGCGTCCTATCAGCAGAGTCGGACCGCGCGCTTTAAAAGGTGTGAGCAAATCTCAAATTTAGCAGGATCAAACTTTCGTTGACCAATATGAACCAAGAGATTTGAAAGAGGTTTGCACTGTCAAACGTTTTCAAATTTATCACAACCGGAAACAGATTGCCTGAAAAGCGAGGTTCAGAAAGACTTTGTGGTCAAACGCAATTCTTTTCCAGTATTTTTACTTCTTTGAACGAAACAACCACAGACTTTCCGCAAGGCAACCATCCCGAAGTTGTCACTGTCGGGGAGGCACACCCATCATCGCAGCGACGTTGGCTGTAGACGCCCAAAATGTGCATCCAATGAGGAAGTCAATTGATCTCTTCCGATCCAATGTCTTGACTTTTTTTTCGTAAGAAACCATCAATGAATTCATTTGCGCAACAAGTATCTCATTTCAAAGGCATCGGTCCAGCAATGAGAATGTTCGGATGATACCCGCGCTTGTGTGGGCCTGTCCTCTAATCCCAGAAAAGAATAGACTGCCACAGTGCATGTGTCTGGAAGCTACATCTACCCCACAGGATACCTTGTCCTTCAATTGTCAAAGTTGCTTTTAGAGATGAAATGAGAAACGGGGGAAGTTGTGGTGCCTCATTTGTACCTCTTTCTCTTTCCATTTTTTGCAAGAGTGGGATCCTGAAAGATGCAGAGTATGAAAAAAGCTGACGACAAAACCGAGAAACCAAGACGTGCATTTCGATACGATCTTTTCTTGCCTTCGAAGGCAAACTTTTCACACATTTTCACACAGAAAGAACAACTTGTGAAGACATCGCCTGATTCTGAACTGATGCGAGATGAACGGCCAAGCCAAGATATGCACGCACAGCGTCTTGTGCACGAGGGTACAATGTAGCAAATCTTCAAAATCCACCAAATGCCCTCGACAATAACACCAGCAGCATTATTATCCATCAGAAAAAGAACAGGAAATGAAACGCATTTTTTCTCAAAGCTTCAAAGCCAAACCAGTCGGCAGGCGTCTTTGTCAGCAGGTGTTCACCTGTTTATTTCTTTGCCAGATTTTCTCGTCCTGGAATTTAACAACACATTGTGGAAGTTCAAACTCGTCTTGAAATTTTGAACTCCTGACAAGAACGCATATCGATACACTGTACGCATCTCAGGCGGCTGAACTGTTGTGGAAAGGTGGTTGAAATTTCTTTTTTTGACATTCTGAAATTTGGGTGATTGTGGGAAGGTGTTCCAGGAGTGAACTTTTTAACGACGAAAAAAAGCAAAATTTTGAACTCAATCTGGATCAAATCTGAAGTCCAGCCTGTTTTGTCTGTCATAAGAAGCCCCTCTGAGAAAGAAAACGTTCACGTGAACCACGAATGTTTTGCACAGGTGGGCCCAGGTGAATAAGATAAATTTTAGCCTCACCTGGGTTGCATTTTCGGACACTCTCAGGGTGGGTGGGGTGCCAATGGTGCAGCAGACATGCTGGGTGATCACAACGCAAGCACAGAGCCTTCCAAGAGGCAATCGACTTTGACTCTTGCGCACATCGAACCATCTGATAAACCTCTGTCATTTTTTGGAATTCCCCAAAAATTCCTTGCCATTTCTGTCTTATCGCGTTGTTATTTTTGGCAGAACGTCTCGTTCTTCAGGCGGTTCAGGACATTTTATCTTGACTCAAAACCATTCGCGAAATTTCAAAAATTTTGCTTGGGTTCTGAGTTGGCATACCAAGACAGAGTTTCATCGCCACGCCTATTGTTCCAAGCTCCCTGCCTCTGCTCCCCCGCGTGAACGTACCTCGGCGCTTGGTACAAGGCGGCTCACCAGACTTCCAGTCTCTGTTCAGAGATTCCTTCCTGCTGTCTGTCTGCACGCAGCTTGGCAGAGAACACGTTGTCGCACTGAGAACAACAGGCAACGTTGTCTCGAGAAAGTCAAAAGGGACACTGACAAGCCACGCGTCATGGCCCAAAAAGCGCAAAGTCAATGGAATGAACCCAGAAGTACCTTGAGTTTGCTGACAGAGTAGGAAAGAGAGGAACGAAAAAAGCCCCACCCCGTTTCAATTTACGTGGAGAAGAAACGGACTGTTCTGTCGAGACAACAGGCTGCTCAAATTGAATCAGTGTGAAGGTGTTAAAATCGACAAGCTCATCCACATTTTGTTCAAATCAATGGTTGCGGCATGTTCCGAAACATTCATGTTTAGTCAGAAAAGGAAAGAGATGTCTCGTCCGTTTGAACATTCTGTCCGATTCCTTGCACACATCCAGTCCTGTGTTCCAACATTTGGTGGCAAAGCAAAAGTACTTGTCATGGAAACGAGAACTGAAAAATCTGCCGGACAATTAAATGTTCCTGCTCGTCGATTCTGGAGTGAGTGTTACGGAGCCCATCAGCGTTTGGGTAATCTTTTGACAAATATAAATGTGAGAATCATACCGGTATGTATTCCATTTTTGTAGTTCTTTTGGAGAAAACACCTTCTGCAGATGGAACAGAATGTCTCAACAAAAACTCCTTTCAAAGCGGAAGCAATTCAGTTTGGTTTCACCAGGCTGAAGAAACAGGAATTGACACTCTGTATCCTCTGAGTCTTCCTTGTTCTTTGACGTGAGTTTTCGTGACTCAGTGTAATCTTCATGGTGCAACTCACAAGCATGGTTGTTTTTTGATATGTACTCGCGTACAAAGGAAAAACCCACATCGTTGAACATTTTTTGTGCTCGCGTTCAGAACAGACCTGCGACCGCATTTGAACTTTGAATGACGCAGCGCAGACAGAACTGACCGGAAGCAGATTCTACGATGCAACAACCTCAGACTCCCGACCACAAATCGGACACTTCCAAACAAGCGGAACAAGACAAGTAGTTGCGGAGCCCGACTCACTACAAATATATATTTTTGGCTTGGCTGCTGCGTGACTGAGATCCACGGAAAAAGAAACTGAGGATGCTGTTGCCGATGATTCAACTCCCATATATTTCCATCGTACCGAGAAAATGACCTTTAAGAGAAGATGACCTCACTTGAGGCGACATATGGACGACAGTGAATGCAGCCCTGTGATTGGTCCATTTGAATATTTCCAGCCCTGTGATTGGCTGAGGCTTATGGCAGCCATCTTGTAGCCCCACGTGGGATTTGTGGGCATGGCCTGACTCTGCCCACTTTTATGCTAATGAGGTCACGTGACTGATGATTAATGGGCATTTTATGCAAATGAGCTGTCAAAAATATTGGGTCATACCCATATATGGAAGGACCATTTCCTGGAGGGGGAGGAGGTTG
>JAAUXT010084244.1_pt1 | contig 10005 bp, 16 predicted proteins | sample 7278171 | NCBI WGS metagenome assembly JAAUXT01 (sample SAMN14350112, study PRJNA611818) | marine sediment metagenome | isolation source: surface marine sediment (1.8m) | place: French Polynesia: Moorea | collected 2018-08 | reverse complement strand
CTAATTTGAACTCGACTGACCTAAATACCGGTTAAATGCCTTGTGCAGTGGACAAGTGCTTGAGTTGATATCTACATGCAGCGCGCATCAGAAGTGGAAAGAGCCTCGTATTTCGCACATCTTGCAGAAACTCAGCAACATCGGCGATGGACAACTATCATGTTTTGGAGCTGATTGGCGAAGGGTCCTTTGGGCGAGTGTACAAAGGACGGAAGAGGTTTTCAGGCCAGGTGCTCCCAACTTTTCAAGCAGAACACTTTCTGATATTTCTCGGCACAACAGTGTTCCATGATTGTCAGAAACCTCTGTTTGAACTTCCGCAGGTGGTGGCGCTGAAGTTTATCCCAAAGGTTGGGCGCAGTGAAAAGGAACTGAAAAACTTGAGAAGAGAAATTGATATCATGAGAGGTCTTCATCACGAGAACATAATTGAAATGCTGGACAGTTTTGAAACGGACAAAGAGGTTTCTCACGTTTTGTTGTTGATTCAAGACGTTTCAAGTTTGGTCTTCGTGCAGAACGAACGAGAAACTGGAAGTTTTGACTTTGCAGGTTGTGGCGGTGACTGATTATGCAGAAGGAGAATTGTTCCAAATCTTGGAGGACGATGGACAGTTGCCAGAAGAGCAGGTTTGAACGCAGCAAAGCAAAATTGCCCCCACCAAGCTTGCAGCTTCTTGTTGCGGAGGCGCCATTCATTTGAATGTGACTTTGTTGAACGATTGTTTCAGGTGCAGTCCATTGCTTGCCAGCTTGTTTCGGCCCTCTACTATCTGCACTCACACAGAATCCTGCACAGAGACATGAAGCCACAGAACATTCTCTTGGGCAAAGGAGGCGTCGTGAAATTGTGCGATTTTGGTTTTGCTCGAGCGATGAGCATCAACACTCTGGTGTTGACGTCTATCAAGGTGATCTTGTTCGACGATCAAGGACACGCTTTCATTCAGCTGTATTCCTCGTCGACTGCATGCCTCGTGTTCAGGGACCTTCAGCAGTTTGTCTTGTTCTTCTTTGCAGGGGACTCCTTTGTACATGTCTCCAGAATTGGTGGAGGAGAAGCCATACGATCACACTGCTGACTTGTGGTCAGTGAGCTGCTTGATTTCCTGACATTGCTTCGTTCTGTCTCCGTTTGATCAAACCGGAATGATGATCAACGTTTTCCCGTGTAACTTCAGGGCTTTGGGTTGTATCCTGTATGAACTGTTCACTGGACAACCACCATTCTACACGAACAGCATTTTCCAGCTGGTCAGCCTCATCATCAAAGACCCAGTCAGGTGGCCGAAGAATATGAGCCCCGAGTTCAAGGATTTCCTTCAAGGCTTGTTGACCAAGAACCCGAAGAACAGATTGTCGTGGCCATTTTTGCTGGATCATGCGTTTGTCAAAGACGGAATCAGAGGTACCAGATTCCTCTTTCGTGTTTTGCTTTCTTGTCTTCAACGAAAAGCATGCAGCATACTTTGTTTCCTTTTTGTGTTCTTTCGTTCAGTATCGGAAGAAGACAAGGCTGAAAACAGTCCCTTCACGAAGGCGCCAACACAGTCGCTCATCATCGAGCGTGAGAAGCAGGCGAAGGAGAGGGCGCACCCGCCGGGAACGTCCAAGATCCTCAGCAAGGCGCGGCAGAAAGCTGCTGAACAGGAGGCTGCCAAAAAGGTGAATTTGTGTGAATGAAACAGCAGATCTGTCCAGTTACAAAATCACAAGCGTACTTCATAGCAATTGCAAGCAACATTGACCAACTTTTGCCTGCAGAAGAAGTCCGGAAAACAGGAGGCTTGGGGAGATCAAGAGCAAAAGAATGGAATGCCCAAGCAGCCTCAGAGACCTCACTCTCAACAGTGGGAAAAGACTGGAATCAGCCAGGTGAAGAGGGTTTTCGTACATTGGGTCAAGTTTTTTTTTCCTTTCGTTGTGTGTGAGCGCGACGTGTGAAAGGGGTTAGTTACACAGTGTTATTTTGTGTTTTCCATGAACGCAGGAAAAGGAAACACCAAAGGTACATCTGTGTGAGAGCTATTTCTAGCTTCCTTCTGAGCAACCAGCCGAAGTGTCAAATCCTTTCCTATCGCGTTTTTCGCGTTATGTGCCGTTCTGTATGGCAGCCTTGAAATCCTGTCCCTCTTTTTTTGGTTCTCGCGCTTCCGCAACAAAATCTGCGGGCATGCTTGTTTCACAGTCATTTGAAAACCAAATCAATTCACCTCCAATTCTTTGGGATGAATGCGTTCAAACACTATTCGCAATGTTTTGTTTTGCGCTTGTCAGAAAGCGCCGACACCCAGAACGGACCGCATCAGCCGCGACTACGCGCAGGAATATCCGAACATCGAGGTCGAGGGTCGGCACGTTGCCAGCCGAACTCCGGGCCGGCAGCAGCAACAGCACAACATGGACAACGTGAAGTTGAACGAGGAGGAGGCGGACAGCGACGACGAGTGGGAGGCGCTCGTGGAGGCGTCCGACCCGGAGGCGGAGCAGCAGGGCGGGCTCGCGCTCCTGCGGGACTCGGGCTTCGTCACCAAACTGAGGAGCCGGATCAAGACCTCCTCCGACCAAGTGAAGCAAGGTGGACTGGAAGGCGCCTCAAAGCTCAGAACAGTGCTCAGAGTCACTCTGAATCTGCTCACTGTCAAATGGTGAGCACTCCTGGAAATCGTCAGAAGAGCAAAACTTCACAGGTGTCAAGCGGTTCAGTTACTGACCTCGGTTTTCTTGCAGCGACCCTGTGACTCCGATGGAGAAGTTCACGTCCGGCCTCGACTGCCCCATGCAGCTGTTGTTTCTCATTTCTGACATTTTGCAGAACAGCACTGTGCAAGAGGTGAGTTTGTCAAGTTGAAAGCTGTGAAACTTTTTGGCATCCAGATTTGACGGCGGCTTTGAAATCTTGGTGTTCTGTTTTCAGCAACCCTGGTGTCAACAAATTTTGATTGACCTTGTGGCCACACTGAACGCCTACGTGGTGTCTGATGTGTCGCAAACGCAGAATGAACAACAGTGAGTCACAAAGTGCTGACGGTTGCTTTTCGTGGAGTGGAATGACGGTCTCTGAAGCAGGGTGATAAATGCGATTCCGTCATTGCAGTATGGAGACCTACACTGAGGCGTCCAAGAAGTTCATTGAGCTGTTGCCACGTCTCATCAGCCAGTCGTTCGACCGGGATCTCAGGCTGAGAGAGCACACGCTGATGGTGCGGTCATCCTGTGGTTTCGACGTGAAAGTTGCATTTGCTACGTGTCATTTGTCAAGAAATTCCCAGTTGTGATACTGAGGATCATTCTTTCTTCTGCAGTGTTTGGTTTATTTGTGTGAAAGCCTCGAAAAGACGGAGGGAAAGCTTTCTGAGCAAGTGTTTGACTGTATTGCTGAGCAGCCGGCCACGTTGGAGGCCGTCCTTCACGGGTGCAGACCCGACCAGCGCCTTCTGCGAATGCTCCAAGGTCGGTTCTAAAAGTGCTCCTGCGTGTTTGTGAAAGCTTTTTTTCGCGAGATGAATGTTGACGATCTTCGGCCCCATGACGCCCTCGTGTTCTCGCAGAAGCGGCTGATGACGACTCGGAGGCGGCGCAGCAGCGTCTTGACGACATGGCGTATCTGAGCGTCGCGTCGCTCGCCGCCGTCACGCACGTCCCCGTCACCGGCATCATCGCTGACGCCTCCAAGCGGAAGGTTTGCGCCACCAGTGTCATCAGACGTCCGGATAGAGACGCCACGCACTCCTGAAACTGGAAAAATAACTTCTGTTTGTTTCTTGCAGATTGCATTTGAACTGGGCAAGCTTTTGTGTGAACCCAAATTTGAGGGTGACGTCGACGCGTACACTCAGTTGCTGAATCACCCGAATGCGTGCATCAACGTGTTGAAGGTCAGTTGCGCAAAAAGTGCGCAACAGCGGCCCAAGAGAAGTTCGGGTGTGTGCCTGTTTCGAAAACACTGAAAATTGTGAGTGAATGTTTTGTTTCCATTCCAGGCGTTGTACAGTGTTTGTCAGATGCAACCCAAATTTTGTGAATATCTGGCGCAACATAGGAAGCAACTGAAATCTTTACTCGGAATTCTGCAGGGGCAGGTGAGATTGTGGATTTGTGTACTTGCGTCAATCACCTGTGTTGTTGCTCCCTCTCACTCCCTGTCTTCCTCTCTCTGTTTGAACAGGTGCAGGTTTCTGACATGGAATGTAATGCTGTCATTGAAATGGTGCTACACTTGCTGTCCGTCATCATCATTCAGTTGCGAGACATACCTCACGAGTAAGTTGGCTTGTTCGCGTGGGTCCTTCATGGCAATGGAAAGATGTGCTCATCAGAAGCGAACGCAGGTCGAACTTGCTGTCCCGCTGTGTTTCAGTGTCGGAGAGGCGACGCCGTTTCTCATCAGCATCTTCATTGAATCTCAACTTGCCAGTCACACCGTGAGACTGTTCTTTCAGCATGGCGTTTCAAATTGTTGAACATTGTCGGGTTCAGAACATGAATGAGGAGCACAGTTTGCGGTAGGTACGCCAATGTTGCAGTGTTGTTGGTGTCTCCTCCGAACAGGCGGCGGCCGCGCTGCTCTTCAGTCAGCTGCTGTACAACGGAGTCGCTGTCGAGGTGCAGCCCGAACAGATTCTGCAGGCCGCGCTGTCCGAATTCACCGACATCGCGCAGGTTTTCACCGATGATCCTTCTTCAACTTTCGTAAGTTTTTTTTCTGCTTTGCTGACGAAAAGCTCGCGAAATGTGGATTTCGATGTGTGATTTCAGGTGTGTGTTCGGTGTCCGTTTGAGTACGGTGTGTTGGACGGCGTTGTGTTCCTGCTGTACCAGCTGATCGCTCAGGTAAGTCGTGGTGTCTTTGTGCAGCACAGTCCGACACAGCGCTCATGTCGCACCTGCCCAACATCTACTGCTCCACTTCAGCTGTGCGAAACAACTGGATGAGGATTGGACGCATGATTGATGTCCGTTTAACTGTGCGTGTTTTTCTGCCTACAGGGGGAACTGCCTGTGGCGGGGATGTACATAGAGACTGGGATTTGGAACGTGCTCTGGCAGCGGACCGCTCAGATGTTACGGGTCAGTTGACAACAAAACTTGGAAAGAAGTGAAACATGAAGATCAAAATAGAATTGTCCATCTTTACCATTTTCTGTCGCGAACGACATTTGCGGACCCGAGAGACCTGACGGTTCGATCAGTCTGTGTTTTGTGCCACACGTACGTACCTCAGGTTAGGAACAGCGCGGAGCTGAGCGCGGTGCACGACGTCGAGTCAGACGAGCAGGGTCGCGAGTCGGAGCTGCAGCCGCAGTGGGAGCTGCTGTCCTTCCAGGGGCTGCTGGGCGTCCTTACTCTCGCTGTGTCCGTCTTCACCAAGGTGATTTTGTCATTGCTGATCCATCTTCCCCCCGCTTGATCGTAGAATTTCATGACGTGCAGGGGAACATTCTGACTGACATGTTTTGGTCTGTTATAATCAGTGATGAATCAACTCAAGAGGTTCAGGGCCAACTCACACAATGGAAGATCAAATTCAGCAGTAGATTTTTCGGGCGGGTCGGGATTTGGTCGTGGGAAAATGATATTCTCAGGGTCCGGACTCTGGCCCACCCGAATCGTTGTGTCAAAAGTCGAAGCGATCATCTTCCCTTGAAATGTTGTCTAGTTCTGCTGAAAAACATCGGAGCAAAAAACCTGAACGTTTGTTTTTCCAGGAAACATTCCAAGTGATTCCAGACTTGGCCAACAAGGACGGGGTCTTCTCGCAGTGCATGATTCGCCTGCTGTCTCTGCCCTTCCTCAGTGTGGTTTCAGCCAGGTGAGTCGGCGCATCTGGACCATGACTTGATTCTCACGTCAAGTAGTTGCCGAAAAATGCAGAAGAAAAGTTGAGAAACCCGAGTATCGGAGCAACCTGTCAAGCACCGTAAGGCTGTACGAAAATGCACGTTTGCCATGTGCTTCTCCGCGATGCTGTTTGAAGCAATTGCATGTCGCTTTGCTGCTTTGGAAAACTCAACAGAAATTCGAAAACTGTTCGTGATTTTGTTGGAAGACTTCGTGAAGTTCAAGATACCATACTTTCTCATTCACAAACGAAATTAACTTGAAGAAGAAACTTTTCTCTGCAATGCTCAGCCAGCAAAACTGGCTGGACCAGCGAGGGATGTTCATGGGGTATGACCTCATTGGAGACATTGTTTGAATTCCAACCATTTTGTGCTGTTTTGTCACAACTCTGGTTTCATGAAGAAGCTTCAGATTCGTTGCTTTTCCCCTTCGTCCACACTCACGCTGTCCACCCAGCGTAACTGTCTGAACTTGGTATTCTTTGATTTTCTTTGCTGCACGCTGACTTGAGACTTGTTTCCTGCGAATCTTTAACCGTTTTTACCGGGGTGTGTTTGGCGAGAAACCCCATTTTCTTGTCTGTTTGGGCAACAGCTTTGCAGCCGAAAGCTGTGATCAGTTTATTGGTTTGTGAGCACTGACTCCCTACCCCTTAGGAGGCAGGATTCTCAAAAAGAATCACATTTTCAGCATTGAGATGGCTGGAGATGTCAGTCCCACGACGGAGATAATACTGCAAGTGACACAGCTGTGCTGTTTCCCCTTTGCTGTGGACACAAATGAGGAAATGCTGGCAAGCATTCAGATGTGAGTATCCTTTTGGATCTTGTGAATGAAGCTGAAACTCCAAACACCCAGCCAATTGTCTTCAAATGTAGAAGTGAAAATACTTGTGGAGTTCACTCAGTACAACCACGTTTGGTTTGTCTCAAACACATGGTCCAGATATCCAAAATGGTTTCGTGTGAAACACCAGTCAAGTAGACACCGATGTTCTGCAACTGACGAGGCAGCGCTTTCCTTCAGGTGTTTCTACGAGAATCAGCTGCTGAAGTCGTTGTTTGAAGCGAGTCACAGGTTTCTGAAGCGCGAGCAGCTGGAGCTGCCGATGGGCCTCATCGCCAGGATGGTCCTCGGAGAACCTGCTTTTGTCGATCAGTTCGCAGCAACAGTTGATCATCAAATTGTGAGTTGTTTTCGATCTCTGTTTTCAATCTCGAACTTGTGTGCGCTGAGCCACAAAGTTTTCCGAAGAAAACTGCGAACGTTGAGGAAAATGCTTTCCGATTCCAGATTGCTGAGTTTTTGAGGGAGGCGGTGCGAACTGACGGGGTGCCTCTGTCGGTCCCGTGCGACGCGCTGTCGGTGTGCGGACACCTGGCGAGAACGTCCCCGGAAAACGTGCAGCTGCTCTCGCTCGTCTTCCGTTCAGATTCCGGTGAGCATCTCACGTACAATGTGACCATCTCCGTCGGTTTTCCCAGGCATGGCCTGTTGTCTTGCCCTACACGTTGAGACCCGTTAAATACAGGAGACTACTCGACGCTGCACGATATGGTGACGAGTGACAACCCCCTGATTCGGTCTCGGACCTGCAGTCTGATGGGGAACATGATGAAGCATTCCAGCAGTTTCTACAGTGTCCTCAGAGAAAGGTCAGGAACTGCCTCGTACCACATCGTGAGGGGAGCGGTGGATTCACGGTGACGTGGCGTGTTGACATCAACATTGGTGTTTGTATTCAGGAAGCACCTGCTGACTGGACTCGTCACCTGCCTCAGAGACGACGATCCGAACATCAGAAAGGTAAAAAAAGTTGTCGCTTGTCTTTCAAGTTCCACCTCGTGAATGTGTGGAGACATTTCCCAGTCGGCACTTGAGTGTTTTGTGTGGAACAGGGTTCCAGCTACGCGATAGGAAACGCTGCGTTCCACAGCGGGGAACTTTACGGCGAACTGCAGGCCGCCATCTCGCTGCTGGTCACGCTGCTCGACGATCCCGTCGCAAAGACCAGGGCCAACGCTTCCAGTACGTTGACTGTAGACTCTGTGAGAACTTTGCTTCCAATGTGATTTTGCAGCGACCAGTGCTTCTTTACCCTTTTTTGTTTTCGGTTGTTTAACACGGCTTCTGTTTCTTGCAGGTTCACTGGGCAATTTTGTTCTCCACAATAACAGTCTGGTGCCAAAGTTGATCAAGGAGAAAGCTCCCCACAGGTATGTGGTCCGGAATTGGTGTTGATCTGTGCCAAAAGTTTGTTCAGTTCACCAAATTTTCACTCTGTTTGGACTCTGATTTGGATCCACTTTGTTTTCGGCAGCCTGCTCGAGGTGGCCTGCCATGACAGTCAGTACGGAGTCCAGGAGTGCGCGCTCATATCGTTGAGATCCATGTGCAAGCATGCACCCATCAAAAAGGTTTGTCTTCAGAAACGTTGACCTCGCAAGATGACTTTTATGCAGTTCTGGATGACTGTTGTTGACGCTCGGGCGCGTCGCGATTCTGCGGTGGGAGTCAATCGCCCGTGTGTGTGTGTGGGGGGGGGGGGGGGAGGGGACTCCGAGTGAGAGCGAGGCTGCTGCATTGAAGAGGATTCGTTTGCTTCGCTCTACAGGAGCTGCGCAAATTCAACGCTGTTGAGAAGCTGACTCAGATGCGCGAGCGCGGAGGGGCGACGACACCGCGCCTCGCCACGTCCCTGATGAGCAAGAGTCTGGGGCGGCAGAGCATCACGTCCGTGCTGCAGCAGTGCTCCAAACTCATCTCCACCCTCACCGACAACTGACTCGGACTCGTTTGGTTTTGTGAGATTCAGTCGTGATAACAGTTGGTGCTTTAGAAGATGGTCAGACATCACTGCCTCCGTCCACGCAAGACAAACGTTGACGCTCTTGCTGTACTTTGCGCGTTTGATCCGTGTCAATTTGTGGATCACACGGTACTGTAGTGTGCGTCTGTGTGTGCGCGCGTCCATGTAAGTGCGTGTATGTATGTGTGTGAGAGGCAGAGAAAGAATGTGTGTGTTTCAAAGAGAGAGAAGAGAGTAGATCTATGTGTGTTGTGTGTGTGTGTGTGTGTGTGTGTGTGTGTGTCACTGGAGGTGAAAAGGGAACAAAACAATCCTGAAACTTGTGTCAACTGGTGGCCTTGCCCTTCGGCGACGACTGTGTCTTTGAAGAACATTCTCTTTGCGGGCCTTTTTGCTCCTTGGTTGGTTATTGGTGGCACGGGACTGGCAAAAAACTTACCAGTGCCTTGCTTGTGCGAGTGTGTTCAACTCACATATCATTTGGAGCCTTTGACGTTGGCGTTGGAGAGTAGAGTCTGTCGAAGGTCAAAATTCACAAGACCTTCTGTCGTTTGTGAATTTTCTCGTGGCAATGCACAATGTATCTTGACAATAAATTTGAAATTTGTCTGCAGAATATTGCAGTTTGACATGCTGAAAGGCACTTCATAATTTTATGCTTCTTTGACATCGAGAAAGAAACACCATGCAATGCCGTTTTTGCCCTTGCGTTTTGTTTCGAGCGGTCGGTTGAACTTGTGATGACTTTCCTCACTTGTAGCGACACACGAACCGATCGGTCATTGTGACGTCACAATTCCAGAGCTTTTGCCAGATGACAAGGAAATGTGGCCAAGTCTATATTTTGAAGATAAAGTGAGACATGGAATTGGTCGGTGGTCAGCAGGTTGTGTCTTGCCGGAGTGATGCTGACCACACTGGACTCGACATGTGTGTAGAGATTCTGAAGCAGGTGCTTGGTGCCCTGTCAGTGGTGCTTTCGGTCAACAGCGGCATTTTTAGGTGATTTGAGGAGGGTCGAGTTTGCACCCACCCGAAACTGACTGAACCATCAAAAGTGAGCCTCCACACTTAACAGTAGAAATTTGTGGTCTGTTTCAGTTGGATCTGTTCCATTGCTTGCACACCAACCCACACCAACTGCAGATTTGAGGTTGTTTGCGAACAGGTCATTGGGCTCGCTTGAAAAAGTGACCCAAATCAAAGCAACCCAAATCAAAGCACCTGTAGATCTAGGCAGGATCAATGAAAAGTATGTGTACACCTATTTCATGGTCAAGATTATCAATTTGAGGTCTTGGGCTCTTTTGGTTCAATTTGGGTTGGGGATAGTGCACCAGGAAGGATTTTGG
>JAAUXT010083228.1_pt1 | contig 10006 bp, 11 predicted proteins | sample 7278171 | NCBI WGS metagenome assembly JAAUXT01 (sample SAMN14350112, study PRJNA611818) | marine sediment metagenome | isolation source: surface marine sediment (1.8m) | place: French Polynesia: Moorea | collected 2018-08 | reverse complement strand
CTTTAGGAAAGGAACGACCCAGTGTTTATGTGCGTTTCCCACCATCGCCCCTTTTATAATTTGTGATGCTTTGACGCTCAGCATCAGAACTTGGACAGAAGTACGCCACTCAAAATTATCCTAGTCAAGGCACCCCAATTTGCAGGTTAAACACAGCCCCAGCACAAAACCTTCGCAAAATGGTCATTGCCAACGACACTGAGAGTTCGTGTCGAGGGAGTTTCGTCTGCGTACAGTTGAAGCTCGTACATGTCAGAATCTTTTCTGCACGTGCATCAGAGGAAACTTGACAATTAAAGCCTTTCTGCACGAGACTTTCTCCATTTTCAAACTTAGTTCCTCTTCTTATGCCTGTCAACCTGCCTGTCAACCTTTGCTTTGGATTGGGCGAGGTCAGCCGGGGAAGAGGCTTACGCTTCGCTTCACATTTTGTTGCCGCAGGAAATGTACTCTTTTGGCCATCACAATGGTGCACCGGGCAGCTTGTCGACTGTTGTTCTTCCGCCCCTAATGAGGGTTTCCCAGGGCGGCTTCGATGACCAAGGCCACACTGCGTTCCTCCGAGGAGTAAGAGTTTGTCGGATTTGTCGTGGGCAATCCAGTCTCAAATCCAGATTCTCCAGACGATTTTGATTCATGTCGGATGTTGCATGCTGCTTTCTTCAATTTGTGTGGATGAGGATTTGCAATGGATACCGCTTTTTTTCAAGCCTTTTTGTGGTCGTTGGTCAGCAAATTGATGAAGTCGCAGGAACAAGACGCCAACAGAAACAGTGTGCACATGCATGCTGATGTTCATCTGAACGTATCTCATACAAAAGATGCGTTGCCAGAAACGCCTTTTTCTGAACACAACGAACAAGTCATTGTACGTTCTTTCGTCGAATCCACAACGAAAGTAACATTGGGACAGTCCAATTGAGGTCCGACACACTGTTTTAGCCCAGTGCTGAACCAAGAAAGGAGATATCTTTGATTGGAAAAGCATGGAAAAGCAAAACGCTGTGAACTTGTCAAAATTAATCAGTCACAGGACAGCAGACCGAGATTCCTGAAGATGACAGTCAAGAGACTAAAATTGCACAGGAAAATCTTAATGTTATCCATCACTGCACAAGACAGGTTCTGGGTGCTTTGCCTGGATCCTGAGTCCCAGAGAAGTCTCGTGCAGCTGATGGAATCTGGAGAGCCTCATCCGGCGAAGTCCGTGGTCAAACGATTCATTGCAATGGACAGAATTTTTTATCTAGTTCCTCTGTGGAAAGTTCAGAGTCAGCAGTACCTATTTGCTGACCAGAAATGAACCCGTCAGATTGCAGGTTCTCTGTCAGAGTGATGTGTGTGCATGCTAGGCAGGAGGTTCAGTGATTCAAAACCTCCAAACAGCTGCAGAACTTGTTGATCAAGCCCTGGGACTCTGCGATTTGCGCGAAATGGAATTTTCTGTCGCTGTTTTGCGTGTCAACAAAGCAAATTGCATTGTCATGACAGTTCTGCCTTGGTTCATTTTGCCTGGAACTCTCCTGTGAGAGCTGCATGTTCTACGGCTGTTGTCTTGAGCACACGAAGGGCGGATCGAGAGGCCTGAAAACTCGTTCGTCTGATTGGTTTCAGCCACTACGACGTGCCCAGTCTGGCCAACAACCTCCAACTGACAACCTTCAGGGTCAGGGGGTGAGTCTCAAGTTCGACCAAAGTTGGGTACAGGTGTCCAGATCCGAAACCCAGCCGCTAGCCGAAACCACTCAAGATTGTGACCTGCTCCGACTCTGTTAAAAACCACTCCTCAGAACAGAATTGTGGGCTGTGGTTGTTGCTGCACATACATGTGGCATCAAAAGTCACTTTCAACTTGGTGAGTCTACCTGCAAACACAAAAACCTCACTCAGTGAAAAGTCGTCTGGCATTTGAATTCAACAGTGAACACCACCATTTCACGTGATTTCCAAAAAGAAAACAATTCTGTTTCATTAATTGGAGCGCAGAAAGCTGAGGAGGTTGAGGATGGTTTTGCTTGCATGAAGGGACATGAACCTCTCCAGGGACTCCGCCACTCCCGGTCTTGTGGTATGTGACGAAAAGGATTCTGTGCGTGCTCTGCCAGGTACTTCGCATGAATCATTTATTCACAGCAGGAAAACAATTCCCAGGTTAAATCTGGTTGCCTCGCATGCAATCATAATTGCGGTATTGTCGTTAGAATTGCTGGGTGAACGAAGCAGGTGGTGCAAAGGTGTGGCTTCACTTCGCCAGGTTTGGTGAGGGCTGCATGCACATCGGTCTGTCGGAAAAAATACTGTTGGAAAAGCCACACATACGAGTAGATGAGCAGTTGGAGAATGCAAGCGTCCATCTCGTATCGGTTGGATTTGCTGACGATTCTCTGATGATTTACCAACCTGAAGTCACTCCTTTGTGATTTTCGATGCCTTTCAGTGATGCATAAACAAACCGCGGTGTGCAGACAGAATTCACAAATTTGAACTCGTGTCAAGGGACAAAAGCACGCGCGGACCAGACGCGTTGTCCTATCGCACGGATGGTGTTTTTTGTGTCGATGTTTTGCGAATCTCGACAGAAGCAGCGTCTGTACAAAAGAAATAGTTATTGAACTTCTTACAAAAGACTCATACTCACCATTTGAGTCTCGAGTGCTGTGCAATCTCGACCCAAATAGTGAGTATTCATCTTTCATACAGCGTTCAATAACCTTGTCCTCTGCAGACAAGGTGACTTACGTACGTGGTTGGGGAGGGTTGATCCAGCGATTGGACTGTCCGTTCGGGACTCGCTGCGTTGTTTTTGTCGGAAGAACACTCGCAAAGCAGAATGAGATTTTCTCTTTGGTGATTGTTTCCTTTGCGGACAGCCTGACAGTGTTTGCCTCTGATTAATTCACCTGGAAAACGCAATTGAAGATCTTCCAAATCTGGTGAGACTGATCGTTCCCTGAACGCCTTGTCTTGCTGGTCAGGGCTCCATTCAATCTTTGAAACGCGGAGGCTGCTGAGAAGCAGAGGCTGAGTGTGATCTGCACAAGGCAGGCAGGACACAATGACACGTTGTAGTGACGACGCGGCTGTTGCGGCACGAGGTGACGTGTTGACGCGTCTCGTCTATCACCTGGCCACAGAGGACCGTGAATGGGCAGTCTGCACAGCTCGACCAGGTTCTTGTTCTCTGTCTGCAACGCACGCCGTTTGTAGATCTACGGATTTTGTGCGTCTCATAGAAACCAAGAGGCACGTTACGATGTGCCATGGCAGAGACCACAGACATGGAAAGAAATAAAGGGGAAAAAATACGTTGATCTGAACGAGAGAGACGCGAGTGTTTGTGCTCCAGACAGCTGAATCACAATTCCATGGAGATCAAACACACGATGTCGTCTCTTCCATGGGTGGACCAGTGGAAAGCATTGAAAAAGCCTGACTTTTGTGAATTTTTTGGCGATTTTACTGATTCGTACTGGCAAAACAATTCCGATCGTAGAGTGCATGGCGACATATCACGTTGACTTCTTGGTTTGACCAAGAGTGGAGAAGTTACCAGATAAATGGTAATAAATGATCGAGCAACCAGGCGAATCGAGCTGTACATTGCTCGGTACCAAGCACACGTAAATTACTGCACAACACAGCAAGTAAACAGCTTATATAAATGAGCAAATTCAATCTTGGTGGCACTTTTTTGGACAAAAATTCCAAAGTACCTGCCCTGGACCCTGAAAGAGGGTGAGTCCACGTTGCACCATTCTGTTGCGTCGTGCTGTGTTTTCCTTCACCATTGGTTCCACATTTGGTTCCTGTCACAAAATATATTTTCGTGTGCGCAAGTTTCTTTTTCCTTTGCAACCAGACCAGTCGTCCGGTTTTGCAGTTTCCATGTACTGCTGTCCTGCAAAACTGACTTTTCACAAAAAGGACAGCGTTCTGCTCAATCTGGCTGTGACGCACTTTGGACACAATTTCCGATTTTGTTTTTCCTTTGCCTCAGATTTTGAGCAAAAAGGACCAGGAAAACAGCTTTTGTTGTCTCAGATCCTCTGTGAGGACTTCGTCCTCACACTTGGTACCTGAAACCACGACCGAGGTTCTGGGGCAACAAAGAACTCCATTGAGCACTTTCTTTTCCCCAACAGGAACACTGGAAAATTGTGAATCTGGCAAACTCATTTGATTTGTGAAATGAAGGCATGATACTTCAAAGAAAGTTGGTCCAATTATTTGTTTGCCAATCAGGGAAATGCATGGGCTTTTGTTGTCTCTTATGAAGCATCAACAACTTTTTGACATGTTTCTGCCACAATGTTCCTGCAGTCTTGCACTTGTTAGAGTCGTTGGGTTTTTCGTTTGCAGGTTCAACAAAAGGACAGCAGATTTGTCAAGTTTGCGCAAATATGGGCGACATTCAATTTGATATTTAATGCAATGAAGAAGCTCAACAAATGAACAGTTCTGGTTTTTGTGAGGATTTTCGAGGATGGCACACGTCTCTGAAAGAGACGCCTCCATCCTGACGACTTGACAAGTTGGACGAATTCCTTTCGAACCATCTCCTTGTGAAAGAGCCACATGTATGCATTTGCTCGTCAGGCAGATTTGTGCGTGGTGCTTTCCATTTCCAGTGCAATTGATACCAAAGATAGAGAACACAGCTCTTGTGGAAGAACCAAATAAAGCAGTCAAAAGCTTTTGATTTTTTGTCGCATCGAAGGCGTCAACAGAAGTCACTTGGCGAGCCGCTTGCGTATCTGCCGACCGTGAGGCTTGGTGTGACTTCCAACTTTCCAGCTTCCAACTTTCTGACTTTCTAAGTTCTGAGCTGACAACCCCCCCCCCCCACCTGATTGCAAAAGTTGGAAGGGTAGCTTCCAACGTTCTAACTTCTGACATTCCAACATTATGAGATACCCCCCCCCCCAACCCAGTTGCAAAAGTTGGAAGGGTGGCTTCCAAATTCCTGGCTTTCCAATTTCTGAGCTACCTACCCCTGATTGCAAAATTTCGAAGGGTGGCTTCTAACATTCCAACTTTCCAACTTCTAAGTCCCCACCTCCCTAATTGCAAAAGTTGGAAGGGTGACTTTACAACTTTCTATGTTGTCCAACTCTCTGACTTTCCATGTTTTCCAACTTTCCTATTTCATGTATTTCAACATTCTGTGTTTCCCAACTTTCTGCCTTGGACTTGGCTTTGGACGAATGCGTACAGGCGCGAACTGCGGCTCAAGCGGCCGATGGTCAACTTAAAAGTCCAGTTTTCTATGAAGTCAAATTCGTGAAAGTACTCGTGCCACGGACAGTTTGTTGTCGGTTGCCCACCGTTTTGCATGGTTCCTGATTTCATCTCAAAATAATTCACTTTGAGTGATAAATTCCCTGCAGAAAAGTAACAATGACAAAATGTGTTGATAATATCAGCAAACACAAGAGAAAGAACTGCGCCATCCAAATAGAATCAATCTAGTCTGTTGAAAATTTCAGAGCAATTTCATTGTTCAGTAATTGGGTAAATAAAAAGACAAAATTGTTTTTCATACTCCGTCATCATTGTGGTGAAATATATGTATTCAAATAAATTTGATTGTGGTTTCAAAAATCAATCAAGTTGTTAGTCAACATAATTTGTCTTTGCTGAAAAAAGTAAGAATATCTTTTTCCATCTTGGATTATGGAGATCAACTGAGATCAAATAGTTTCAAAATTATCAATAAGAGACAAAATAAAGTGGTAAAATGGACATGAATCTAAACTGTATCCAACACATGCTTGAGTGACACAAAGATCCTTTTTTGGCAACATCATTGTGGAGTAATTCTGATGATCAAAGATTCCCGTTTGCAATTGCAGCCAGATGAATGACAAAACAAACTAACTGCACCAACTCTTGGTTGGGCAGCTCGGCCCACTGTTGAAATGGGTTCTGACCTGTCCAATCACATGACTTTCTTCTCGACCAAAGGTCATTGTGTGATTTCACAGGAACCATTTTTGTGTACAGTGTGAGGACCCTGTCATCGCTGCAGTTGACAGAAACCAAACATACAACAACATACACATTTTGTGATCGCAGAGTTGTAGAATGCTGAGTTGTCACACAGAAGTCTCCTCAGAGTGACACTGCGATTGGGTTCTCTCATGCGCTTGTCGTGAAAAAGGACACGAGCTTTTAGTTCTGCATTATGCTGTAGAGTTCTATTCTATTTGTTCTCGTGGGTTTCCCGGAGATCATCCCCACCTTGTCTGTTGACACATCTCGTACAGTGTGGTGCGTGCATAGTGCGCCTTTTTGGAAGGCGGAACATCACTGCGGGGCTGACGCAGCTCCACGCCACGGGTTGTGTGGATGCATGTACCGGTTATAAGACACACCTCAATCTTTGATCCACTTGTTGGACCAATGTTGTGCAATCTAACCAAACTCTAATCGAACCCTCGATCAGCGGTTCGATCACCCATGATTCTTTCCTGCTCTCTTCTGAAGCTGTGCATCCACCCAGCTTCAGGTGTATAAAAATGCAAACCTCACCTGCACTCTGGGCTTCCTCCACTGAAGCTTTGGTAGGTCTACCAAATAATCAGTCTAACCTTTCACACGTGTGAACCTGTTTGTGCGACCTAGTCAATGGGGATAGGAGGGATTGGCTCTTTTCTCCTGATGGACGATGCGCAAAGGTTCAGCCAGCTGAAGGCTAACGGAACGATGCTGGTCTGAACACCCATACATAACACCAGATTGCAGCCAGCTGTTTGGCGCAAAAAAAAAATGTTGTGAACAACACGTGTGGCAATTCTACGTCACTCTGAACGAGAACTTTGCGGCGCCAATAAATTTCATTGTGGCAACAACCGCGACTTCTTGGGGTGGGTTCGGACAAAACGTAACAAAGTGTGTGAAATCTGCAACTGCCGAGGGTTGGAACAAAAAGGCAATGGTCAAGAACGTCTACGCAAAATTCCTATCATCTGCAGAACTACTGGTCCGACCGAGACAATCTTGGTTCCTATTCTTGGCAGCAATCTGCGTGTTTGAAGGTTATCCCAATCAGAGCAGCAAAGTGCGCGATATAGCACCTAATTTTTGTGTTTTGTGCAAACACTCCAAAATTGCCCGTTTCACATTCGTTTATGTGATGGTGGGCTGCTGTTTGTATCACAGCAAAACCATTTGACACAAACGTGAACGTGTCCTCAAATAAAATCTGAACTGTGGTTCCAAAATGCTCTTTAATTGAGTGGAAAGGGAGGAACATTTTGCCACAACAATCCGAACAAGTGTCGTGCTGGGAGAAGCTAAAAGCTGTGACAGCCAAACGTAATTTTGCTGTCGAGGCTGATGCTGGGCGCCTTGTCCACCGCTGGATGGATAGAGCAAAGCAATAAACCAAACAGGCAGTCACTGGCAAGAAAATCTTTGGCAGACAACATGTTTCAGGAGTGGGTCGTGTGTCCTTTGAAACGTCGACACACTCGAAAGGAAATATCCTGTCTCTGTGGACTGAGAGAAGGTCAAGCAACTCTTGGTGATCCTTGAGGAAGTTTCATTGAACAATTACCGTATCCACCCGTGTACAAGAGAGACAGCTTTTTACCCAAAATTGAGCATCTTTTCACGGGTACGAGTTTTCATTGTTTCAGTACAGTGTACCTGAATACACCGAAAGAAGGGCTGTTTTGGCATCAGATACATAAATGCGACTTTTTCCTGGGTGGGTACGGTACATTGCTGCATGAAACGATCCGAAGGAAGGCAGCAACACGGAGAAAGAAATGAGGTTTCCCGATCTGGGATATACATTTAGGATGAACTTGTTGGATGTCGTGGCGACGCACTGAAGTTCCTGTGTCGAAGCTGCAGTGCGATGTGGTTGCAACGCTGTGTTTTCTGAGAGAAGATCTGTTGTTCGAAGCCAGAGTAACGAATGACTTCACTCAATCCGGATCGCGGCGCAGCGAAGGCGGAAATTACACAGAGGTGAGCTGTGTGCACACGCGAGTCGCGAGCAGTAGATCTTGTGTCAGCGAGTCCAGAATCTGGCCGGACGGAAGCAGTCAAGAGCCACAAATGTGTTTTGTGAACAGTTTACTCATGTCGCAAGAAGCATGTTACATGTGTGTCGTTTTACGAGTGTTTCAGAGGACCAATCTCTGGCTGGCCACCAAAACGGGTTGACCTCGATCCAGATTGGAGTCCGACCCTCGGAGGTTCAAAAGCAAAGGTGGCAAATTCTGGTTTTTTTTTTGGGGGGGGCAGGGGGTTGACTTCAACTTCCTTGCAATTTTGCACCTGCGTGCATGCGGTGCGACAAAATGTTTGGGAGGGTGGGCGAGAAGGCGGGCGAAGCCTCCGTATCCACCAGAAGAATGGCAATTTGCCTGTAAAACACCCAGAGGAAAGGTCGGTCTTCCTCAATAACTGATGACGATTCACTTGGTGAACGCGAGATCCAGTCGCACCATCGGAACTCGCTCCCAGGAGAGCTGCGCAGATCCGCCGACTCTCTCACAAATCCCGATCGTGCTCAAGTGTACCATCACGTGTTCAGTAGTGACGATTCATGCACTTTCGAATCGAAGTGTACTTTCCCTCCATGCAATGCTGATCGCAGCCTGCAGCGACATTTGTTTCCCCTCCATGAGCCTTGTCACACTCATACATTTGCGGCCCACACAAACTGAGCACAAAGGTTCAGCCGAAAAAGAAATCGGCTGCTAACGTCAAAATGCTCGCAGATCAAAATTCGATCAACAAAACGCCAGTGTGGACATTTTCCTCACGCGCTGCACACCGATCTGCACCTGGACAGCAACGCAAGTCGTGCTTGTTTTCCGACATGGTTCAGCAGGCGTTTGTCTCGCACCCCCTGCCCCGCGCTCCATCCGCAGCTAGATCTCGTGCTCGGGGATCTGGTCCAGCAGCGGGCGGTCCCTGACGGCCGGGATGGCGTTCACGCTGCGCTTGCGCTGCAGCGCCAGTTCACGGTGATGCATCTCGCGCGCAATCAGGTAGACGTCCTGCTCGTCGTCGGCGTCTCCGGAGGCGAGATGGCGCTTCACGTAGAGCATGACGCCGCTCACCAGCAGCAACATCAAGCCTGCAATCAACGACGTCTACGTCAAATCGGATCTCGAGTGGACCACGCACTTACAGAAGTAAAGTTTGAAGTCCGACTTCGTCGCACGAGGTCTGTCACTGGAAAATTACGTGAAAAGGCATTTTCACATTTCCAGTGACAGACCTCGTGCGACGAAGTTTGAATGTGGTTTTCATTTCACAGACTTGCAGAGAAAAGACAAAAGGAGCATGTGAAGACAAAAAGAGAAGAAGACACGGGGCGAAGGGGAAAGGGAAGGGAAATGAAGGGACATTGTGACTATTTCAATACGAAAACGATGAATTTGGGATTTTTGAATTTGTTTTGCTTTGGTTCTGTTGCTTTGGCGTCGGGAACCTTTCTGCAAAGGGCCCTTTGGAGCACAGCGACTCAATTTTTTGGGGTTCAGAATTTCGTGATCTGTTTTCCCTTCCGTCAAATTGTGTGTGCGTGTGCCTGTGTGTTTGTGTGCGCAGGGGAATAAGTCTGCACGAAGACGCAACAACACCAGGCTGACCTCAACCCCAATCTTTTCACTGATAGCTCGGCCGCTAAGCTTGGTCCATGTCAAAATCCTTGCTGGTCACATCTCACTTGCCTCCAAAGAAACAAAATTCTGGTACTTTGATGATTGTAGCATTGTGTTCTTCAAAGTTTGCACTGCTTTTCGGAATGACGTGTTCTGTATCCTGTTTCACGACTGCTTGAAGAATATCCATAATTAATTTGTCTTTGAGCCCAGCCTTTAGAGAGAGAGAGAGAGAGAGAGAGAGAGAGAAAGCAAGTCCACGGATACCTGGTTCAAAAGGGCCCAGACAAGAAATCGCTTGTTTTGACATATTAGCGACCATTGTACCTTAACCATGGTGTATCAGAAACAGACTGGCTTCAGAACTTGTATTTGAGCAT
>JAAUXT010032070.1_pt1 | contig 10006 bp, 10 predicted proteins | sample 7278171 | NCBI WGS metagenome assembly JAAUXT01 (sample SAMN14350112, study PRJNA611818) | marine sediment metagenome | isolation source: surface marine sediment (1.8m) | place: French Polynesia: Moorea | collected 2018-08 | reverse complement strand
TTAGGATAGTGGCTCCATCTAGGGAATGATATGATTGGTTGTGGCTGTTGCTGTGGCTATGGAAGGCCGTGGCAGTACTTAGGGGGTGGTCATGGTAAATATATATAACATGGGTCAACTTCGTGCATCATTCCTGCAGTTGCGCCCTTCGACCAGTTGTCATATTGTTTTGTCTGCCTTCAGAATCACGACAAGAGTATCGGTGAACGAAAGAAGTCTCTTCGAGACCTGAACAAAGTCATCAAAGAAAAAATGCAGGAAAACGAAGGGTTGGCGAAAGAACTGGAGGAGTTGAACGTTTCTGTTAACGAAAGAAGAAACATTCACGAAGTAAACGGTAAGGAGAGGCGTGTGAACATCTCAAACAATGTGGGCTACGCCAGAATCGGAGTCCAACTGTTTTGGCACTCAGCACAGAATTGATTCCCCCAGGCCCACTACCTGCTGGTACGTTCTGTCTTGGTGCGCCACCACCTCGCAACCCCGAAAGGGAATTGGCAGAGGTCGCATGGACTTCAAAATTGTTGGGAGCATTTCCCCTTCGCTAATGGACGCACCTGCCCCATTCCACAGACAAAAACTTTTGATCGTGGGTTCAAAAATGCCGTTAACGTTGGACCCCTTGCAAATTGAATCAGTCGGATGGCTGAATAACACGAGATGAATACGAAGTTTTTCCTGACCTGGTTCGATCATGCGCAAGGCAAATGTCAAGACGAACGGGTGTTGTTGTTGTTGTTGAGTCGCGCAACCACTGGGGCCGAGTGCAACTTGCCCAATGTCACTTGCATGTGTCCAGATGCAGACTCCTTGTGACCTTGTCAAACACGCAGGCAAGGTGACCCAACGTCTGCACTATAGCTCACGCTGTTTCGTATCCTCGTTCCTAACAAAAGCAGCAGCAACATTCGTGTCCAGACAGGGTTATTGAACGCTGTACGAAAGACGAATACTCACTATTTGGGTCGAGATTGCGCAGCAATTGAGACTTAAATGGTGAGTATGAGTCTTTCATACAAAGTTCAAAAACTATTTCTATTGTTCGGATGGTGTTTCTGTCGAGAATCGCAAAAATTCCAGACAGAAAACGCCATCCGTGCAACAGGATCGGGTGGTGCATTTCAAGTTGCTTCTCGTGTCACTTGCAGCTGATAAGCGGAGCGACGCGGGCGCCGAGCAGCGTTACCGGGAGATCGTGCAGCGCCGGAAGCTCGTCGAGCTCGCCAAGGCGCAGGCGCAGGAAGTGGCCGTGCTGCGCGCCGAGGTGGAGCGACTCCGCATGCGCACCTTCCCAGCACTGGTGCAGGTCGAGCACTAGCCAAACGAGCGCGCAGCTCACCTGGGTCTGGGTTTCTGTGATTGGTTCAAAACACACCTCAGAAGTATTAGTTTTGAAAAGTGTGGCACCGCTGTTCTCTCAGTTGAACTCGCGTTTGATCGTTCTTGTTGCAGGATTCCACGCGAGGTGAAATCTGTTTTTTGATTTCCGTGGTTGCTGAAGACAAAAAAATCTGCTGAATGATACTTTTCATTTGTTCGACAGTTTGAATTCTCGGTCGTAATTCCAGCACTTGTTCAGCTGTTCCTGTTGATCGCATTCCTTGTGTGAAACATTTTCAGCGGGTGTCTTGGTCTCAGCACTGTCTGGGCACCCAGTTACGTTTTGGGTATGTATAAATTGCAGATTAACACAACCCCCCCCCCCCCAAGGAAGGCTCAGAAACTGAGAAATCTCTTTGTACGTCTTGCATCACATGCACAGCAACCGATTCCCTGTTGGTGAAACTTGCAGTTTGTCAGACCTCCGTCCGTTTTTGTTACTAGAGTTCCTGTTTTGTTGCTGTGAACAGCTTCCGCCTTTTTATTCAAAATATTTCAACATTTCAAGCACTTTACATCACGTTGTTCCGTCCATTCCAAGGGATTTCTTCCGAGTTTAGCTGTGATAAAATTCGTGTCTTCTTTGTTGGAATTGTTGAGATTGCAGCAAATATGAACTTTCACAATCAAAAAGGCATTTGTTTTCTTTCGGAATCGAAAAAGTGGTTGTCACGCGGGTGAACCTGGGCGAAGACATTGGACGTCAATGAAATTGAATCTGCCGGTTCTGGAGCGACATGTTCATTCTTTCATTCACTGTACACACACGGAAAAGTAAACCTGACAATCTTTTGGGTTCCTTCAAAGGAATTGATTGAGAAAAACAAAGAGAACAAATGAAACGACCACGAATAAAACCTGAGCAAACGATCGGTTTCGATTTTGCACTTGAAGGGAATATGACAGAAAGGGAAATAGAAGTCCGTTAAATTCTCTGTAGCCCAACCACTTTGGAATTGACGTTTTATCTCAATTGAAGAACTTTTACAACTTGGCGCACCGCGCCATGTCTTGAATGAATAAGTGTCCGCGCTTCATGTGTTGAACGCTTTCTCCGATCCAGAGAAAGCCACTGCGTCTTTGGCACAAATCACACGAGTCCGTACTATTCTTGTGGCGGAACTTCCTGCACAGGGGGAGGAGAGGGAGGGTTCGGCACAACTGGAGTCTCTGGTTCCTGGAAGTCGAGGATCGTGCGCTGTGCCTGGCGTAGGTACTGCTGCTGCTTGAAGTAAATGCGCAATGCGCCCTTTATCGTCACATACGCGATTCCGCCCTGCAAAACACGAAAGTCCCAGCTTGGTGTTGTCCTGGGAACATCACAACATCACTGTGCGGCTGGTTGAAACAGAACTGCTGACACTCACAAGTAGGGTTCTCTGAAAGTTTGAGGACACCGTTCCGAACATCATTTTGCCGACGATGGTGGAAATGGTGGGCAGTATGAGCGCTCCACACAGCACTCGGGTCGCCGACACAGGATCTGACAGGGGCGCGGAGTCTGCTGGAGTTCTCAACGCAGTTTCTGAAAACACGGAAGGACATTCACGATCAAGAGCCAATCTTTGGACGTTCACCATTGCAGTGAGTGATGAAACAGACGCCACGGTTCATGCAGGACATTATTTACCATCTGGCCAGAAGTAACTGAGTAAAGGCAGCTTGGACGAGTGCTTCCGCCACAGTCTGAGAATGTAGTCTTCCCAGCGAATCATTTTTCCAAGGATCAACATCACAGGAATTGTTGGCAGACCGATCAAAAGAAAGAGTGGATCTGCTTTCTCCATCACATTCAAACCCTCCTTGTGACCAAGCACCTGAAATTTGCAAAGCACAAATCAACAAAGTTCGGGGAAACTACAGGTTTTCTCCACAAAAACAAATCAGGTGAATCAACTGCAGTCACAGAAAATGTTCATCTGACCAAGCTGTTTTGCCTTACTAACTTGCATGACGGTCACTGCACCGTAAGTAACGGCCGTCCAATACACCGAACCAAGGAACACACCTCCAGCGACCCAGGGACAAATTTTGTAAATGACTCTGTCCACCAAGTCCATCACATACACAACTGGACCTACAAATCAAGAATTTCATGGGATGTCTGGCAAGGAAAACTGACTCGGAAAATCAACTCTGTTCGGTCCCATGTCCAATCAAGAGTGCAGAGAGACTTCTCAGTGTAGTACCAAATTTGGGGAACACGATAAGATATTCAGTGTTGCACTGTGGGCAGGAGACTTTTGCTGTGCTGTTTCCTCGCTGCTTTTCGTCCACCCATCTCTGCAGACATGTCTGATGCACCCATTTCGTGGTCCCTCGACACCTGCAGAAGAAGGCGACGCCTAGAAAGCGCGCGGTTCCACACCGTCGGCATTGCTGGAACCGAACTGCGAGGAAGGGGGGGGGGGGGTTACTACTGTCAGACCCCCCACCACACACACACACAAACACACACACACTTCCGAATCTCGTTTCACTCTTTGCCTCCCACCTGCAAGGTCGAACCCATTGCGCTTGTGCATCGTCTTCTTCTGTCGCGAAGCAAACCCAACACGATCGCCTGGAATAATATGAACGACGAAACTGAATTCCTGCCCTTTCGCAAATGTCGTGTCATTTCAAAGTTCAAGGAAGACAGCATTCAGAAAGAATTCAAATTGTGCATGCGTGTCTTGACAATGAACCACAAGTTTGTTCTCAGGCTTTGCCCGTTATTGCTGCAGCCGGTCTTTCTACCACTCACAGCTCAGCTGCACTTGGGAGCGACGACACAGACGACATGATGCAATAAAGTCACTGGCAAATTTTATTACGAGAGAAAAGGAGTCTTTCACTTGCCTTTCGTCTCGGTCATCCATTCTTCAACTGACCGATTCCACCTGGAGACACAAAACAAGTAGTTTATTCAGCAGAAGTAGACCTGAATGATCTATGGTACGCGTTGGGAGTGCGCCCATCAAAAGGTGACGTTCCAGAAAACAGGAAAACAAAAGAAATACACACGTCTGTCATTTTGTTGCATTTTGCCAACCCAATTTTACCTCAACCTCAACCATTGAACTATCAGAATCAGTGTTGAAAAAATTCATTGCCACCCGAAGCAACGTCAACACGAATTTCTCACAACTTTGTGGATTCAGATTCTAACAGATCTCAGCCAATTTCGATTTAATTTGTGCATTAACTTCCTTCACAACAGACGTCTGTTCGAACCCATTTTGTGAAAAAATATCTCACAAACAAATGACACAATAGTCGGTTTATTGTTCTACATTGTCCGGCTGACCAAGATGTACCTGTTCTTGAACCGTTCCCAAAAATGTGCTGTCAGTAGTTGTCCAAATCAAAACAAATCTCGACCTTCGAAAATGGCAAAACACTCAGTGCGACGACTGCGTTGCAACGACAGCTTGCGTACACGTGAATCGCTCACGAGCACGAAGGCTACCACGTATGTTTGCCGTGGTGAAGCTTTTCGAACGCTGGGTCAGTGCAAAACTTTACGGTGTAACTGAAATCGTTTTGTTGCAACAGAAAACTGCACGAAAGTGCAGAATATTTTGCCGCCATCTCCTTGAGAAACGCCAGCACAGGAATTGTCGACAGCTTCGCCCCCACCCCAACCTCATTTCATTTTGGCCATCTGGCTGGAATGATGTCACCCCTCCAACCCCAGTCTGAATCTGTTACATTTATTTTGCACGCACACCCTCTGGCCCAAAGCCCCTCAAGATTGCCACTGGAGAGCTCAGTTCCCAGGGGCACGCCCTCCTGGGGAAGGCACTGCACAGGACATGAATCACAGAAAGAACTTTGTGGTAAATTGCGTGGGGCACGACAAACTAACGCACTCAATTTGTGTACAAGGGTCCGTTTGTCAGATAATCCAGCAGCGAAACAGTTTTCGCAAGTGATTTTGCCACCTCTGAATTGAGCACGCAGTCGAGGAACTCCGGTAATCCATGTTTGTACTTGCAAGTACATACACCCTGCACCCCCTTTGCAGCAGGCTGCAGTGACCTACATCAGGGCACTACGTGGCAGCTCTCCGCCATTTTGTGAAAGTACTCCAGAGAAACTTTCAGAAAAGTTTTTTGTTCTGCAGAAGAGGAGTCGAGATGGACGAGCGTCTGGTTGTGCTTGTGTGTCTGCTGGGGCTGGTCGCAGCGCAGAGGCGGCATGTGGGCCTGGGCGCGCTGCGGCCCGCGCGACCCTCGCGGCCAGCGGGCTGTGGTCCTTGCGCCCTCGAAAACTGCAAGCCGCCTGTGGACTGCGAGGCTGGAATCGTCAAAGATTCCTGCAATTGCTGTGACATGTGCGGCAAAAAGGAGTTCCAAAGGTAATGAAGTGTCACTTTTAATGACGGAACGAATCAAGGAGAGAATCGACGTGTCTTGGTGTGTGTCCAATCACTGTCAAAACTGGTTTCATGAAGTTTCCGCATCGGTCATGTGATGGTTCACAGTGTTCACACCGCCACCCGTTGGTCCCCCAAAACTGTTACCATGGAATAGATTATCTTGCGTTGACCTTGTTTCGCGGGCTGGACCTGGACCCGTGGTTTCCCCTTGGAAAAGGCGTTTGGTATCAAAATGTTTTCAACCTCAGTTGTTTGTCGCGCCTTTTTGCCGTGGAATTGAGCAAAATACGGGGAAGGTGTACGTGCGTCTTTTTTTTTGGGGCACACGTTTGCGATTATATATCAGCAGGAGCTTGGTCTCAGAAAATGCAGGCAAATGTTGGGAGTCGACCTCACAGGGGAATACGGTCGTTCAGGTTTGCTTTGAAATCATGTTGCTGTCGTGACCGGATGTTTACCCTCGAGGTAGGTTTACCATGGTCGTGGTAGACACCGCAAGCTGTGCGACGTGCTGGCGAGGGTGGACAAATGTCCTTTTCTCAACTTGTTGACACGAAGCACAAAGTATGTTTTCGTTCACTGTGCAGCGTTTCCATTGGATTCAAATTTTCAAAGGTGCGACCACCCGAGTGCTCCCGCCCCGGACCAGGGCCGTTGTGGAGAAAACCTCGAGTGCAGGTTGAGAGATGATTTGGATGCCAACGACCAGCCTCAGGTGAGAGACCCTGATGTTTCACAGTTTGGAAGTTCTGATGCAGTGAACACATCTGCTTGTCAAGAGCTGTATTGCAAGTGCCAACGCAGAAAGCCTACTGGTGTCGGCTCTTGATGGACAACAATATGAGTTTGTGCGAATGCCGGATTTCGTTTCTGCCGCAGGCGGCGTGTTTCTGCGCTGTCGACGGGACTCTGTGCGGCTCTGACGGTCTGACCTACGACAACCTGTGCCAGCTTACCTCGACCGCCGTCAAGCTGGGAACCAAGATCACCGTGCAGAACAAAGGACCCTGCAGAGCCGGTAAAATTCAGCAGCACCGAGCTGTTCGTGATGAAAACTTACCCTTTTTTGTCGCAAGTTTATTCCCCACCGTTGCAAAAGAAATGTGATGACAGGGTTATGTTGGGTGGTTTTGCCATTGCGCAGCGCCTGTGATCGTGTCTGGACCGGAGAATGCTAAGGACCGGGTCGGAAAGAACGTGGCGCTCGTCTGTGAGGCGACTGGCTACCCGATCCCGACCATCGAGTGGACGTGGACGCGCGTTGACGGGAAGACGGTCTACCTGCCGAGCGATGACCTGCACGTGTCCGTCAACATGCGCGGCGGCCCCGAGAAGTGGCAAGTCACCGGATGGCTGCAGGTACGCGGGTCTCAGCAAAGAAAAAAAAACTTGTTCGCAATTTAGTTTGCACTGTGTGACAGCATCATTGCTTTCTGAGTCACGTGTGGCAAAACTTTGTGGACTTCATAGACGGATCCTGAGTCATTCTTTAGAAAGGGACTCAACTTGACACGGATGCGTCCCCATCTGTTGTCTGTTCTTTCCTTTGGAACGTTTGATTCTGCTTTCGATTTTGGGAAGGGTCGGTCTGGTGAACGTGTCCACCTTCTGAACCCGTACCCTTTCTTTCCTTCAGGTGATGGACATGAAGTCGCACCACGAGGGTGACTACACGTGCATCGCGCAGAACGACCTGGGCATGGACAAGGCGATGGGCAGGATCATCGTCGTTGAGGATGAATATGGTGAGTGAAACCTCCGCCTCGACTAAAGCAGACAGTCCTGGTGAAGCACAGGGACGGAAGCAGCCTGACAACTGTGCAGAGATAATCGTGTCTTATCTCGTTCAATTTAGAAAACAGAACTCAGGAAAAAAAATTGATGCGGATGTTACAGATACCGTGTGGTGCAATATATGACGCATTGCTGTGTCACTGAACAGTCGGCCACTGGACAATAATCTGTGTGGTTGACAAGATCAATAACCCAGTTGTGGCACTGATCCGTTGCACAATAACTTCCTCAATGTCACTTTCTCTTTTCCAGAGAAGCGCCCCAACAGAGGACGCACGTACAAGAACAAGTACCGCTCCTACAGCGAGGAGTACTAAACCCTCAGCATGGGCTTCGCCTTCACATAAGTATGTCTCCTCTCCATTGTGATAAGAAAGTTCAAGAACCTGTCAAGAGATACATGACTGATTTCAAATGGTGCTGACAAAAGTGAGTTTTATTCGTGTGTCATACATCTGCAAATGCGCACAGTTTGAGCGCGTTCTACACGTGTTTTGATATCCCGTATCAAGGAGCCTTTATGTGAAGAAGTCATCACTGCCAGTTTTTCCAATTACCGCAATGAGATTATTAGATTGTAGTGTTTTTGGTCAGTGTTTGTACATAAGTATTTTTGTGACGTTCAGTAAGAATTTGAGGCTCAATTGTGATGGTCACAGTTTGGTGGCTTCAAGACCAAACAATCCTGTGACGAGTTTTGATCCTTTCTGGCACTTTATCGTCTGACCATGTCTTGTTGACAAACATGTGTTATTTTGTGAGTATTTTGCATGCAAAGAGAAAACGTAGATTCGGAAGGTTCGTTTCGCAAGTCGTTTTTACAACTGTTGTGCAATGTCCTTTTCAAAAATTTGTTCAGACAATTGCTTCTCGAAAATAAAAAATTTGGGAGTTCAGCTTGGTAGAGAACACCAGCGTTTGTTGCTTCGCCAAGTTGTTGCTTCGCTAAGTCGTGAATAACGACAGAGATGTTCAAATTTGGATCACGAAACTGAATCATTTCACAAGAGATCGGGGAGATTAGTTGGACGAAGTTTTCTCAGTACAAATGCCCAGTGGATAACGCAGAGAAACGGCTCCAGTATCAGAGAAATTGAGCAAATGATGAGAACTTGTTGATGTAACATTCACACCCAACTCGTACCCTCTCCAGGTATGTCTCCCATTGCTCAACTATGACAGTCTCTTCGCCTTGCAAGGCGAGAACGCACGACCCTGGTCTTCTCCGTAGAAGGTCGAACCACAGCTGCCGCGGCTCGCATATCCCATTCGCTGCAAGTGCAAGGAGTGATCAGCTTATTCGCTTTAATCTGTGAGCTACAAAACAATTGTTGAGTTCCGCAGTGGGTACTCACGGACTGTGTTGTCTATGAAGCAAACAGGTTCCTCGTCCACTGAGCAGATGATCTCGCTCAGCACCCGAGGCCAGTGCGTGTCTGGCAGGGTGCGCGTCGCTGCACACATGGTGCACGTGTACAGGTACTCGGTGCCTGCGACCTCGCTTCCGCGGGACAAACAGTACTCCACTGTGACACTGCCCGTCAAATCGTCAGCTGGTTCTGCGAATGGCAGTCAAATTGAATTGAAGAAACACAAGCAAAACAAGAGATTTGGTACTTATATTGTTGATGTTTCAAAATCATCTGCTGTCATGACGTCGCCACAGGACCTGAGATTGCGTGCAAGCGTCTTCGTCGTCGTTCACTAACTCTGCTCGCTGTTGACACGAGAACAGAAAAACCCCAAACAGAGCTGAGATGTGAAGGAACATGCCTGTTGACACCGAAGAGTGAGAAGCCCCTTCACCGGGCAGATGCCGAACGGGTTCGCTTTGTGGAGGTTCTGCAGGCTCCTCCCTGATCCTCTTCAGAAGTTCTTGTTTTGTGATGGAGCTGAGTGTTTTGACGTCAAAAGTCTTGGTTTTGTTCGTCTGGACATCCTGCAAATAGTTTTATGGGCAGAAAAGAACTGCTGAGTCAGAACCTTTGAATCTGTGAAGTGCAGAATCGAGTGTTCTTTTGCTATTGCGTGGTGGGAAAACAGTTGGCCGCGCAAACAAACCTGCAATGGACCGGCTGCCACGAGTAAATTTCGGAAGTTCTTGTTGGCTTCTTCCACGGTTCTGGCCATGAAGTTGGACATGAAGCTGCCTCTGCTATCAGTCAACAGACGCAACAAATCGTCGTCTGTCAGATATTTGAAGCTGAACGGTTTGTACTCCACTGGCACTTCTTGACACGGAAACGATGTGTTTAGAATTACGTGAATTGGCATCTGGGATGGTTGGAGCGAAACCGGGTTGCACACTGACAGCTCCACTGCAAGAGACAAACATAAAACGTAGAAATATCGCACTGCACATATTGCACGTCGACAATGTGACTGTCTTCAACAAGAAGTTCCGAGGCGGGAACCCTGATGGTCGCGGAAGTGGAAACTGTCCTTGCTCTTCCCTGAGAAAGCTGTGGT
>JAAUXT010017415.1_pt1 | contig 10006 bp, 7 predicted proteins | sample 7278171 | NCBI WGS metagenome assembly JAAUXT01 (sample SAMN14350112, study PRJNA611818) | marine sediment metagenome | isolation source: surface marine sediment (1.8m) | place: French Polynesia: Moorea | collected 2018-08 | reverse complement strand
GTCTTGAGTCAGACCCACTTTCAATTTTTTTTTTTTTTTTTTTTTTTTTTAAATTAAAAGTGATGAAATGCTAACTAAAATACCACACGCTTTTTATGAGTAGAATTATTTTTTTTTTTGCATGCGGTGCAAAGTGGGGGAGATGGGGGGCGGGGATTCCACTAAAATTTTTCCCTGGTAAAGCGGGCTCGGAGTCCCCCCCCCGCCTCACAAGTCTCATTGCTGGCCAATGTCACAACAGATTTGACCGCTTGCGGCCTTGCGGTGTGGGGTGAGACCCTGATTCCAGCAGGTCTGATCTTCTGCTTTTGTCCCGAGCTGGAAGTGCGACGACACTTGACTGAAACACTTGACTGAAACCAGACTTGTTGTTTTTGGCCGAATCATCCGTAAGTCAAAGTAAAACATCGTTGGGCAGGCATTGGTACTGACTGAGCTTCTTGTTTTCTTGACCATCGAAAATATGGCAACTTTCAAAAGAAATAAGGACAGAAAAGGCAGAAATCACAGCACAAGATAATAGTTATGACGGCTCACATCGGGCCGTGTATTCGAGTACCCAGCCCTGGGGGTACCACTCCTTGTACCCGTATTTTGCCCAACACTTCCCAGCGGTGGATCTGGGTGAGTGTCCCCAGTCGTCTTCGCGTTGCCTCCATTGCCCTGGTAAACGGTGGAAGATTCTCCCTCGTTCCTCCATTCGTGAAAAAATTATTCCGTTCAAGAGCTGCGCTCTTCAGTACGAATCGACCCGGTTTCGTCTCAAACCCACGGGGAGCACGCTTCCGGTGTGGGTACGACAGAAAAGACGTTCCCTGGTGGAGGTTGTGGCGCGTCGCTGCTGAGAGTTCGGGGAGAGTAAACAAGAGTCTGTGTATGTCGCGTGCATCTCAATGAGCCGAGTCTTTTGTTGAGAAGTGAAGGATTCTCTCCGAGAGGCGAGTCGGGACGGGGGAGTATGAGGAACAGCGGAAGGGGGGGGGAGACTGGGGTCTGAGGCCAGAACGATGGGTGGGTGGGTGTACTCTCACGAAGTGTGGAGTCCCAACGTGTGGAGCCAGAACGGTGGGAGCTTGGGAAGGTGTGGTCATGCAGGCCGCACTCCGAAGGGACCACCATACGGTGGACTCGTGAGGCTGGGGTCTGAGATCAGCACCCAAGAACGAGACGGCATACGACATGGTGAATCGGTGATGTTGAGGTTCAGGGGAAGAAACAGTGAGGGAGACCGCCTATGAGTTCGGAAATTAAAGGCTGGGTTTTCTCGGACACCAATGCTGAGGACATCCTGAGAACCGCTGCTCTACGGGATGGACAAGTGTTTCGCAGGACCCACTGTTCAGATGTTCTTTCTGACCTTCACCCTGCACTGCGGCCTGGGGGAACGTTGAAGGTCAAGTCCGATCGTGAACCGAGGTGGATGATCTCGGACCCAGAAGTCTCGCTGGGGGCAAATAGAGACAAGACGAGCGTTTCCAAGGTGAAGCGACGTGACGACAGCCCCCTGCGCGCCGGGGTGGGGAGCGTAGAGACTTACGAGTGTGTGGGCTCCGACGGCTCGTGGCCATCCATCAAACAACAATACAACCACTACCTCCACCCTGTCACACACAACAATCTCCAAATCTGAGGGGAAAACGCTGCAACAGTTCACTTCAGGTCAAAACGATGCTCGAAGACGAGTTTTTGTGCCAGTGCATTGGGAGATGGTGAAGTGAATGGGTAAAGCATACAGTCCCCGGAGAAACAGACCTGAACCCCGAACCTCGCATTGGAGATTGTCGTGTGGGCCGAGGAGAGAAGCTTGAATTGAAGGCTTGTTTCACACGGGACGCGTCGGGATGCTGCGCACGACGCTCAGAGAGCGGACGTGGTCTCAAATGTGGGAACTCCTATGAGGCTGAGTAAGGCACGTCGTCAGGGGCAACCTTTGTTCACAACAGGAGATTTGAAACAAGTAATCTCCAATTGCTAGTGTAATGGTTTGACACTTTTGCACTTTGGTTGCCCTGACTTGTGCCTCACAAGTAACCAATAGAGAACCGGAGATTAATTGAATCCTGGGCTGCGCCTCAGATTCATCAATCTCCTGTTGTCCGTTGTTTACCTCTAACGTACGAGTGAACCCGAAACAAATTTGAGCAGGTAATGGCAAGGGCTTTGGCTCGGCTCGAAGACACATTGGGGGAGAGCTGAAAACCGAAGAAAATGGGAGGGAAGGAAGAGAGGTGAAGGCGCCTCATGATGTCCTCCGCAGCCATGCCCTCGTTCGAAATTGTGATTTGATGTGCTGTTGCCTTGGAATTGTCCATTGCGCCTGGTTCACACAAGATGCGTTGCGCTTTTCGTGCCCATTGAAGTCAGCAGGCGCTGAGACAGTCTGGTGACCTTGACCTGCTGCAGCAACACTGGACGCTCGTACGTCCATTACCTGCAGAGGGACGTAACTGCTGCAACACGATCTGAGCCTGAGCTGTTCGTCTGAGCCGTTCGTCACGCTGTCTGAGGCATACCCATTGTCGGTTTTCACATTGGGTGACGCGCGGTCGTTCTTTGACGTCGGCGTCAAAAATTTAACATGGAACCCAACAGTGACATTTTTGACGTCAGCCCAAAACCAATGTGAAAACCCCGATTGTCGTTGTCTTGTGCGAGGACAGCAAAGACACATTGGCCACGAAGACGGCCCAGCGTCCATTGACGTGCGGAGGGACGCAGCAGCTTCAACACGGTCCGAGCCGGAGCCGTTCCTCACTCTGATCACTCTGTCGGCGGCCTTGAGCGCGGCGTGTCTGGAGGCGGGGCGGGGATTAGGTGGGGATTGAGATAGAGGCGGGAGAGCGACGTGGATTGGGACGGAGACACAGCGGAGACGGAAGCAGCGGCGTCGGGGAGAGGCGAGGGACGCAGCGTCGTGGGGGAAGGGAAGACGCAGCGTCGCGGACTTAACGCAGCGTCGCGGGATGGCCAAACAGGAAGGGACGCAGCGTCGTCGGGAAGGAAGACGCAGCGTCGAGGACTCAACGCAGCGTCGCGGGAAGGGAAGACGTAACGTCGCGGACTTAACGCAGCGTCGCGGACTTGACGCAGCATCACAGACTCAACGCAGCGTCGCGGGAAGGGAAGCCGTAATGTTGCAGACTTAACGCAGCGTCGCAGACTTGACGCAGTGTCGCAGACTCAATGCAGCATCGCGGGATGGCCAGACAGGAAGGGACGCAGCATTGTCGGGAAGGAAGACACAGCGTCGCGGACTCAACGCAGCGTCGCGGGAAGGGAAGACGTAGCGTCGCGGACTTAACGCAGCGTCGCGGACTTGACGCAGCATCACAGACTCAACGCAGCGTCGCGGGAAGGGAAGCCGTAATGTTGCAGACTTAACGCAGCGTCGCGGACTTGACGCAGCATCACAGACTCAATGCAGCGTCGCGGGAAGGGAAGACATAATGTTGCGGACTTAACACAGCGTCGCGGACTTGACACAGCATCGTGGACTCAACGCAGCATCGCGGGAAGGGAAGACGTAACGTCGCGGACTTAATGCAGCATCGTGGACTTGATGCAGCGTCGCGGACTCAACGCAGCATAGCGGGAAGGGAAGAGGAAGACGTAACGTCGCGGACTTAATGCGCGTCGCGGACTTGACGCAGCGTCGAGGACTCAACGCAGCGTCGCGGGTTGGCCAGACAGGAAGGGACGCAGCGTCGTGGGGAAGGAAGACGCAGCGTCGTCGGGAAGGAGATAGACCGTCGTGGATTTGGGTGGAACGCAGCGTCATTCAGGGACACAGCATTGCGGATTTAGCCAGGGACGGAGCGTGGTGGATTTGGATAGAGACGCAGAGACTCAGCCCTGAGGAGGAACAGTGTCTCCAATACACAGCTCCGCGGGAGACACGAGTCTGAGTGGGGAGCGCGGGTCACGTCCACGCGGGGCGGGCGTGCGGTGCGGGGCGGGCGCAGCGCCCAGTGACTCGTGCAGAGACGCGTCCAGTGGGGACTCGGCTTAAGACGAGGTGGGGTCCGGAGCCCAGGGGGAGGAGGCAGAGTTGGGAACTGGAACCAGTGAGATCACGTCCCTGCAGGAGACGGGGGAATAGAGGGTCAGAGCACGTTCATAAAGGGGACGAGAAGATGGAAGGAGGGAGTTTGAGACCCTGAACGGTTGTGCTGTGGGCAGGGGACAGAACAGCTCTGTATGTCTGGGGGCTATGGGACGAAGCTGAGTCGTATCGTTGGGTTGGTAGTCGGGAATGATTTTGGAAAAAAAACTGTTGGCACAGTGGGAGGGGGTGTACATAGACCGGAAGTACCCTTGAACCAAGCCCGATCAAGCTGCTTTTGCTTCAGAATCTAATCCAGTGAACATCCGTACAACATAACGAGGTCAACGATCACGAGAAACTGCACTGCGGATCGACCCAGTGTGGGAACTGTTCCCGCACCCTGTGCCCCGCGTGGAACTGTTTGCGCACCCTGCGCCCAGTGTGGGAACTGTTCCCGCACCCTGCACCCAGTGTGGGAACTGTTCGCGCACCCTGCACCCAGTGTGGGAACTGTTCCCGCACCCTGCACCCTGTGTGTGAACTGTTCGCGCACCCTGCACCCAGTGTGGCAACTGTTCACGCACCCTGCGCCCCGTGTGGCAACTGTTCACGCACCCTGGGCACCATGTGGGAACTGTTCGCGCACCCTGCGTCCCGCTCGGCACAGAGTCTGGAGCGCAGGGATATCGACCCGGATCAGGGACATCCAGTCTGCGCGGCGGGTCCGGAATCAGGGCTCCGCGCAGATGTGCGGCAGATAGGCGGCGCAGGGTGGGAGATAGGGCCGCGGGGCAGACCCACTGTCCCAGGGTGGGGTGGGGGAGAGGGCTGTGGGGCAGACCCGCTGTCCCTGGGTGGGGTGGGGCAGAGGGCGGTGGGGCAGATCCACTGTCCCTGGGTGGGGTGGGGGAGAGGGCGGTGGGGCAGATCCACTGTCCCAGGGTGGGGTGGGGGAGAGGGCCGCGGGGCAGACCCAGTGTCCCACGGCGAGGCAGGGGAGAGGGGCGCGGGGCAGACCCACTGTACCGAGGTAGACCGACTGTCCCTGGGCGGGGTGAGAGACAGGGCCGTGGGGCAGACCCACTGTCCCAGGGTGGAGCCATTGGCCTTGGGGGTTTGGGTGTGAGGCAAGCTTGAGGTAGACCCACTGTTCCCGGGCGGAAGAGTGGGTGGGGGGGGACAGACGTGGCCTCAGTGTTGTCGCGCTGTCGTCCTGTCCCACTGTTCGCGGGTGGGATGGGGCAACAGGCCGACTTCCATTTGGCGCAGTGTTTGCTGTTCGTTCAAGCCTCATCGCAAGTGACAAATGGTAGTGTTGACCACAGTGTGATCCAGCACAGACACAGCCAGTTCTGGGAACCCCGACGTCGATCCTCGTTGACGTGCAGTTCTCGGCACTGTTTCAGAACCAGGCGAAACTGGGGCCTACACTCCGTCCTCAGGACCTGAACCACGGAAACGCACACGTCCCTGAAATCTAGTGTCTGTGGTTTGAGCAACTGGTGAAATTGCTTGTTTTGCCTTCAGCTCATCAATGAGCAAAGGCCTGAGTAAAATTTGGAAATCGTGACGCAAACGTGAGGATTTGCGTTGGGTTCACACGAGGTGAGTGAGCATTGCACGCAAACGCCTCCTGCGATTTCCCACACAGCACGTACGGTAAGGCACGGTACGAGGGCAGTGTTGTTGCAGTGCCAGCTGCACGAGCGGGGTAGCGGCCGCCCCACTTCTCCCTCCCGCCTCACGGCTGGAGGCGGCGGCGGCTGCGGAGGGGGGAACATGCGGAACAACTTAGCGGGGTCGGGTTTCAGCGGGGTCGCCTCGACCCCAGAGACGGGGGAGCGGGCCGGGAGTACCGCTCTCACTCCCGCAGAATCGGGCTCAGGAGCTGGAACACAACAAACGTCAATGGGGGAGCCGGCGCCAGGGACGCAACGCTAGTTTCCATGCACAGGGAACCGCTCGGGAGCTGAAGGCGTTGTACGCAGCAAAAGTCAACAGAAGGGGGGGGAGAGAGTTAGAGACACAGCGCCCATTGTTTTGTACAGAGTCCGCTCTCACTTTCGCGGACTGAGGTTTAGGAGCTGGAAGCGGAGGCGTTGTACGCAAGCGGGTGGGGATCGCCAGGGACGCAAGCCCCCCAGTTTCCTGCACAGGGAACCACTGTGACTCCCACCTCGTATTGAGATGCTTGAGGAGGCGGCGTTTTGCCTTGTGTGCACCAGAAGTCAACGGTTGTGGGCCTGGGGGGCGAGGGGATGGCAAGCTACCGGCAGAGACGCCCACGCGCACAGCGACGCAACGGCAACGGGTGGTGAATCCAGTGTGGCACCGTCCTTGAACCCCCGAGTCTTGGCTCGCGAGCATAGTCGGCTTGTCCTGTCGTGGAACAAGCTGAGTGCAGGAGAAGACCTTTTGATGGAGACTGGACGAAAACTATGGCGAAACACACCTTTCACTCCCGCAGTCCAGTCCACATTCACGAGTGCTTTACGGAACAACCTCGGCTCACGTCCCAAACGCTTGAGGCGAAGGTGCCACAATGTAGCGGAATTCTGCGCTGAGTGAGTAACGACCGGCCGCCCCGATAGCGACGCGCCCGCCGCCGCCGACCCGCAGATACAGAAGGGAAAAAACGCCCGTAGATAGGAATATCAGCGCCTCGGGTCTTTAGAGCGTGTACCGGGGCCTCATTACATCGCCACGCGCGACAACCCGCGTAAATTAGCGACTGTAAAACGCCGAGATTTCACGAGAAAAAGCGTTGTCATGGAGATTGGGCGTTATCGCGTGTCTCGTCGCGTAGACTGGAGGCGTATCGCGAAGTCGCTGTCGGAGATTAGAAGGGGAAAAAACTCGCTCCCACATCACTGTGAAAAAGAGCTGGTCGTCAAAAGGTTTTGCTCTTTTTATTGCGTGGTTGTGCGGAATTTGACGATTGAATTTTCTAGCCCAACGCGTCTGTGATTTGACAGCTTGAACACGCACTGCGCACGCGACAGCCAGCGTGAGAAACAATTATGTGCGGAATCTGCGCTGGCCCCAGTGGGGACAACTTTCTCATTTGGCTCCACTGCCAGGGTCTTGCGGCACGGCGCGTGTCCTCACAGACAAGTGTTCTTGTTGCAAGTCAATGGCGATGGATGGTTTCGGTATCGGACCTGTATCAGTGCTGTAGGTATTTAGTACCTGTTCTGCGGGTAGTACACGGGTATTACACAAGGGTGGGGTCCGCTGCGGGCGAGTGGGCGATAATAGAGCGATAGCACGTCGAGTGGGCTGGGGAGGGGTGCGGCGCGACGTGCGTCAGAGAAACTCACGTCCCAGATAGCGTGGAGTCGTTACTCAGAGCACGAGTAGGTTTTGAGCTGTCAGGTCAATTGGGTTGATTGGTGAGACCAATTCTCGTTGGTTCCAGTGTCAGAGGTCGTTGAACTTTGCGTCTTGTGTGCTTGTGTGATCTCGTCCCCCCCTCAACCTTTGGTTCTCCCAATTACCAGTCTTGAATTGACCTCGAACTGACGGCAGCGCCATAGTGACCAGAGATGTGCAGTTGAGGGGAGGATTTGGACCTTCGTGCATGGACGGTCAGACAACGCAGACAGGGGGGACCAGCCAGTGGAGGGGGGCAGAGTGTAAGAGGGCGTGGTGGAGGTGCGGAGTGATGGGTGTGGTGCGAGGGTGTGACAGACAACGCAAGGCAGGAAGCAAACACCAGATGTGATGTTCAGAATTGGGGAATTCTCATGAGCTCCGATGTGGATGTTGAGGAAAGTCCAGCAAGTTGGAACCTCCGCGCTGGCCAAATTGATTTCAGTCCAGTTGGTCCAGTTCTGCTGATCTTCTGCTCTCTCATCACACACACACGTACATTCTCTCTCTCTCTCTCTCTCTCTCTCTCTCTCTCTCTCTGTCTCTCTCTCACACACACACACACACTCTCTCTCTCTCACACACTCTCACACACACACACTCTCTCTCTCTCTGTCACACACACACACACACACAAACACGCACGTACATTCTCTCTCTCTCACACACACACACACACACACACACACACACACGCTCACACCAGGGCAGTCGATCCTGGCTCATTCACGAATCTCTGTTGGTATTTTCTCTCTTGAGAGACAGACCTGGGGCAACTGACGTGAACAATACTCGAACTGAAGAGAACTCTTCTATTGAGACGTTTCAAACTTGACGTGGGTACTTAACTCTAATTGTACTTGGAATGCACTGACGCTGAGTACTGACTTCGGCGTACTGACATTTAGTACTCGGAGTAGCCAACGGGGCGGTCGGGTAGACGAGGGTACTTAAGGTGCCTGGCGACTTGGGCTGTGGCGTACTTAAGGAGGGTGCGTCGTGGAGAAGTGGGGTTGGTGCCCCCGGGAGGTGGAGAGTGTTACAAGCCAGGTTGGATTTCTCAGGGTGAGGAGGGTGGGCTCAGAGGGGGCGTCAGGCTGAGAGGGGGCGGCCGGAGGGGGGCGGCAGCGTCTCAGTCTCGAGTGGGGCGAAGGCTCCGACTTGTAGTGGAACAGAGTGGAGAAGTCCCAGTTGTGAGAGTACTCCATGGCAAGTACCAGCACAGTTTCTGCAACTTTGCAATGCGTTTTCTGCACTGAGAGTTCCAAGACCGTGCACGATCTGTGCCACTTTCTGCCCAGTTTTCCGCCATTGGAAGAAAATTCATTTTGGAGGTCAGCTGTGAGGTCATGGTGGAGGGAATTGAGAACTGAACCACGTGTGGCACACAGAACAGAAGTTTCGCAGTTGACTTTGGCTATGGCCCGCTTGGATTGAGAAGAATTTCCTGAATTGACACCACCATGTAGGGAGGGAGGAAACACGAAGTTCCTTCACGTCTCAAGGCGGAGCTTGCATCAGAGTTATTTCCTGTGTACACCTGCAATCTCCGAATCTCCCTCCGCCTGACCTGACCTACATTGTTAAAAGCTCCAGCGCGCGATACCATCGGGTTAAAAAAGTTCAGCACAAGGATCCCTTGACGCAAACAATGCAGGCTCAGGCTCGTTTTACTCACGTTGGATGCGTTGTGCAGTGCGTCCCTGCTCAAGTCAACGACGCAGCGCCCTTGGCTCATGCAGGGACGCCACGCATAACGCATGCGGTGTGAAACGGGCTTCAGCCCCTATCTCTATGGCGATCGCTGCGAGTTGTGGTCACTTTGTCGCATTCAAACTCCCATCTCCGCAGCAGATCGCATCAGCCGCCGGGAAAGTGTGTGTGCCGTGTGTGGTGAAAAGTGCATCTGATGGCCATTTGTGGTCAGAATGGGACGAGGGGCACAATTGCAGTGCGACTATGACCAACCCAGGGTGACTGCGACAGAAACGGGGACGGCACGTCTCACGTGATCGCACGCAAAATTTTCCAAAAAAAAGACTGGAGGTCGGCAGGCTTTCCTGACACAAGAGATCGCCCTTTGCTTTGTGCTTTAGTGAAGTGCATCCAGTGTTTGTGGGAAGGCTGCGTCAGAAGGTACCAGCCATGCCACCTTGGTCTCAGTCTCAGGAAGTCTGCCCCTCTTCCACCTCTTCCCCCTCCCCGGTGACAGGTGATGTTTGACCTCCACTCACGAGAGGAAGGGGCCGGGGCCAGGACGTCGATTCTCCTCGGTTGGCCGCTCCCTGTGTGCGGGGCTTTCAGCCTGTGTCCACTGTGGTTTGGCGGAACCGATGTTTGTTTTGCCCATTGTGTTTCTGACCCCAGGGAAGTGGGGGAGGGCTGAGCAGCATATGGACTGAAAGGTTCAATCGACTGAGTTCAGATTCACACAGCCCGACGTTTCGGGGGTTTACGAGGCCCGTCAATTAAGAAACCGTTTTTCATCGGGTATGACAACAAGATTGCTCACATGATCACCAAAACTGCACAGGCACAAGATCAATCACCCATCATCTTACAAGCAAATTATCAAATATTTTAGGTTTT
>JAAUXT010118902.1_pt1 | contig 10007 bp, 4 predicted proteins | sample 7278171 | NCBI WGS metagenome assembly JAAUXT01 (sample SAMN14350112, study PRJNA611818) | marine sediment metagenome | isolation source: surface marine sediment (1.8m) | place: French Polynesia: Moorea | collected 2018-08 | reverse complement strand
GTAGGCCACCGACACAATGCTACCCTCATGGCCGGGCAGAACAATGGGCTCAGCCGAGGGAATGTCAAGATTCCACAACCGCACGATCTTATCCCAACTGCCGGAGGCCAGCTGTTTGCCATCGGGACTGTAGGCCACCGACCCGATATAGTTTTCATGGTCACGAAGAACAATGGGCTCAGCCTGGAGATTGCTGAGTTTCCACAGTCGCACGGTCTTATCCCAACTGCCGGAGGCCAGCTGTTTACCATCGGGACTGTATGCTACCGACCCGACATCGCCCTCATGACCACGCAGGACAACGGGCTCAGCATCGGGGGTCTCAAGATCCCACAGTCGCACGGTCTTATCCCAACTGCCAGAGGCCAGCTGTTTACCATCGGGACTGTACGCCACCGACGCGATATTGCCTTTATGGCCGCGCAGAACAATGGGCTCAGCATCTGGGGTCTCGAGGTTCCACAACCGCACGGTCCTATCCCAACTGCCGGAGGCCAGCTGTTTGCCATCGGGACTGTAGGCCACCGACCCGATATTATCCCCATGGCCGCGCAGAACAACGGGTTCAGCATCGGGGATCTCGAGGTTCCACAACCGCACGGTCCCATCCCTACTGCCGGAGGCCAGCTGTTTGCCATCGGGACTGTAGGCCACCGATACAACGCTACCTTCATGGCCATCAAGACGAGTGTCTCCTGCCTTCCCGAGGGCTTCGCGCAATGCCTCCTCGGCGGCCGCTATTGGTGAGGCGGACATTGCTTCCACGGCAAGGAGCAGACTCAGCACGGGGGAGGACCCCTGCCTTTCTTTCGATACCATTGCAAAATATTGCGCCAGTCTTTTACGAGCCCTCTGTCCTTCATGCTCCGCAATCTCCTTTTGCACTACTGCAGACTTGCGCAGCTCATTGGCCGTCTGTTGTGCCCGATAAGCCTGAAAGACCGCAATAATGGCAATGACAAGAGCACCCGCTAAGGCTGCAACCAGTAGCGTCAACTGATTGGCGAATCTGGCCTTTTCATCCGCACGCTCCTGTGCCTGTTTCAGCTTTAGTTGCTGGGCCTGTTCCGCTTGTTGCCGGGCCTGTTCCGCTTTCTGTTTCTCCTCCTCGCGCTGCTTCTCGCTGAATTCCAAAAACTCCATCGCCAGATGGAAATCTCTGCCATATCTTTGGGCCCAAGCTTCAGTGGGCTTTTCATCCGCTACCCACTGAAGCGCCCTGTCCAGATTAGGGGTTCGCCACAGTGCTCCAGGTTGCCTTCCTGATTCGTCCCAACTGCGAGCTTCCCGTTCCAGCCGAGTGTAGATCTCCGCCGATTTCGCCTCTGCTGATACCCAGTCGCTCAGCTTCTTCCATTGCCGAATCAAGCTCTCGTGGCTGATATCGAGAACAATGTCGTCGTCGAAGGGGTCCTCGATGCGTGGCATCAGGAAAGTTCGCCCCGGGCCGCGAAAGGCATCGGCAACCTGTCGCAACTCCTCGAGGCTCGCACCGGTGACGGCCTTGATCTCACGGACCTGGGTAGGTCTTCGAGCGTCGCGCTGATCGGAGCCCCGCTCGCAGAGACAACGGAACATGCCCTCGGCGATGCGTTGCCGCTCCTCGCTCAGCTCCGCGAAAACCTCATCGCAGTGCTTGGAGAGGGCTCGGGACAAGCCACCCACTGCTTCATAGTGGTCAATGGTGAGTTGCTTCCCTTTCTCCCGATCAGAAGGCTCCGTCCAGGTCCACATGCGCATCAGCGCGTGCTGCAGCAGGGGCAACTGGTCCGGCGAGCTGCGCATGTCGTTGAGCAGACGATTGACCAGACCTGGCTCTAGTTCGCTCCCGAAGACTCGGGCCGGCTCAACGATGGCGGCACGGTATTGGGTTCGGGTTAATTGGGGCGTCAGGAACTGACTGTCGTTAATGGCCTCGGGAAGCCCCATGAACAGAGCACAGTCGCCGATGAAATCCGAGCGCATGGCGATGACCACATAGATATGAACATTCCCGCCCTCACCCAGCTTCTTGGTGACTACGGACGGATCGCTAGCGGCCAGCAACAGGTTGACGAAGGCGGTGGCATCTTCCGCCGCGTTTTTTGTCTGTTTCCGAAAGCGGAAGATTTCCTCGAACTGGTCCACCAACACCAGCAAATTGGTTTCCGGCTTCAGATGGCTTTCTTGCACGGCCTCGATCAGCCCTAAAGGCCCCCGTTGCAAGGTAGCCATCAGGTAGGCCGCAGCGTGATCGCCATCGCCTCGTTCCCGGCCCAAGGCCGACTCTCCTAGTAGAGCTCGCGTCAGCCGCGAGAACGGCGCATTGCCAGGCCGCATCTGAGCAACCCGCCAAGTGGCGCCAGCACCCTTTAGAAAACCCTGCTTTAGGGCCGGAATCAGGCCTGCATGGATGAGAGATGACTTACCGCAGCCGCTGGTGCCTACAATGGCGAGAAAATAATGATCCTCCAGTTTGGTGAGCATCTCTTGGATCTGCTCTTCTCGGCCGAAGAACAAACGCGATTCGCGCTCGCGAAAAGGTCTGAGCCCAGGGTAGGGGGAGCCGGAAGGTATTTCGCCGGTGCCGCTCACTGCATAGCCTTGGCCCGATACATCTTGCACGCGCCTGGATGCCTGGTCGCTGCTGCCTGCTCTGACAAGGGTAAGCGCATTGCCGGAAATGAATTCCTCCCGATTCCGGTGCCGGTTAGGACGGTGAACCCGGTTTACCACCTCGCCCTTGAAGTCCTCAAAAGGCATGACCATGACATCCTGAGCCTTCAGCAACCCAGGGTCCTGCACCTTTGTCAGATCTAGATCCGGATCGTGCCAGCGCAGAATCGGCTTACCCGCCTTGCGTGCGAGATCCAGCTGTAGTCCCTCCTCGTAATCCGCCGGCAAATCAGACACTTTTGGTGTCACATACTGACCCAGTAGTTGTACGAACAATAAGCTGCGTTTGAGATCTGCTTCCACTGCGGCCTGGAAGGCCATGGGTGCGCGATTGTAGAAGACATCGGGTAGCACTCTGATTTTCTCCTGCTCCAGATGGCGTTTGATTTTGTCTCGAAAATCGTCCAGATCCGGCGTCGTTTCTGCCAAGAAGATGCTGACGGGGTATTGATCGGCGGTTGCGGCCGTTTCCTCAGCTTCGCCAGTAGTGCAAGGTGGTTTTTTGAGATCTGCCGTCCTCTTCATCGCCTGCATTCGTTCCTTGAGAGCGCCACTGAGATCGTCCACACGTTGAAAATAAGGCCGGTCATTTTCGTTTTTCGGATTGGCATGGGGCCAGCCGAGCTTCCGAGCCGGATCTTCTTCCCGGGTCTTGGTGAAAAACTCGTAACCCAACAGGCCATGAAAAGGCTCAGGCCAACGACCGTGCTCAAGATCCGTTAGCCGGACCAGAAAAATTCGCCCCTCCTCCATCGCTTTCCCAGCTGTTGCCCTGAGAAAGAGCTCTCGTTCCTGCCGGCACCAGTCTGACTCCAGGTAGCCTTCAGAAAGAACCACTAATAACGTCGCGGAACACCGCACCGCATTGCTGATCTTAGTGGGAAACGGCTCATCACCAGGCAGACGACGATCGATCCAGATGTCACCCCACTTGGAGCGCCCGAGCTGTTGGGAGAGCAGTTTCTTAAGGTTGTCCCTCAAAATGTAGACCCAGCCCTCCTCAGGGTTATCGGACAAAGACACATTGTCCACATGAGCGTAACTCACGAAGACGTCGTGATCGAATCCAGGAACGAAAGCTTTAACTGGCATTGGGTGTTTATTGCTCTCTATTGGTTTTTTATGGAGATGTGAGAGTGTTTGGATATCCTTGTATGTGATATCTTTTTGCCGCATTCCTTGATTATAGAATGATTTAGACCCTAAATCGGATATTTCCTCCATATTCACCACGGTTTGTGTATCCAACCTCACCCCTGCCTTAGCTCGCCAGCAGTAGAGGGAGAGAATCTTTTCTGGAAATCACCTGACCACACGACCAAATTCCACCCTGCTCTTGTCCACGGCTAAGGTCCGTTGAGGCAAGATCTACCCGCCTCAACAACAAAAAAGGCTCATCGAGGGCAGCGCAAGCCCGACAGCAACGCTACACTAAATGGAGACCAGAGACACTACCCAGCGGAGGGCAATCATGTGGACTCAATCCAGAACCCCGCAATTCCATGAGACCAACGCCACCGGCCATGTGGACAACACGGTCCTGCCGCGCTGGCTGGAAGAGGCCCGCGAGCCTCTCCTGCGCGTGTTCACCCCTGACCTGGATCCGGCTAAATGGCGTCTGATAATGGCCAGATTTGAGATCGATTATCGCGCCGAGATCGATGTAGGAATCGCCGTGGAAGTCGAGACCTATCTGCTAAAACTGGGAAAATCCTCGTTCCAGGTCGGGCAGGATATCCACCAGGGAGGTCGCCATTGCGCCCACGCCAGGACCGTCATGGTGCAGTACAACTACGTCGCCCACCAGGCAATGCTTTTGGACGAACCCCTTCGCAGAGAACTGGGCGAGCACCTCGTCGAGGCGCCCACCGGCTGACGCAACCCGCCTGGCGCGCAGAACCAGGCCGGGTAGCTCGTGAAAGGGTTATCGGCGGCATGGATGCCGCCGTCAAGCCTACAGGGAGGATACACACCCGAACTGTGACACAGCTCGGCCTCTGGAGGTTCCCCCTACCTCCTTTGCTTATCCAGAACTGAGGTTATCTCATATGGCACAATTGAGCACCCTGGATCAATTTTTTCTGATCACTGAGGACACTGACGTCGCGGCCCACATCGGTTGGCTGGAAATCTTCCGGATCCCCAAGGGCTATCGCGGCAACTTTCTGCGCGAGCTCTACCAGGAGCTAATTGCGGCCGAAGTAGGCTCGCTGTTCAAGCGCAAACTCGAAATCCCACTCATCGGCAAGCCCAGCTGGGTCGAAGACACGCAGTTCGACCTCGACTACCATCTGCAACTAACGGCGTTACCCAAACCCGCTGACGAGGAGCGTCTGCTCAATTTAGTCGCGCAACTGCACTCCCGTCACCTCGACCGTCACCGGCCGCTGTGGGAGTGCCACTTGATCGAGGGCCTGAAAGACCGGCGCTTCGCCATATACTTCAAGATACACCACGCCTGCATCGATGGCATGGGCGGTATCAAACTGGTGCAAGGTAGCCTTAGCTCGTCGCCGGATGACCTTATGGTGCGGCCGCTGTGGGGATCCTGGAGCGACGACGAGGCCAGGCCGAAAACACAGTCGTCACTGAAGCAACAGCTGGAAAAACTGTCCACTCAGATCGTCGACCGGTTGACCAAGGGCTCGCAACTCGCCAACGAAGTTGGCAAACTGACATTGCAGGCCCTGGGACTAAAGGCCGGTGAGACGCCGATGCCCTTCAGCGCTCCCAATACACCTTTCAACGTGGAGATCGGGGATACACGACGCTTCGCCACGGCTAAGCTTCCTCTGCAACGGGTCAAGGCGATCGGAAAAGCCTTCAACGGCACGGTCAACGATGTGGTAATGGCAGTCTGTGCGGGGGCGGTGCGCCGCTATTTGGAGGAGCGGGGCCAGCTACCGGAAAAGCCGCTGCAGGCCGGCGTGCCCATGGCCATTGGCGATGACGAGAGCGGACCCGGCGGTAACCAGGTCATCGCTACTCTCGTCAACCTGGGCACCGATATCGCTGCCCCTGACGCACGCCTGACGAAAATCATAGCTTCGTCGACCGCGGCGAAAGACCAAATTCAGGAAATGTCGTTGCTCGCCTTCCAGGATTTCCTGCTGGCCGTCTGGGTGATCACGCTACTGACCCAAAAGCGCTCAGCAAATTTCGTTATTTCCAATATGCCCGGACCTCGAACCACCCTCTACTTGAAAGGAGCTCGCCTATTAGCCGCTTACCCCGTTTCGCTGCTGGGTAAGGAGATGGCTTTGAACATTACCCTCAACAGCTACGAGGATACCCTTTTCTTCGGCCTGATCGCTGACCGCAAGGTGGTACCAGCGCTCGATACCCTGGCTCGCTATCTCGAGGAGGCTTTCGACGAACTCGAAAACGTCGTTCCAGAGTAAGGTGACTCTCGACAAATGGAGAGCTGCCCAGTCCGACGCAGGCGGGCCCAAATCACCCTTCATCTTTATTCCTCCAGCCGCTATGGTGCGCAGGGCGCACCCTACCTGTAGACTAGCGACACCAACAACCTCCCTTGGAAATCAGGACACCCCATGAAGCCATCAGGATCCTTCACCCGCAGAGACTTCGTAATCCGCGTCATTCCCTCCGCGTCTGCAATGCTCCTCGTGCGACCGACGCCGGCCCGGGGCGAACCCAATCCCAGTGCACACTTTGCCCACGGTATCGCCAGCGGCGACCCGGTGCAGGACCGGGTGATCATCTGGACCCGCGTCAGCGGCATTACCACAAACCAGGCAGTGCAATGGGAAATGGCGGAAGACAAGAATTTCACCCGCATCGTTCGCGCCGGAACGGCAACCGCGACTGCCACCGCGGACTATACCGTCAAGGTGGACGTGGACGGACTTGCGCTCGGGAAAACCTACTACTACCGCTTCACCATGGACGGCGACAGCTCGCCCGTCGGCCGCACCCGCACCCTCCCCGAGGGCGGCGTCGAGCGCCTCAAGATCGCCATTGCCTCCTGCGCCAATTACCCGGCCGGTTACTTCAACGCCTATCGCTCCCTCGCCGGCCACGATGACCTGGATGTCGTGCTGCATTTGGGCGATTACATCTACGAATACGCTACTAAAGGTTACGCATCCGAGCGAGCCGAACGCTTGGAGAGAACATCGGTTCCCGAGCATGAGCTGATCACCCTGGCCGATTACCGGCTGCGCTATGCGCAATATCGCACGGACCCCGATCTCCAGGCCGTGCATGCCCGTTTTCCCGTCATTGCCATGTGGGACGATCACGAAATCGCCAATGACTGCTGGATGGGTGGCGCCCAGAACCACGACGATGGCGAAGGCGATTGGATTATCCGGCGTGATGCCGCGATCAAGGCCTATTATGAGTGGCTGCCAATCCGCCCGCCTGAAAACCGCCCCCTGTACGCCAACTACCGCGCCTTCCGCTTCGGTGATCTGGCCGATCTGTTCATGCTCGAGACCCGGTTGTCGGGGCGCAGCAAACAACTGAGTTATGCCCGGGATGCACCTCCCCGCGAGATTGCCTTCGATTTCAGCGATGAAGATGCCCCCGTAGCGATCACCGACCCCGCAGCGCTTGAGCAACTGCCCCCGGAAAAGCTGCGCTGGATTCCGGTCCCCTTCGATATGAACCAAGAACCGCCGGCACCCATGCTGGACTACCAGCGCATTAAATCCCTGGACTCCGAAAATCTACCGGAGAATTACCGTTTTCCGCCGGATTTCGATCGTTTCCTCAACGAGGTGCTGGCAAGTCCCGAGCGCCAGATGCTGGGCAACACCCAAGAACGATGGTTGGCAGATGCGCTGCAGGTGTCCAAGACGCGGGGGGCGCCCTGGCAGATCATCGGCAACCAGACCATCGTCACCCCTATGCTTGCGGCCAACTTGGCCGAAGGGATGACCGCAGAGGAAAAGGCAAACCTTTCGAAGGGCGGTCGCAAGCTCGTCGAGTTTACCCGGCTCGGCCTGCCGTTCAATCTGGACGCTTGGAACGGCTACCCCGCCGCGCGAGAGCGGTTGTACCGCATGCTGTCCCGGCACGCCAACAAGGCGGTGGTGGTAACGGGTGACACCCATAACGCCTGGGCCATCGATCTGCAAAGCAAGGATGGCTCGCAGACCTATGGTCTGGAGATAGCAACGGCGAGCATCAGCTCCCCAGGCGCGGAGGCGTATCTCGGCATTGCAGGGGAGCGCATCTCTCGGCTGGTCAGGGATAAGAATCCGCAGATGCGTTTCATGGAAGGAGAGCACAGAGGCTATGTGGTGTTGACGTTTACTCGGGAGGAGCTGACGGCGGATTACTACTTTGTGGATACGGTGGCAGAGCGCAACTTCAGCGTTGATCAGATTAGCCCGTTGGCGTAGGCTGAAGGTTCGGATTCGATTGGCAAACATAATCGAGATGCTCAGCCTCTTGATGCGATGGGAACGACCGCCACAGACACTCAAGGAACTGCCGCATCGTTCAGCCCCCAGTGATAGGTGAAGAACTCGACTTTACAGTCGCTGCAGCGGGCCAGGCGCGCTGTTTGCTCGGGCGGGAGTTGAGCCTGGACGTAGCTTACCAGCGTGGGCTCCTCCCCGGGCCGGTATACCTTCACCCAGGTGGTGAAATCGGATTCGAACCAGTCGAAGATGGCCGAAAGCCACACGACGCGGTTGGCCAGGTCGATGTCGACGTTGCGAGACTCCGTCACGAACAGGCGAGTCTCCCGGGCGAGCTGCTCCTCGAGGCGTTGGGGCTGGAAGGCCTCGGCGGGAAGCCGTGGGCAACCGAGGGAGGCACAATTGATGGCGAAGTGGATGCGAGGCTCGGCGAAGCGCTCGCGGATGATGCCGTTCTCGAGTTGGTAGAGGTTCACGAATTCACCACCGAGGGTCACCTGGCGGAAGACGAAGAACCCGCTCAGCCGCGGTAGGAAAAACAGCGGCTTGGGTGGACCGACATCCTTGACGCTAGTAATCGGGTAAACGTCGAGCACCAGGTGCAGGACCGAAGCGTTGTAGGCATTGATCCAGTAGGCGAGACGATCCTCGTGGGTGGGGAACCGATGAGGATGACTGTCGGGGCTCACCCGCGCGAGGAGCGCGACGTAGCGGTCCAGATCAGCCCGATCCTCCAGGGCGGCCCGGTAGTCCACCCGGCCGCGATCATCCACATGCCGGCGCAGGAAGCTGTCGAGGTCGGCGTGGAAACCGGCGGGCGTCCCGACACCCTCGGCAGGCTGGGTCCGTGGACCTACCATGGTGCAGCCGGCGAGCAGCAATAGCATGACCACGGCAAGAAAGAATGGCGTCCTCATGCCGCTCGCCTCGCATCCGGTCGCTCCCGCCGTAGCGAGGCATAGAGAGCGTCGCGCAGACCAAGCGCGTTGACCTCGCACATGGAGCGCAGTTGGCCGTCGATCGGCACCTGAAATGCGCACAAGTTCAGGCGCTCCCGGCCACGCTCTGTTCGCAGCTCGGCGGCGCTCATGAAATGATGACTCACCAGATTTAGATAATGTAAGCGTTGGCGTCCACGGTAAAGGTCCAGCAGGAAACGGAGTCGCCCCGCGGGGGCCACCCGACGCCACCAGCGCAGGGCCAGCGGAAGCCCCTGCAGGAGCCAAAAACCCGGATACTGGACCAGCAGGCCGAGAACTCGCACCGCAGCCCGGCGGCGGGAGTCGAGCCTCAGGGTTACCCCTCCGATACGTTCCAGGAAGCCTTGCAGCGCCCGTTGATCGGCCTCGTCGCAGAGATCGAAGAGGGGAAAAAGGGCAGGCTTCCCGTCCGGGCCGACGCGTACCACGGTCTGCACGAAGTGGCTACAGTCGGGATGACCAAACCATCCCTTGTGAAAATCGAGGGGCGTATCGTCCCGGCGAGCATCGCCGATGCCCTCCGCGATACGTTGCCAGAGCTCTTCGACGGTCACTCCTCCACCGAGCCCCTCTTCGGTACGGCCTACCTGGGTAACGGGCTGGAAACTGATCATCTTGAACGCATCGGCGTTGCCCACGAGCCAGCGTACCACCTCCGGCACGCCACTGAGGTTCTCCCGAGTGACGGTCATGGTGGTGGCGACGTCAAGGGGCCGACCCGTCTCGTGCCGCAAGCGGCGGATGAGATCCGCGAACTCGTCCCGCAGGGGCATGAGCTCTCGCTCATCCGTCGCGTAGCGATAGCCGTCACCACGGCGGCCGCGCTGGGTCGTGTCGACGTGAATCGACAGTTCCGTAAGGCCACCCTCCTGTTCCAATTTTCTTGCGCAAAATTGCGCATTGGTAATTCGCTCTCCGTTGATGGATTTTTCAATCCGCAACTGGAGTCCTGATGGATCCAGTACCCACCGTAATCCCT
>JAAUXT010142540.1_pt1 | contig 10009 bp, 10 predicted proteins | sample 7278171 | NCBI WGS metagenome assembly JAAUXT01 (sample SAMN14350112, study PRJNA611818) | marine sediment metagenome | isolation source: surface marine sediment (1.8m) | place: French Polynesia: Moorea | collected 2018-08 | reverse complement strand
TTCTCATTTCCGGATGCAAGGAAAGTTCACAACCGACTGCGATGGATCGGTAAGACACGAAAAATGGCAGGAACCAGCGGGAACTCTTTGATGGCTCTTACCGCGTACATGATGGCCTTGCGAAAGTTCAACGTTCTGCATTGACAAGAAACACTCAAAGCCAAATGTCTTGAAGGGCCAACTACTGTCAAACAACAAACAACATCCTATGTGCGATGTCTCCTCGGTAGGGACCACGTGCGGACCCAGAAGAGGCTCAGAGACTCAGAACTGCACGCGGACTGTGCAGCTTTTTGCAGTCAAAGACTTTGAAGTCAGTTTTTGCACACACACCCCTTCAGGCTGGACTCCTTCAGAATGGCAGGGTTGGGTCTCCCAAACCGATACTAGACCTGCATTTGGTCAACATTCCTTCCCTGGAGGTCCTTCCCCAACCCAAGAGGGTCCCGTCCCCGATCTTTGATCCGCCCTTGAGAAGCTCAACACAGACTGCGGGGACGATGACTCTGGTTGCAGCTGTTCAGCGATGTTGAGCTTTGTCTCCTCTTCCCGCTGTCCAACAGGAGCCCAGCGCGTGTCATTCACCCAGCACCTGCTCCCGCGAGGGTCCCAACCGTGCGAGCTGCTCGACAAGTCGGGCGGCTCAGAGCTCCTCCATGTTTGATGAGGATCAAGCGCCAGAGACAAGAACCGTAGATTTTGGAGAGTCAGGACTTTCACATAGGAAACGCAGAGATGTTGCCGGAGGCGAGTCTAAGTTCATGTGGACGTCTGTGCGGGGGTCATGACATCCTGGGAAACTGGACTTGAGCCTTGTGACCTCATTCCTTGGGAACCATGTCTTTCAGCCCCGTTCGATTTTCCGTGCCATTCTCTGAGTTCCTATTGGTCCGCGCGGAATCTGTTTGTCTGCGCGTCTCTGCGTCTGTTTCGTCGCGTCACGCGCAGCGTCACTACTCGGGGCTAATTGCGCGTCGAGCCCGCGTTCCACGGCGTCTCTTGGACACGCCTGGTTCCCACGCACTTCCTGTTGATAGCTCCTTCAAACCCAGCTTCAACTCAAGCTGGCTTCACACTGGATGCGTCGTGCGTTGATTTGGGAGAGGCAAGTTGGGCTGAGTTCGCTAAAGTCATGATGCGCCCGCTTCCCATACGCGCACTCTGTCATTTGCTTGTGGATCTATTTGTGGAAGACGCCCTGACAATTTGCGGTGAGATTAGAGACAGACGAGAGTTTCTCGCTCATCTCGCAGATTACCCCGCTCTGCTAATTACACTTGTCAATCTGCACAATCTGCGACAGAGCCGGGGCGGATTCCTGGAAGTCCTGAGGGAGTTTGGGGCGGATTTATAAAGACAATGTGCTGATGCAGGGAGACCTGGAGACCTTCAGTGACTGGGAGCTGCAGACGTACGAAGGTTCCTCAAGACACAGCCGCCTTGGGTACCCCGCAGATCCCACGATCTCTGGAGAGACCTGGCGTGTGGGCCATAGGTGCACTCAGAGAAAGCACCGTTCTGACAGGCCAATCCCACAGGCGGAACCGAGGGACGACGTCCCCAGCTTAGTCCCCTGCCTCAGTCATAGATCCGCCCCTGCCGATCCTCGGAACTGGGAAGGACGGGAGGATGTTCCGCTTCTGCCTGACAGGACGTCACGGCCGCGAAGATTAATCTCTCACTGGCTGATCCGTATCCCTGTGCCCCAGTTAGTTACATGAAGCCTCTGTGTACCCGGTGTGAGGGAACAAGGGGAAGACCCTGGATTGCATCGGGTGGTCCAGTCTTCCAAAGGCGGGGACACCAAGTTTGACAACGCTTTGTTTGACCGACAAAAACTTTTGACAAACAGATTTCTGGGTCCTTGCTCTGCGGTCTCTGGTTCTTTCATTTGAGGTCTATGTTTGCGGTCCCTGTCCTCAGTCTCTGAATCTGCAGCTGTTCAGCGGCTTACATCCTGCGCTCAATCCCTGATTCTGGAGCTTTCTGATTGGTGCAGCCGACCAAGTGATCGGATTGATGTATGATTTGTTGGGCAGATCCGAAATTGGGTCAGGTGCGGCCTTCAACTCACCACGCACTGGAGGAAGCAAAATCGAACAAGACAAACACGAAAGATTTGGCAGAACACTGGATGTCCCAAGTGTGGGACGACATTTCTGGGGCACCGGGCTGACCCCTGGACTCTGGATCTTTGGTGATATATGGTGTTGGATCCGTGGTTATCCGAAGATAAATCGGAGGCAGCATGGCTGATCCGATTCTCATTTCTCAGTCTGGCCGCGTCACTCGATTGGTGACGCCATTTGATGACGTGCATGCGCAGATCGGTCTCCACGCATGTGCGACGCTGGTGTGTGTGTGTGTGTGTGTGTGTGTGTGTGTGTGTATGTCTCAGTGGCCTTTGACGCATCGAGATGATAACCAGACCCCCAAAGGCTGAGAAGAAGACTTGTTCACACCTGGAAGCCTCTCTGGAGGGTTTGGAAGAAGCGGCGACCGGGACTGATCCGACTCTTGGCGAAGCGAAAACACCAATTTCAAAAGCATGTGCACAGACTTTACACATGATGGCACAAGTGTTTCAGGGCACATTAATTTTGGGGTCCGAAGGATTCTGGCTCTTGGGATCCTGGTAGTTCTGCTTTTTGTGCACCTGCAGTGTACACACGGGACAAACTCGATTGTTGGGGTTTGGGGAGCCAGGATCGTTGTGTCAGCCCCTGATAGGGTAGATCCAGGGTCCAGTACCTGCACCTTTCATGTTGACTCTTTGGAAAGTTAAAGCTGAGTCGCAACAGGGTGTGGACCCTTTGACCAGACCCTGGATCCACACACAGACGCCGTGCTCGGTTTGTACATAGATTGACTTTGGGGCCCTCGCTTCCGAAATGGAATTCAAACACTGTTAGATCCACACAACACACGGCAACAACGACAACAATCACATCTTCGCGGCTCCATTTTCAAATTATTCTGCGAAAATCATTTTTCCCGCAAATACGCGACGCCTCCCAAAACGCGTTAACAACTTTCCCAAAGTGGCGCCGGCGGGAACATTTGCGCGCTCTGCGGGGAAAACGGTTCGTTACATTGAGGCGCGACAAACAATCTGAAGAGCAACGATTGTGTTGTGTTCGCAGGAGAAGTGAAGAAACGGAGCAATTGTCCCTGGGGATGAGGCGGTAATTTTGCGCTGGCGGGTGGGTGGGTGGGTGCGGGCGTGGCGCTGCGGCTTGACGCGGTTCGAAAAGCTTCACATGCCCTGGTTCGAACCCTCCTGAAAGGCAACTGAGCAGACACTTTACCCCCTGAGGCTCAAGCTCTCTCACCTTTGGCAAAGAAGAACAATTCCCTTGGGGCTTGCCACCATTGCCCATTCTTGGAGTTGCTCCTGTATCTCAAGAGATTCAGTGACACGCCCGTTGAGAGGGCTCTGTGCAGCACGGTCCGGGAGGTTGAGACACGTTCTGTGGGAGCGCCGTGTATGCATCGCGCAATCCACATCTCAGTCCCTGCAGTGAAACGTCTGCAGCATTGGTCCAGAGGTGCAAGGCCGGCACTGCAGCCTCAGATTTACTGGCTGCAAGGACGGGCGCAGTGATCGTCTCCTGCCGCGTGGACGGCGCTGTAGTGAGACCCTCCGGTCTCATGCTCCACAACATTGCAGTTCTCAAAACGAGGATGGATGAAAAGCTGTGGAAAGATAACAGGGAACCGACTCAGACAGGGACCCCCGGGGCTGATCCCCTGTAGACTGGACCACCAGGCTCCCTGCACCCGCTCTGCAGAGACTTGTAACGCACTACGACAAGCAATCATCAGCTGTTGGTTCACGAAACAAGACGCGAACAAAGCGTAGTACTTTGGTACAGCAAAGCTGGAGGGTGTTCGTGTTCTTGCGCAATTGTAGGCCCATTGCAGGGCTGGACCATGGCTGAGCCTGGGTCCTCCGCCCCAACCCACCCCAGCCAAATGTTGGGTCCAAAGTTGGGAGGGGCTTTGGACCTGCGGATAAACCTCAGCCTGGTCTCCGCGAAGTGAGGACCACAGGATTTTCTCGACAGGGATCACCCGGATCTTCCTTGATGCGGGGAACCACTGTATCCAGCCTGAGGTAGAACTCCTGATCCCGGACGAACTGCCAGGTCCGTGATCGTCCTTTGAGTATCTGTTCTATGACAAGATCACACGGACTGAGTCCCCGTGAACTCTTCACACAGGCTTCGTATATTCCCTCGTACATACACATCACGCGCCAATCTGCCTCTGTCACATTAATTTTGCACTGGGCACGGAATGAGAATTTGCAGTGCAAACGAAGCACACTCTGTGTCGGGTTAGGATTGGTGCACAGGTTGAAAGGCGTGAACCAATCAGGGGGCAGAATGAGACACGGTTGGTCAGGCGACCAATCACGCGAAAGAACCAGATTTGGGTTTTGTGACTGTGACGCAACTTGTGCCAAGCAGCGGTTGCAGCGAGCCTCAGGATTCCGAGTGAGCCCGGATCTCCGAATGAGGAAACGGTGAGAGAGACAGCGATGAGGCTGAGACGAAGAGACAGGGACAGAGAGACTGAGAGAGATGGGAAAGGCAGACAGGCAGTTGGAGAGTGAACGAGAAATTAGAGATAACAGGGGAGGGGTGGGAAGATAGTCACAAAATTAAAGAAAACAAACACCGAAGACAGAGAAAGAGAGGGAAATGAACCAGAGAAAACAGAAGAGAATGAATGTGAGAATAATGGACATACACAACCTTGGGCGGACATTGCGACATTGTACAAACACTACAACAAAAACAGAGTGTGAGTGCAGCGGAAAGCCATAGATCTGAGCGTTTGACCTTCGCTGTCTGACGGGACAGGGCCAACTCCGTCCGGGAAACCGGTCCCCACGGTCGGGAGTCGGCGCCGCTGTTCGCACCCCGCGCCTCGGTCTCCGTGGTTCCGCGTGCGTGCGGCTGTCATCTTGTGGGCGTTTTTTGCCGTGAAGCACACTGATCAGCGGAACAGGTCGTACCACGGGTTCGCTCTTCGTGAATTCACGTTACCGCCGTCAACATCACAACTACCATTGCCCTGTTTATTTTTCTGTGGGGATTGAAGCCTTGGGGGTCGGGCTCTAAAATTCCGCACTTTCACGGTCCGGACGGTCACGGACTGCAGACAGAGCTGAATCTCCCTGTTCGGCGGAGGACCTGTGTGATTTGCGGGGCTGTTGTCCGGTCGGTGTGACTTTGGTGGATCACTAGGCTTGGACTGATGTGACTCTCTTCAACGAGGTCCGAGGAAGACGGGAGCTGCTGGCGGCGTCGAGGCTGCAGCGCCGTCCCTGCAGGGCTGAATCTACGTTGCGTTGCAGCGTCCTTTCTGCGGTAAAATATTCAAGCATTCAAGCATTGAAGCAGCGCTGTCCCTATGAAGCCGTCCCTGCAGGGCTGTCGCAACAAAGCGGCCAAGAGGTTGCAGCGACGTTCATGCAGTGCAGTTAATGCAGCACAATCGCAAGGCCATGCATGCAGCGCCGTCCTTGCAACGCACCTTTGCCATTCGTCCTCTCAGTACAACGGTTTCTGTGCGTTGCAGCGCAGTACACACAAGGACGTCAGCGATGAGGCAGGAACCGTTTTCCGCTTTGTTGTTAAATGCTGCTCCTGGCCGCAAGTACGGTGGTGCAGACCGAACGCAAAGCTCTGTAAAGGACATAGACAGCAGTGAACCCAGCATAAAAGTGACACCGTAAATGGGAGACTTTGCACTCAGGAATTGCCACACTCTTACATCAAATAACAAGTGCTGCAAGAGTTCTTTTCTCCTGGATGTTTGTTGATCATTTCTGAGTCACCCTTGAACTTGATTCACCTCTCGTTCTCCTTGTCTGGGCTCTGCCCCTGGAATCCCTGTTCCCCACCGAAGAGAGCACACTTTCTGAACGACCAGTGCGCAACCTGTGTTTTGCTTTCCGTTGAAATGCTTTTCCTCTCGACTGGGCCCCGGGGGTCTGGGCCCTCTCAAAGACATCTCGTATCACACGAAAGATCCTGTACTCCCCGGGCTCTGTCCACAGCGCTGTTGTCTGAACTGATTCTCTGTTCCGGAGGCAGCGTCTTCAACACGTGTGGAGATCAATAGGAACAAATCTCATCCCCACGACGATCAGTGCGCAGGCCCCAGGGGAGGATCCAGGGTCCCCTCATGGCGACCCGACCCCTGAACTTCAATTTCTGAGAATATCACGTGTAAAGGAACGTGCTTCTTGCAGGGTACAGTGGTCAACTTTGCGGGGGAGGGGGTTGGGCGCTTGGGTCCCTTGGCCCCTGGATCCACTGTGCCAGTGTTCCGGAGGCCGCGTCCACAACACGTCTCGAGATCAATACCAGTAAATCTCATCCCGACCACGACTGGTTTACAGCCCTGCTGTGTATGTGGGATGCCTGATCCAGGGGCAGATCCAGAGGCAGATCCAAGGACAGATCCAGGGGTGGGTCCAGGCTGGTCCCTTGCCGGGGGGATGACAAGTGCGGCTGGGTCTTCATGCCCCCTGGATAGAAATCACTCCAATGGTGTGTCAGGGTTCAAGGTCATGAGAGAGCCTGGCACTTCCACAGGGATGGAAGAAGCCAAGTCAGAGCCTTTTTGGGCCCCACCACTGGTATCCTGGAACCGCCAAGTTTTCTCCGTCCTTCATTGGTATCGCTGACCTCACCACGCCTGCGACGGAATGTGGGTGGATGGATTGCTGACTTTGCATTTCTTCAACGCAGCAATGACAAGTCATTTTTCCAAACGTGCTGAGGCCGCCGCACCAGTTGTGTGCGTCACAGGCCGCGACGCCGTGAAGGTGGAGTCAGGGGGAAGCCAGACTCAGGTGAGATTACGTCAGTGTCAAGGAAATCTGTTTGTGCCAATTTTGGCCAAAACTCTGGTCCGGTTTGTGGACAAATTGTGGGCGGTTTTAGATCGAATTTCTTCACATGGAGACAAACGAGTTCGTGTCTGACGTTCGTGTCTGACATTTGAATCGAATTGCACCGGAGTATTTCTCAAATGTCAAACGAGATTTCTTGAGTTACAGTTTTCCAGATGCAGCCTTTTTCACGAGCGGATCCATGATTTTGTCGGTGGCCCCCCCACACAGGAGCGACCCAACTTTGAGCTGTCACAAGAAAACGTCGTTGCACATATAGTTGTCAAGTCAGTCCGACCCTTTCCCTTGTGCCTTTTGGCCTGCATGCAGATTGAACTCAAGCAGGTGGTCAACGAGCGGATGATCTCGTGGGGGGCGACCACAAATGTGATTCAGAAGGGCACATGCGTGCTGCATCTGGGTTCCTGTCCCTCAGCCTCCCTGGAGGTTCCCCGGGATGCGTCCCTAAGATCACACCCTCGCAGCGGATCCAGCGCCCAAGGAGTGACTCTTCTTCCTGCTGGTCTGTGTTTTTGGTCGTCGGCCTGGCACCGAAATTCCGCTGAACCCCTCCCGTTTCGTTTGCACACAGATTCGGCACGGATTCAAGTCATTCAACTCACACACGCACAGGGATGGTGCACCCAGTTCTTTCCTGCATCTGCAGATCATGTGCCTGCAGGCACAGACGTTTCTTTCTGCACTGCAAACCCCCGAATTTTCACGCTTCACACACACGTTTTGCGCAGATCTGTGCGAGGTGCAGTTCTGAATACGAAACCAATGCTGCCCCTCGTTCACACGAAGTACGTGGTTTGTCTGCGCAAGTGCGTTCACACAAACACATGCAGTTCGAGTTCAAGGAGCACAAGTGTGCGATGGATTCAGAGCTCAACACACGACGTCCCACGTTTATTTGTTCCCGTAGCCTACGTGCCCGGTGTGAACGAGGGCGAAGTGAGTCTGAGTGTGTGTAAGTGTGTGTGAAAATGAGCACACGCTCGGGAACGCAGCACCCACACACAGACGCAACGTGATGAAGATTAAAGCGCCGCATCTCCTTTGCATGATCACCGCACTGTGTCGTTTTTGGCTGGTGGAATGTCTCGTGCATGAATCTTAAGAAGAGCACCAAAGCCCATGGCGGTGCAGGCCTTTCGCTGTCAAGCTCAGGGTGGACCCAGCGATGAAGCTTCAGCAAACCCACCCACCCACCCGACCCTGAGACTGACTGGTTATCCCTCCCCTGGGTGCATGAACACATTGAACTGTTTTCATTTTGGCAGGCAGAAGGGTGGCTCCCTCACCAGCTTCAGGTTCTTCCCCTGGAACGGGGCCTTCGGATTGGAAATGGGGACAACACGCTGGGGGACGTCAAGCAAGCAATTTCAGAAACGCAGAGCTGTCACTTTGTGACGCATCGCAACCGGAAAGAAACAAATGGAACCTTGTCAAACGTGTCTCGATGCTGCCTGGACGGGTCGGAGGGGACCGGCCATTCTGACGTTCACGTCTCGTTAGTGTGAGGCGAGGAGCTCGGGGAGGACAGAGGCTCCAGCGGCCGGAGCCAGAGGGGTGACTCCCGCGCAGACAGGGGTCGGATTCAGGGTTAGATCCGAGAGTGCATCCGTCTCTTTGGTCTGCAGCGAGGAGCGGGTCGGATCAAACCCGCGGCTTCGGGAAGTGTGGAGGTGGACGGACCCAGGGTCCCGGGCCCTTTTGTTCCCTGGTCATTACACAGCCGGCCCGTGAGATCCCTGTCCCCACCACTTCCTGGCCTCATCACCTCGAGGCCTTGAGGGCCCTGGATAAACCCTAGAAATGACCCCAGTTGTCTGACCGGGAGTGTTGCAGTGGAGGTTCCCTGATGAACAGATTGCCAACAAACAGCGGCCAATGTCAGCGGCCCGATTCATCAGGAGTGAAACCTCAGCGAACTTTCAACTGTGCTCAGAGAGCCAAGTCTTGCGAGATTGGGGTGAAGCTCTGGGGTCGGGGTCAGGCTCCATGAAAACCCTCAGGATCTGCTTGTGGTGGGTGCAGAGAATCTAATATTGTGAGTGAGTGAGCGAGCGAGTGAGTGAGTGAGTGAGCGAGTGAGTGAATGAGTGAGTGAGAGAGTGAGTGAATGAGTGAGTGAGTGAGAGAGTGTGAATTTTCTCTTTGCATCAAAAATTTTCAGAGGCGATGTGGGTCCCTCCCACGGTCACACCCCAGTCAGGGTCGAGTCAGGCTTCTCTGCACCAGTCTCGGTTCTGTCGGGTCCCCAACATAGTCACAATCACGACCGAGTCCTGGATCCACTGGACTCTGGAGCAATAACATCCTGGTGGTGAATCCTGTAAGCAGGAGGCAGAGATAGCGCGTTATCTGGAGGGACGTCACAGCGCGTCGTCCCGGACCTGTTTGCTCTGCCTCCCAGAGAGACGGTCTGGGCCCGAGGATCAAACCTTCCGCCTCGGCAGTGTGGCGGGGGCAATTGTTCCGGGAGTTTGGAATGAAAAAGATCCAGCTTCTGAAACACGTGTCATTGACGGAAGGTCCGCCAGAGGGAGTTCTTCGGCTTGAGTCGGGGCGGATCCAACATTCCGAGGCGTTTCTGGTCCTCGGGGGACCTGTCCCAATGTGGAGTGATTCTGCGTGCTGTGAATCTGTGGCGCATAACACGGTCCGGGTCCTGCACACACAGTCTTCAGCTAGCCTGGTCCTTCCCTCCCTCAGCCCACGGGCACCCCTCCGCTGCCCCAAGAGGGCATCCCTGCGCCCCGCGGGACATCCCCCTCTCCGTCCCAGGGGGACCCCCCTCAGCCCCTCGGGAGATCGCTCCTCCGCCCCGAGCTCGGACACATCATCGGGCCACTCCGCTCTCCGCACAATCAGACGTGCTTCCTGCACGGCTAATCTCGACCCTCGCGCGTGATTTCCTGCAGCGTCTACCACGCTCAGCCGGCCGCCTCTGTTAAATTCAATGTAGCTCAGAGTGACACAATCTCCCAGTCATATCACTCCTCTTGTGGTAGACATGGGTTCAGTCACTTTGAGTGGAAGGTGACTGGATCACATCACTTGTCAACATTCAAATGATCATATTTTTGCTTG
>JAAUXT010068413.1_pt1 | contig 10009 bp, 10 predicted proteins | sample 7278171 | NCBI WGS metagenome assembly JAAUXT01 (sample SAMN14350112, study PRJNA611818) | marine sediment metagenome | isolation source: surface marine sediment (1.8m) | place: French Polynesia: Moorea | collected 2018-08 | reverse complement strand
GACCATGAAACTGCTGCTGACATACTTTTGGAAGAGGCTGCCTATAGGTGCTTCGATTTGGCTCGCACCGATTTGGCTCAAATCGTGCAACCCATCTCAAATCACCTAAATAGTTTCACTTGATCAGACCTTTGCCTGGAAGTAGTTTTGACCTTCAGAAATGCAACAATAAAAACTTTTAATTTTTATGTCGTGAAAAGTAAAAATTATCCTTCTTGCCTGTCAATGCAGAGAATGTATACAGGTCAAATTGTCACCAGTAATGACCAGACTGCCTGTGGTGCCAATAACAACGCTCGTTACAGATTCTGAAACAAGCAAATGTTGAAAGGTTTTGAATTTGTGCTCAATCACAGAAACCTAAATACACACCCGAAGTAACAGAATACACGCAAATTGCAAAGACAATAATTTCTTCGACAATTTCAATGTTGTCAACAAAAGAAGTCAGAAAATAAAACAAATCCAAAATGGCAAAGCAAAATCGTTTACTCTTTTGATCTTCAAACTTCCCTCTCACAATTTTTCAGAGCAGTGTGAAGAAAGAGAGCAAACAAATTGCTGCCATGAACCAGGGTTGTATTGACAATGCGCCTGATGTTGTAGATCTAACTGATTGGAGAGTGGTTGTGTTCCACATTTCTGTTCTGATTTCTGCTCGTGTTTCTTTTGTCGTAGTTTGAGTGGTGGTTGTTGCTGTTGTTGCTGCTGCTGTTCCTTCTGTCGGGTGTCTCGAGGTCCAACTTATTTCATGGTTATCTGCTCAGAAATCAAAAAAGTATGAAAACAACTGAACAACAAATTTTGTCTTGATTGCTGAAATCCAGAGTTATGGAGAAGCACAAAATGCATCAACTGAGCAGCCAACATGAAATCTTGTCTTTTCAATTCAATTCAAGTTGACAAAAACCCAAAACACTTGGTGGCCTTGACCTTTACCTGCCCTTCTACATGTGTATTCAGAGTGAAGCAGCATGATCCAAGAATAACTGTAACTGCTCAAACAGTGAGCTGTATCCTTTTGAGGGTCATGGAATGTAAACGGACAAGATATTTTCCCTTTGCACCCTTCAAGACTGAAACAAAACAAGAGATAAAGAAGACCTCAAGAGAAATTTCACATCTGTTTTTGAGGACATCGGTTTTGGCTGAGATCATTTTCTCACCTGCCTGTGTCCATATAAAACATACATTTCGGGTTGACCACTGATCTCATGCAAAAAGCCACATTGTTGGAGTTACAACAAGAGAGAGACTGGTTGCTGAAGCCATATCGGAAAGTTCCAACATGAAGAATTGCAAAATTTGTTTGTTTGCACGACAATGTGACAAGAACATTTCTGGACCCACAGGTGCCAAAAGTCTCATTGCTGACATCTACTTGTGCATAGATGACTGACAGAGCCACAACTGACATGAACACCTGCTTTGACCAAATGAGTCTGACAGAAACAAACAGCTGTGAATGTTGCATTTTCTTCAAAATGTTTTGTGTTCAGAAACCTTGCCCAGACGGGACACCTCAGAAAATCCAGCGAACACCTGAGTCTGCTTTGTTCAACAACGTTCAATCATGAATATCAATCTTCATTTGGCTTTTTTTCAGATCCATTCCACAAAGAACCTGCACTTATTTTTTGCATCACAAGAAATTGTCATCAGCAATATGAATATTTTTTCGACCAACGGCATAAACACCATTTGTAAGGAAAAGACAATATAATTTCAAACTTTTGCTTCATCTCTTCTTTGCTGGGAAAACACTGTAAACACTGTGCTTTGTCCCTCAGACCATTCGGGCGGCTTTGTTCTGGGTGTGTACACAATTGCAAAGGAATGAAGCCAAATCGGAACCGATGAAATTGACTCACTATTCCGCCCTTAAGAACCTAGCAGCCCTGTACTGTAAGCTCACCTCGGAGGGTCTGAGTTCCACTTTCCCCACCCCAGCAAACACTTTCGTTGCATGCAGGCATCATTTCTGAGGTGCTTCAGAAAGCAAGAATTTCTGACCCGCCCTTTGCAGTTCACTTCTCTTTCTTTCGCAATTCTTGTTGGGTTATGACTTGAACAGAATGAGGAGAGACACAGAAATATGTTCTTTCCAGCTGAGTGAGTTTTGTTCAGACTCAGATCAGACAGCTCTGGTCAACAAGACGAGATGTGCCGTGACTGCAGCAGATGTTCACACATAAATTGGCGTGGTGCTTGGGCGGTTGACCTGTGATGGTTTTACTTTCCATTTCTGTGACAGCAGATTCAACTTTCTGTTTCTGTTTGTGCCTTGTTTTCCTGATACAGCAGTGTTTTATTCATCAGGATTGTGACGTCAGTCTGATGAAAAAGACGATCGAGCCACGTTTCGTCTTCTCTCGCGGCTTACCCTGAAACACAAAACAACAAAACTGAATTTTGATGCCGTGATTGTTCTTTGACCAACACGATCCCGATCCCAAACTGTTGCCAGAGAGATCTGTGATATTTTGTACACTGAACATAGGTTCCACTCAAACCTTTGTCAAAATCTAGTCTTCACAACTTTTCTCATCGAAAACTCTGAATCTCTTCTTTCTCACCTGTCGTGGCAGAGCATCACAGCTCCAATAGCCACCAGGATCAGCACAACAACTGCAACACCTGCACCAACTGTGCCAACCACAAGGCCTGCCACAGATTCTGAAAACAAAAACAACACAAAAACAATGAAAAAGGGAATATGATACCAGTCCAACACTCAACCAATGTGCAACACGCAACACTTCATCAGAATATATCCTTCAACAAGTGTTTGTACTTTCTGAGATATGGGGCAGTGAAGTCCAAAATATAACAACCCTAAAAATTTGAATTTTTTGTTCTCACAAACCTAAAATTCAAACTTGATAAATTCCTTGCTCATGTGTTTTTCATGACCCAAAAGATCAAAATTTGAAATTTGTATCTTCACCATGAAACAGGTGTTCACAGGCAAAACTCCTTCACCACCTACAGGCAATGTTTTTCAGTCGCCCCTGTTTCAGTCTCTCAAAATTGAGCGACACTCAACATGGTGCAACCTCCTCAAACCACCTGAAAAGGAGATCGCGTTCCGAAATCGGTTTCAGGACCATCTATTGGTTATCTCTCGTCGTGTTTTGTCTTTCTCTGCAGTGCCTGTTCATTAGCTTGGGAAGTGCCTTGCGAAAAGGTTAAATCTACTTACTCTCAGCATCTGGGATGTTGTCCGTGAGTGGTGTTGAACTCATTGTCGTATGAATTTCTGCCATTGAGTCTGGTGTTGTTGTTTGTAAGGTTGTAGTTCTTGTTTTTCTCTCGTACTCTGCACATGAAGCAGCAAACGGAGCACAAAAACCAACACAACAAAATCACAATTCATTGCAGGACGTGCAACTAAAATCAAACCTCAGAGAAGAAACACACAATTCTGTGACTGAACACATAACTTTCCAAGTTCTTGTTCCCCCTTTGTGGGCAAAACGCGATCATTCAAGGAAGAAAAACAATTTGCTTGTCTGTCTTTGTTGGAGACATCTGAGGCAAAGCACCAAGATATTTTTGTCAAACCATCTGATGATCACTTACCTGGCCAACCGCAGGTATATTCAAAGTAAACTTGCATGATCCCAGAAGAAATGTGACTGCTTGAACAGTGAGGTACATCCTCTTGATGGTCTGTGATGGTCAGCATGCAGGTTTTTTTCCTTTTACATCCTTCAAGCCTGTAACAAAAACAAGGGTAGGCAAGTACTCGGGTGTAATTTCACTCTTGCCTTTGTGGACAAAAGAATCTGCTCATTTTCTTGTCTTACCTCTTTGTGCCCATGTCAATCCTGCATTCTCTGTTCACTTCAGATCTCATGAAAAGGGCTACATGTTTGGTATTGCAATGGGACACCGACTTGTTTGGGTAGCCAATTTGAAATGTTTTGATATGCCGATTTACTCCCAAATAATGTCTGCATGACAATCTGACAGAAATTCTTTTGGTTCCACAGGTACCCTGCCTTATGAGAACTTGTGCACAGATGCCTGACAGAGCCACAACAGAAAGAAACAACATGAGCTTCAGAGGAACCGGCACTTGGAGACGCGGCATGATTCTCCAATCTTTTCCCCTGTTGGAGAAAACACATTTGGACAGCATTTGAGCTGGATTTTCTCACTTTACCAGTTTTGTTGACCTGTTGAAACGTACAAAAGGTGCAGACGCATTGGCTCATAAACAACGACGACTGTCCACTTGTCTTCCACAAAGACACTGCGCTCTTTTCAGGATCCCTGCAGACAAATTATCAGACAATGTCATCAACAAGCAGACAGTTTCCACAACAACAAAGTCTTTGAGAACCAAGCATACGAATCAGACACAAAACCATTTTCATTTGAACAAAACCTTCATCCGTTCAATTCCCGGAGAACATGTTGTTTTTGGTCATTTCCTTTGTATTGTACAAGGGACTGTGGGTCAATTTTTGCAAATTACGCATTTTGTCATCTGAAAAAGTCGTTGTTTCATCCATCCGGTCCCAAGAATAGAACCTTGCACGTTTGTGCGCTGTCTGACAAGCCAAATGGTATTTGAGGCCAGTGATGATCAGTCAGGTGACCCCCACCCCTCACAGCCCTCGACACTTGACCTGTTGCAGTAGTTCTGGACCTGTCAGTTTTCTGAGCAGCTCATGCTGTGGCCTGAGCAACAATTGATTTTTGTTTGTACAAACCAACACAAACCAAAGACCTGTTATCTTCTTTTTCTTTATACGGTTGGTTCACATGCAAGAGGAGGTGTTTCTGGGCCAGCGTTGTGACAGGTACTCGTTGTCTGAGTGCACACAAAAGTGTGTATGTGCAAGGTGGAAGGGGAGTAGGGATCAGGAAACCTCCGAAAACTTTCCTATCAGTACACATCAAAACCTAAGCTTGTTCATTTCAGAACAGAAGTACTTTGTGATCTGTTGAACGCACACACAAGCCAGATTTTAACCCCAAGCTGCACCGAGGACCGCCAACTGGTGCAGTTTTGGTTGCAGCGAAGCAAAGCTCCTCCCCTTGCTCTCAAATCAAACCCTGGAGACACGGCCCACCCCTGGATTCCCCTTGCTTTTAGATCTTCCCTTGAACTTGCGGTCAGCCCCTGTTCAGATCCTTCCTGGCCTCAATTCTGGTTGTGGACGCAAAGACCACGCCTGAATCCTCTGCCTTTGATACTCACCCTAAAGGTAGAGAAGATTGATGATTTCTTGATAGTATGCAGACAACGCGGGTCCTGAAAGAAAAAAAAATCCAGTAATTTTTCATTCGGGAGAGCGGCCCTCCTCGGAATTGTATTTTTGTCCTTTTCATTTTTAACGTGTTCTGTATTTTCAGGTTTACAGCAAGTTTGGGCAGGTTTGGTTGGACCCCTGAGTGGCCCACAACACCGGGCCCAAAGCCTCAACGCTTGGTGAATCTGCACACTTTTTTAAAGTTTGGGTCCAATCAGAGCAGTTTGAGAGTACAGAGAGCATGAATCAATCGAGCAGTTCTTGCTTTTGTCTGACGTCATTTTTGCACCCATACTTTCAAGGCCAAAATGATGACAATGAGATTTTGTTGTGTCAAACCTGTATTTCGAGACGTCACTTTCCTTTAGATGTGCACACACGCTGGCGCTGGCTACAACTGGTGTTTTTTCTGGTGGACAAAATAGGACAAAAGCCAACGTAATTATTGGCTGGAAGAACAAACGACAAAATACAGAAGAAAACTCACAGTTTTTCAAGGGTCCGCTTGCAGCCACACAACACACATTTCATTTCATTCAATTCCTTTTCCCTTTCTTCTCAAGGCAGAAACTTCGATTTGTTGTGTGAGATGTTGTTTGTTTTGTGGCTTTGGGCTGCAGAACATCCATCTGCAGGTGTAATTTTATTGATCAACAAGTGGCACCTAGAAATGGTCTGGTCAAAGCTACAAAGATCCCACAAGAATTCGTGGCCCAAACTTTCAGTTTTTCTGATGTTCAAACCTTCTACAATCTTTTCAAAAAAAACGTAGAAAATGTATGGTTGGGAAGTCAGAGAAGAGCATTCAGGTGTTTTGGTCAGGAGAATAAATAGAGAGCGCAAAAGGCATTGTTTTGCGCAGGAGAATGTATTCCTTCACCCAACCATCATGTTTCTTTGTTTAACAAAGCCAGTTTCGTTTCCTTTTTTTCCCTTCTCTGTGGAAACAAGGCACAAATTGACAAAGTGCAAAGAAAGTTTGAACATGAAGTTTTTGCATCTTCTGTGGTTGGCAGAAATATCTTCATGTTCAGGTTGTTTCACATTTTGTTGAAGACAAATGCTGTGTGAACTGCAGCATAAGTTGTGCAAGTTTGCAAAATATTGTAGATGAAACATTTATATCTTCTCTGGATATTCCTCCCAAATAGTGGGTTGGCTTCAAACAGCAACTTGCTATCAAAAAGAGTCCGAAAAAACAATTCTCCACTGAATGGAAAAATATGGTTCCCCTACATTGAAGCTTTTTCTTTTCATTTTCTGAAAAAGATACTTGTTTATGGGGGAAATAACGAACAGAGTGGCATGGTTGAATGCCTGAAACCCTTCAGGAACAAGGCATATGTGTTTACAAAGGCGATTCTGCTTGAGGGAGGACTCTACAAAGTTCAGGCAGAAAAAATCTTTTTGGTGTAAGTCTGATAGTTGTGACAACGATCTGTCAAACCTTGATTGGGTGAAGGAATATCTTCATCTTTTAGCGTATCCAAAGCCACTGGTTTGCAATGTTTTTTCTTGCCAAAGTGTCGTTGTGCTGCGAAAATACACTTCTCAAAAATGTTATTCAAAGTTTCTCATGTTGTCACTCATTTCTTCACATCTCCAGAAAAAACACAAACCAACAACAGAATGTTAAATTAAAAAAAAACTGTCTTCCGCACATCACTCATCTTCATTGATATCAAATCACCAAGAATGTAAATGAAATTTTTTGACTTGTGCATGAAAGTGCGGGCTTGTGTTTCTTTTCTGCAGGTCATTGTCAAAACCCCACAGAAAGTGGCAAACAAAGGAAGAAGCACTGTAAGTTACTACTGCCGGTGGTTGGGTGTTTGGATCTATTTCTTGTACTTGTGCTTGTTTGTCAATTTTGTTTCCTGAAGGTCACATTGAAGCAATTTTTGAACTTCTGATCCACATCCTTCACACATGGCAACCATCTTCTTCACTTGTAGATCCTCTCCAGATGTGTTGAAGGTGAATGAATATGACTCCATATACTGGATAATCAAACCAATGGGAATCCTCCCTGACATGCCATTTGGAAAGGGATTCTTTTACAAGGCAGAAGGTGGATGCATCAAGTTCCCAGCTCTTAGAAGGAAACCAGTGAAATTCGAATTTTTACTCGATCCATTGCTCACAGCTAATGTCACAATAACCAAGCTGTACTCTTCTGTAGAAGGAGACAAGACCTGTCGTTTAGCCTTTTTGTGGTTCTTTCAAACTTGCAACTGGTTGACAAGCACAATTGATAAACTCTGTGGGATTTATTCCCAGATGAATGTTTACACAAAATGTCATAACTTTGAGATTCGCTTCGTCCCTGGAAATTCAAGATTTCCCTTGACAAAAGAAATGTTCTTCTCAGTGATGCAAAGAAATTATGTTTTGTCACACAAACCGCAACATCACATATTTGTAACATCAAGTCAATTGGAAGTCAGAACCCCTCACACATGTTTTGTATCTGGCGGCAAATGTATTTTTAACTACATGATCAGAGTGGAGCATTTCAAATACATTATTCTGAGATTGCAAAACATTCCTGAAGAAAACTGCCAAGTATACGATGGACCAGGAGACAAATCAGATTTGGTAGCACCCAGCAGCCATTCCAATGTGCGTCATCAGTATTCCTCCTCTTCATTTCAGATGTTTCTTACTTTGATTCTAAACGCAACAACAAAGCGGCATCCAATAACATTTGATGCTTACATGGCCAAAGAACATTTCCAAGCCTTTACCATTCAAAACACAACACTTTCATTTCCAAGCAAGCTTCATTGCAACGTCATATCCTTTTGCATTTTGAAAGTACATTCCAGTGAGAACTGGAGAATTAGCTTTACACTATCTGCATTCAACTCGTCCGGTGATGCACTCGTACATAACTGCCAGTACGCAGGACTATCGTTGTACAGTATGGAAAGTGAGGCTGTTTTCCAACATTCACACACACAATGTGTCAAGCAACACTTTGGCCTAATACATAGAGGCCAATGCACAAGAGAAATTTTCACAGATGAAGAATACTTTCTTGTTGACAACATGACCAAAGTTAGCTATTTTAATCCAAAATCCCAAGATTCCAAAACAATAATCTTCAACGGAAACTCAACACTATTAATTTACTATTTTTACAAGGAATATGCTGGTTTTGGTGTGAATGTCAGAATATCTCGAACACAATGTAAAGGTTTATTACTGGATGTGTGTAAACTTGGAGAGCCCAGGGATTTTATTCCAGCCACAGTAGATTTTGCCAGTGATAAAAGTGGAGCATATTACACTTTGAAACTTCCTTGGAGTCATCAATGTTATGCTATTATTCTCACAAGAACAAGACTTTGCTCAAAAGAAATCAACTTCAGGAATATTCGAGAGAGTAGATATTTTTTGACACAAAAGAAGAGCTCACTTTTCCTTAGGCCACAGGAATCATTAGGAAGAGAACAAAGAATGGACATTCATGCCTATGGCACACTTGTAGATCCCAGCGCAATACAAATTTTCAGACACTTTAAACTGGGAGGTGACATGGACTGCAAAAGCAACTTTTGGAACCAAGGGTCAGAATGGAAGCCTTGCACCTGTACTTCAGGGACGTCAATTCACTGGACATGTCACAAAACAGCAGCAGGAACATTGGACTTCCGTCACATTATTGACAGCCCGATCAGCCATGACAGGCGCATGTACGTATTTTTATCAGATCTATTTGTAAAATTTCGTGGTTCCAGTTGCTTTCAATGATAAATACAACCTTGTTTTCAGGATTCATCTTGATGAAATACTGTTCAACACTTATGCCATGGTGACACTATCAGAGATCCGCGGCACATGGATTGTATTTGACGTACAAATTCACAAGGGAAAACACCCCAACAATTCTGAACACAACTTGGTTTTCCAAGAAAATATTGTCATTTCAAACATATCTTTTCTGAAACCTGTGCAAACATATATCAAAAGGAAAGGGACTCCGGCTTTGCTCATCACCGTGTCATCAAATTCTCAGCAGACAACACAACAGGTACGAGTGCGTACCAATAATCCATTTTAGTCACAGTATTTCCAGATACTCGAAAGCTCTGTGTTGTCAAAGCATTGTTTTGTCACCAGGTACAACTCGTTTTGCAAGTGCAGTCAATAGAACAGTACACAATGAGTGGTGACCTCCTGAAACGCACAATGAAATGGAGAATAGAGAATTGTCTCTGTAGACGTGATGCTCTAAATTTTTCGCATCATCGAACGACACCCAAGTGTGTGTTCAATATGGTTTCCCTTTGTCATCACGAGTCGCTTTACATTGCCCGAATCTCTTCAATGTTTATTGGTTCATTGACTAATCGAGTTCTTGTTGCTGCTTTACGCTTTCCGCAAACAATGTTGTTATGTCTGTCACCGAGAAGGGATGTCACATTATTGATTCATGTGATGTCATGATCCGAGATGCGTAGATTATCGATTTGCTGGAGCGACATGTTACACTTTGGGGAATAAAGAGAGAGAGAGTTTATTTAATCGGAATCCAGTTGTTTCTCTTGTATCGGGCAAATCACAAGCCGTAATTAAATCATAGAACCCTAGACATCAATCAGCGTTGATCAGTATCACGAGTTCAATCAAACGGAGTGAGAAATCCAGAGAACATCACTGCGAGCCTGGGAAGAGATACACAATTGCTTTGAATTGCGAGAGTTCAAAATCATCAGAATTTTCTTCCGTCCACATCTTTT
>JAAUXT010138326.1_pt1 | contig 10011 bp, 11 predicted proteins | sample 7278171 | NCBI WGS metagenome assembly JAAUXT01 (sample SAMN14350112, study PRJNA611818) | marine sediment metagenome | isolation source: surface marine sediment (1.8m) | place: French Polynesia: Moorea | collected 2018-08 | reverse complement strand
TAGTACGTCGCCCCGCATAATCAGTCGTTTTTTCCGTGCCTCGAACTCAGTCCATTTGAAAAGCATTGAGTTCACCCCGGATAGTTCGTATCCTCTTAATTCGGACACCCTGCCTATTTCAGCGGTATTGAAGCAGAATCTGAGATCCTGCACCTCATAATTCGACAACTTTTTGACGACTCTTGTGACCCTTCCTTTTAATCCAACACACGTGGATTCATGTTCTCTTAATCCGACAGCCTATTTTCATGACTCTTGCGGCTGTCGAATTAAGGGGGGTCCCTTTTTTTCAACATCTGAGAGATCCATGTCCTCATAATTCAACAGCCTTTTGCGACTATTGCGACTGACCTTTTAATCCGACACATATGGCCCAAACAGGCTTTTGTTGGATTAAGAGGACCCCTGTTAGTACGTCGCCCCGCTTAATCAGTCGGTTTTTCCGTGCAATGACCTTGTCAAATTAAGGGGGGACGACTGTACACGACAAAGCAGTTAACAAAGAAAAGAGTACCTGAGCCCAAGTGCTTTTGTAAAGTGATCTCATTTGGGTTTATCCAAGCTTTTTGAACTTGAAATGCCAAAGAAAGATCTAATCTGCCACAAAGAATTTCCAGGTCTGACAGTTCCTGCTGACAGACTGATATGGGTTTGCTCTTATTGTTTCTAAATCAAGAAAAGAACAATTGCTGGCTGAAGGCAAAGAGAAAATTGACTGACAGGAGGGCAAAGAAAAGTTGTGCAGCGAATTGACAAGGCAGAAAGACTTGCCTGAACACACTTGTGCACCTGATGAACAAGAAAGCTGTCAGTAAAATTATGAAAGCGACTCCACTGCACATTGCCAGCACAATCCACACGAAAGAACCTCCTTAAAAATCAAAACAACATGTGCCACACTGTCATGTGATTGTGATCTCTTGGGGGTTGGAAAAATGAATATTTGCTGTTTTCCTGTCAACTGATGTTGCAAATGTTGACAAAAACCAATCTGATTTCCATGTCAATGAATGGGATGGCGGCAGCACTTCAAAATTTTGACATTTCAATCTCCTCAACAATTTAGCACCACAAAACAAAATTTCTGTGAGTTGATGACTTTGCAAGTCACAAGACAAACAGTGGCAACCACTGGTGAAAGGTACAAACTCTGTGATGTGCTTTTTGGAAATCCACTCCCCGGACTCGTCATTGGTTGAGTGACGTTCTCATCAGCTGCTTCTGGGAAAAGTGTTTTCAGAATTCAGACGGTGAGATGGCGAGAAATTCTGAGTTGTGCTGAAACTATTTGAAAACCCCCCACACAGTTTTCTGTGTTACAGCTGTATTTTTGACAAATCCTTTCCTGACATGTTATGTCAGAGCTTGCCGGAGAACAAAACACTGTGTGTGCTCGATGCATTGTCCAAGGGGTATTTGTGTGAGGAAAGGCAACTGTTTTCTTGGCAACCCCTTTCTTCTTTAGAAACTGGGGAAACAAAATCAGATTTTGTGTCTGAAGGTAATTCCAACTGATGCAATTACAGTTCATGAAAGTGGAGTCCTGATGAGAGCTAAGAATCCAAAGCAGAACATTTCCTTAGGAACATCAGTCCCCTCTCCCAAATGGTGCCGACAGGACAGGACAGGGCGGAACACAGGGTAACCACACACCAAGGACCTGCTGAACACGGCATTGGCAATGTGACGAACTCACGATTTTTAACATGGAATGTTGTGGAACAGTCACTGGAATTATGGGCATGTTCAAATGCACAAGTTGTGTCCGAGAAACGCTGCTCTGTGGATATGACGAGGTCAACTGGATCTATCCCTGAAGAAAAAGAAAGAAAGATTTCAGTTGTTTTACACTGAACTGGCCATTTTGAAAAGCCTGACTTGGCAAGCCAGAAACATCCGGTGGTTCTGGTGTGTAGCGTTTTCATGCTGTTTGGAAGTGGGCTTTTGCTAAAGACCAAGGAGCCTCCATCACAAGCAATTGCTCAGTGAAATTGTGAACAACAGCCTGTGTTGTGACAAAATCATCATCAAATAATTGAGCAAAACGACTTTACTGAAACTGTTCTGGGCAGAAGTGTTACCTCTTTCGAAACATTCCATGTTTTCCCACAATGGTGTCCCTGTGTTGCACACTGTTTTGTAGTGATTCATTTTTTCTCTGCACCAGTTGGTGGTTTCATTCTGCGCCTGTGTTCTCAGCCAACAAAGACTTTTACATTTCCAGTCGACCCGGCATGGATCATCAGGTTGACTGAGAGCCAATATCAAAGGCTTGGTTTGCTTGGCAAAGACAGAAGGGCTCAGTGTTGATAGATTGTTGCCATGAATATACAGAATGTGCAAGGAAATCATATCAATAAAAGTGGCATTGAAAACAGCTGCAATTTGATTGCGCTCCAGCCTCAACTCAGTTAAATTGTGAAGCCCCGAAAACATTGTCCTTTTCAAGAAGTTGAGATAATTTCCTGCCAAGAAAAGTTTTTGCAAGGTTCCAATGTCCTCAAACATGTTGTCAGGAATTGTCTTGATCATGTTGTTGGAAAGGCACAGCTCCTTGATATTCAGCAGTCCAGAAAACATTCCTTTCTCCAGTGATTTTATCTGATTGAGGAAAAAAGATGATTGTTATGCAATTTTGAATTGCCCCACATGAGCTTTGCTTGGTTGCACTGACCCTGTTCATGGCAAAGGTGCCTCTGTCCAAACACAGCAAACCCACTCAATCCAACTCAGCGTGGTCATTTCACCGCACAGCCGTTGGTCAAAAATGTACAGTGACTGTGATGCAATATCTGAGTGAACACGGAATATTTCCAGGAACTGGGAGCTGTTGGTTGCTTTGTCCAAGAAACTTGCAGTCCTGACTTGACACAACCTGGGATATTTTGTTTTGTTTCATATTTGTGTGTTGAGCATTTTTAGCACCTGTGACACAACCAGATGGGGCTTGACAAATAGGAACACAGAAAGGTTCATTCTGTTGCTGAACTGGCCAGATAATTGCCTGTTGTACTTCTCTTTTGTGGGTAAATGGATAACATGGGAACAAAGAAAATACAGAAATAGCTCCATGGAGCTTGCGGTGATTTGAGGAAATTTCGGTTTCTCTGATTTGGCTTGCTCTGATTTGGGTTACTTTTTCATATCAAAATTCTTACTTTTTTCACTCAATATTCACAACTTGGGAACTCATTTAGCACGCACTCAAATGGAACACATTTGACCAAATGGAACTTGTTTCACAACAATATTCACATATCAACCAAAAGACTTGCCCAATATCCATTTTTTAATTTTCTATTAAAAATGAATTTTCAACCAACTTTAGCCCCACCTAAAAACCATATACAAATGTTCAAAAATCAAAAATTGAATGCTACCACTCAAACCCCCATACAATAGACCACATTTTATTATATACTTCTTTCATCAAATATTTGTACTTTCTCAGATATGGAGCCATTTCTACATCCACACCCCACATTTTCTGCACTTCAAAATTTGAACTTTTGACCTGAAGAACCTCAAAATTCAAAGTTTCTCAAATCCTGCCTGGTGCATTGTCCCCAACCTAAATTGAACCAAAAGAGCCCAAAAGACCTCAGATTGATCCTCATCTTGACCATGAAATAGGTGCACACATACTTTTGGAAGATGATGCCGGTAGGTGCTTTGATTTGGCCTGCACTGATTTGGCTTGCTTGAGCCCAAATTACACAACCCACCTCAAATCACCTGAAAAAAATATATATAAAAATAAATAAGCAAATACAGGTCCATTTTGGATAATTTGACTTGCCCTTTTTGCTGATGAAAAAGTTAATTATGTAGAAGTTGAATGAAAAAATGAGCACAATGAGCAAAATGAGCACAACAAGCAACAAGGGTCTTAGTATTTGGGATGAAAAGCAATGAAAAGCATCTTGCTAATTTTTGCTCATTTTCATGATATTGGTCATTCATACTCAACATTGTCTTTGCTGAGTATGTACTCTATTTTGCTACATTTTAGAGTCACACCAAATGCTAACATCCTTGTTACTCATTGTCTTAGCATTTGGTGTGACTCTACTGTTAAAAAAGCAAAACAGAGCACATACTCAGGAGTGTAAAGCAGCTGATATATTGAGTATGAATGAGCAATATCATAAATGTGTACCACAAGTACTTATGTTACTCAATATGCTAATCTTTTTGAATGTTTATGCCTGCAAAATGGACTAAAAATTACATGCTCAACACATTCAGAAAATAAGCAGACAGTCACATAACCAGTTTCCAAGAATTGAGACAAGCATACTGCACATAGCCCATATTCTGCAAGTCACATGACTGAAAGACCAGGTAGGCATAGAAATACAAAAAAACATGCACACATGCTCATTTTGTACAAAAACATGAAAATGTACACAATGCTTGTTTTGCACATTGTGCACATTTTTGCAGGGTGGTCCCTATGCTAATTTCTTTGCTAATTTTGCTCATTATTTGCTTAACATTGAATAAAGGCAAGAAAAAACAGTTCAAATTATGTAAAAGTCAAATCAAGGAAAGTCAAATTGAGAATTTTGTTCCCTATCTCTACAATGGCAGTCCAAACCTGTTCTGAAAAAGTCAATCTGTGTAAAACTCGAATTACGGACATTCGAATTATCCGAAATGGACCTGTAACACCAACAATGACCTCATACAGTGCGTTTTCCCAATTGATAGGAATCTGAGGAATAGTTTTCACTAAGTTTGTCACATAAAATGTCAAAAAATCGAAATGCAAGTTCACCTGGTTGCTTGACAGACGTAGGCGCTTGAGGTGGAGAACATCAACAAATGTCCCACGGGCAATTCTGGAAATACTATTCGATTCCAAGTCCAAGTTCACAAGATTACTCAAACCAGAAAATGCCCCTCGTTCCAAAGATGTCAAACTGTTGCTTTCCATGGACAGTTCTTCCAATGCAGTAAAATTTGACCACGTTCCATCCGTGATGTTCCTAATTTCCATCAACTCAATGGACAGACGTTTCAGACCATCCAAGCCTCGGAATGTCTCCTTCTTCATCACAGATGCAGAAGCGCCATCCAAACACAGGTACTCAAGGCGAGTCAGATCTTCAAATGCAAAATTTGAAATTTGAGTTATTTTGTCTGAAGAAGAGGAAAGGAACAATCTCTTCAGACTTGTCAAGCCTGAAAACATTTTCTTTCTCACAGATGTCAATCTGCTGAGATAAAGGTAAAGGTCTTTGAGATGGGAGAGACTTGCAAATGTGTCATCTGCAATGTGAGCTATGTCACAACTTGAAACGTCCAGTTTGATCAAATTTCTCAGGCCAGAGAACGTTCCACTTCTCAAATATTTCAAGCTATTTTTCATCATGTCCAGTTCACTGAGGTTGGAGAGAGTTTCAAATGTACCGTCTGCGATGTGACCTATTTCACCACTCGACAGGACCAACTTGGTCAGATTCCTCAAACCAGAGAACGTTCCATTGGTCAAAGATTTCAAACGATTTCTGATCATGTCCAGCTCTTGAAGGTTTTCAAGATCCAAAAATGCACCATCTTCGATTTGGCGCAGTCTGTGCCTGAAGTATCCGCTTCCCTCGACGTGCAACGTTTTCAATTTCCTCAATCCTGAGAACACTCCTTCCACCATAGCAGGAAAGGCATTGTCAGACAGGTCAAGCTGTTCAAGATGAACAAGATTTTGAAATGGGCTCACGGTAATTGTCTGAATTTTGTTCCTTGCCAGTGTCAACTTTCTGAGTTTTCTCAACCCGGAGAACATGCCTTTCACCAAGGTTGTCAGACAATTCCCTTCGAGGTCAAGCTCCTGAAGGCTGGCAAGACCTATAAATGCCCTGTCAGGAATCTCTTCTATCTTGCTCCAGGCAAGCACAAGCTTTATAAGTTTCTCCAATCCTGAAAACATTTCTGGTTTTAACCGTTTTAATGCACTCTTTTTTGTGTGAAATTCCTCCAGTGAGTCGAAATGTGAAAATGATGTGCTGTTGGTTTGGTTCATGGTGACTCCGTGTGCAAAAAGTTTCTTGCATGAGGACGCATTGAAAACATCTGTTTGCTCCTTGTGATAAACACTGTCACCTTCAATAATGCACTCTTTGTGAGGTTGCCCCTGTGTTGGCATCATCATCACACAAATCACTGTCATCAAGCAAGGAAAAGGAAAGACAAAGCCAGTCATACAACACATCACTGGAAAAATGTTTCTGTTCAGAAAGTCAGCCTCTTCCAGTGCAGAATGCCTTTGACATTTAAACAGAGCAACAGCCGTGGTCACGTCCAATTTGTTTCAGTTTTTGTTTCACCCTTTGTTATTTTGGGAGCAACTGCCAATGAACTGCAAGAGCGTGTTTGCTGATTGGGCAGTGTTTTTGCAAGTATCACATTTCGTCAAAGCAAAACGAAAGTGGGTGAATGAACACAACACAGTTTGAATGAGAGACACGTCCACAATGAACACGAATTTGTGCCTGAAGATCCAGGTCAATTAAATTTCATTGAAATGCTTTGTTTTTGTCCTTCATTGCTGCGCGAAAAAAAGAAAACAGGCACGCCAATGGTCTTTTGCTCTCAGACACCTGATTGAAGTACAAGTGACCCAGCTGGCTCAGCGAGCAAAATGCAGTTACAGCCAAAGAATGAGAAGATAAATAAATACACATGATACGGAACCAGGAGCAAATGGAGGATGCAGTGGAGTGAACAACTTCCATGACACATCAGGTCCTGACATTTTGTCAAACGCAAATTTGTCAACGCCACTCTCACAACACCTCCACATGATCTAGAAGGCCTGGGAGCCCAATTCCCCGACCCCGCCCCGAAAAACCCCATCAATTGCCCCAAAAATGTATTTGTGTTGACAGTGCAATTTTTCCAATTTTGAAGCCCTTTGACCCCCAGTTGATCCACCCATTTCTTGAGCTTCCATCAGGAGCCAGCTGAGGCTGATGTCGACCTGCATCCCAATCTTGGATCCACGGTCTTGAGCAACACCCCAGAGGGATTCGTCCAGGTCTACTCACAGAAAGAGACTATCAGAGAAACGACCACCACTCATGGTCTCTTCCAGAAACAATTCTGGACAATATCTGGAAACATTGTTTCTGGAAAACTTTCCAATTCTGATCCGTACACTGCTTGACAGGTTCCGGCTTTCGGCCAGGGCATCGGCCTGATGTGACTGGCCACGAGAACTACGAGACACAGTTGATGAAACTCACACCCACACGTAACACTTTCCAACCCTCCCGACATTGCCCCAATAGCATTTTCGAAGCCGTCACGCATCTCACTTCGCCCTGCAGGCTCGCTTCTTCACGTACAACGCCACCACGTACTACGAGCGGGGCTGCCAGTCGTTCTGCCGCTCTCAGGCGGAGATCGTGTTGGCGCCGGGGCTCGAGCTGACCACCGTCTGCTGCAGGAAGGGGGACAGGTAGGGCTGCAGTGAGGGAGACATGTATAGCTGCAGGGAGGGGACATGCAGGGCTGCAGGGAGGGGGACAGGAGGGCTCCAGGGAGGGACACAGGTAGGGATGCAGCGAGGGAGGCAGGCAAAGAGGGAGACAGGCAGGTGGGGCTGCAGGGAGGGAGGCACATGTGGCCCAAAGGCAATAAGCATGGAGCCTGGAGTGAACTGCACGGAGAGGCAAGAGGTGTGGCATGGAGGTCAGGAGTTCTCTACAGAGAACAAACTCAAACTTGAAGGCAGGCCTCTTCCTGCTCATTTTCCTCCCTCACATTTCACTGAGTTTTTCTTCTCGAAAATCCAAAACTGTAACTGGAATGCTGAGATTGCTGCATTTCTCCCACAGGTGTAACCACCCGAGCACGGATGCCGAGCGAGTAAAGACGGTGTTCAACACTGTGCGAGAAACCAGCGAAGGGCTAAGCGACGCCGGGGCCGAGGAGCGGCGAGGGGATGCCGGGACCGGGGAGGGGCGACTGGACGCCGGGACCGGGGAGGGGCGAGGGGACGCCGGGACCGGGGAGGGGCGAGGAGACGCAGGGACCGGGGAGGGGCGAGGGGATGCCGGGACCGGAGGCGAGAAGGCCGCGTGGGGTGAGATCGGGGAGGGGCGAGGGGACGCTGGTACTGGAGGTGACGTCGGGGAGAACATCGAGACGGGGGAGACGGAGGGCAGGTCCGAGAACAAGTGGAAAGGGAACTGAACTGAGGTGCTGTACGAGAGCTGTTTCGATTGTTTCCTGCAATTCTTCACTGTTTCGTACCTGTATCAAACGCAAAAGGACCGCCCCCTGTTTCAATTTTGCACCAAGGGTGCAATTTTCCTTCTCTTTCTTTTGCACGTAGAAACCGTTTCTAGTTTACATTGGGTCCCTATGACCCTTCGCACGTCAATCCTGGATCCGCAAGAGCCTGATGATCCAAACTGTACTCTGAGTTCAAACAATTTTCAACCTGTATTCAAGAAGCTTGAAATTCTTGTGTGCATCATGTTTCTGATTCAGTGTAAACACTGTCAAAGTTGTAGCTGCAGTGATATTGTTGGATTGTACTTCGACTTGTCATAAAATTCATTGTTTCCACAGTGAATTGGTGTTTTTTGTGTTTTCGCTCCGTGCAGATAGCGTTTAGAAATCTGAGCGGAACCTGAACCCCGAGCACAACCCGTCCGCCTCAAGTCAGGGGGTGTGCAGTGACCAAGCACGCCCACGGGTGTATTGACAGATCTACGGATTCTGAAACACACTGACTTTTACTTGTTTGTGGCTCGTAGAAACAACAAAACCTCAGCTGTCTCCAGGGGCCTGCCAAAGTCTGGGGGCAAAGCCACCAGGTCTCCAAGAACGTGTTTCTTCCTCACGAGTGGGAAGCACTGCCCATTTGGACAGTCAGCCCCAATTTAGGGAAACGCACTTCACGAGGCCAGACGTTCCCTTCGACATGAAGATGGGTCCTTCCGACCAAACGCTTGATCACAGCGGCAGCGCTCGCGTTCAACAGAAGTTGGCCTGAGACAAAACCAGCACAATACCTGCCCGTCGAGGGCCAAGCAGCTGCGCGGGTCAAGGACGACACAGCGAGACTGGAGAGACCAACCCGTGGAGCTGATGGCATGGCCCGGGGCGGGAGTGGGTGTCACGTACATTTTACGGGAGGGTGGCACGGGGCAACTCAAGGCTGGGGCCGCGGGGAGACCTACCCGTCGAGACGGCGGTGCGGTGGCGGCGCGGGCCGAGCGAACAGCGAGCGACGCACCAGGTCCTCCGGTCGGTCGAACACACTCAGCATCTGGAGCGGAACAAGTGATATTGGCAATAGGGAACTTATGCACGACGTTTCGGTGAAACGCCGCGTGAAACGTCGCGCGTGGAAAGGGGGAGTTTTCCAGAATTTCTGATGTCACAGTAGAATCTCCTAAAAAGCGATGTGATGCTCAAATATAGAATTTGCAATTTGGACGTTTATTTTCCCGTGGTTGAATTTAACAGGCAAAATGAGTGACAAGAAGCCACAGGTAAAAAGAATTGCAAAATACAGGTGTTGTAGTTCATTTTTGTGAAGGAATGGTGGAATTCCTTCAAGAATTGAGTCAGTACGAGTGAGTTGAAAACAACACAAAAATCTGCAGCAAAACGTTGTCAAATCCAACATGGTGGCGCCCATGGAAGTGAAGCTGAAGCCAACAATGCTCCAAACTTGAGTGTTTCTCTGTTTTTTTGCAGTTGATTTTTGGTTTGAGTCATGACATTGCAATGCTGAAGGAGGTCAAAGCTCAAAGAGCATTGAAATACTGGAATTCCAAGTCTGCAGAAGCTTGGGAGCAAGTTGGTTCAAGGATCACACAGTTCTTCAATCACAAAAGATACCCTCATCTGAATGATGAGGATGTTGGTGGGCGCACTGTTCGCAACAGGATGCTGAATGTTCTTGGCAAGTTCAAAACTGAAGACAACAAGCACAGAGCAAAGTAAGTGCAGGCAAAAGTTAAATTGTGAGTAAATTATTATTGCTGTTTG
>JAAUXT010128824.1_pt1 | contig 10011 bp, 9 predicted proteins | sample 7278171 | NCBI WGS metagenome assembly JAAUXT01 (sample SAMN14350112, study PRJNA611818) | marine sediment metagenome | isolation source: surface marine sediment (1.8m) | place: French Polynesia: Moorea | collected 2018-08 | reverse complement strand
TTATGCAAGAGCATCATGGTGCAAGTAAATTTCTCGTGCATGTGAGGAAATATAGAGGTTGAGGACAAGTCAATATTTCTGTAGTATCTGTATTTTTTCAGTGCACCCACTTCAAACATTTTGATGGTTTTGCCTTCAAAGTTGTTGTTCACAAAATATTGAAAGACCAGAGGGGAGCCATCAGTCCACACCCAGGGCTGAAATTTGGGATGAGATAAGAAAAACCTACATTTGTAGAGAATTTGTTTGACGAAAACTGAACCTAATGGACAGTTCCCTGAGTTGAATATTTCTTTGTTTGAGATATAAACATTTTTGCAACATTGTCATTCTTGTTGGCAAGCCCCACATGAATGTTGTCAATCACCAAAACACAGCTGAATCCAGCAACTATGTGTATAAAATCTGTAAGCATCTTTTCATCATAGAAAACTGGAATCTGTGCCCCCACTTTTTTGCAATCTTTTCTGGCAGCTGACCAAGAGAACTTGCTGTCTTCCTCTGTTGTTTCCTTCAAAACAAACTGATAGGTTGGACTGTACAAAAAGACAGTTTGAAAATGGAATGAAGTTGGTGATGAGTTTGTGGACCAAACAATGGGGAACCTGCCACCGAAGATTTGTCCCATGACCAGTCTTGGGCACCCATCATAGCCTCCATGTAAATACAGTAGTCAGTTTTTTCCACCAGAGGAAAAGTAACTAAGGACAGACAGCTGTTTTCATTGCAAGAGGGAGGCAGTGTTGTGTCAAATTTGTGTCCAAAGTTGCTAAAATAGCGAAATTTGTGTATTTTGTTGCAGAGTGTACTTCTGTTTATTGTGATCCTGAAAAGTAACAAAGGTGCAGTCAGTTTTATGAGAGTGTTGCAGAGGTGCCTTTCTGCCTTGTCTGTCCTGGCTTGAAGCACTGTGAGAACTGCATCTTCACTTTCAGGTATTAACCCCAGATAAAAGTCATCCTTTTGTCTTTTCACCATTGTTTGTTCTGGCAGGAGACTTTGTGGCTCTAGCTTTGTGCTTTGGGAAAGGAAGTACATTATTTCAAACCAGCTGGATGAAGAATGACTGAATGTAAGAACTGATAAATTGAAAAGTTGCTCAGAAATGGGAGGGTCGGTTTCAACTCTGAGATCAACTCTAGCTCCAGTGGTAAATTTGAAGAAATTCTTCTTGCTTTGCAAATCCGATGTTCCCTTTTGATGATAGTAAAGTTCCATTGCCTCAGAAGGACCGAAGAGCACGAATTCTTCCACTTTTAGATTTTGAGTTGGCCACAGTGAAATTTTGAACTTATGAACCACTGAATATTGTTGGATTAAGCGGTGAAAATTCTTCAGCCTGTAATATTCACTTTCACCACACCTGTCTCTGGCTACTCTAATATCAGGAGCCACTGTTTTTGGAGACCACACTTGCAGAATGCTACATCCTGTGCTTGAGAGACCATATCCAATAAATGACTTTGGTTTCCAATACATGTTGGGGTTCCTTTCCAAGAAAGCTTTCATCTTTGAAAGGTTGTCACCAAATCTTTCAAACATGCAGGGATCAAAGTGAACAGCAGTGCAATTGCTGATCTCTACAGAAATGTTCACAAATAAATGGCTGTACCCTTCAAAACCAGAAGGGCCTCAACATAATTTCTGAAGAACCTGTATACATGTGTTTTTGTGTGAAAATAGAATTGTCACAGATGCACAAAACTTCAGAAGCTGCTTCTTCAATGACAGACAATCCTCCATAAAGGCATTCAAATGGCTTCAAACCAATCAGTTTTATTTGGTGTAAAAAGACTTTCAATTGATCTCCATGGGGGGAGTTTACCCTGAAGATGTATTTTCTTGACAAAAGGTCAGTTGATGATCCAAGAACTGCAACACCTTCTTGATCGAAAACAGACATATATTGAGATTTAGAGTCACTTATTTTGCCTCCACAAAACTCTGCAACAGTTTGAGCATCTTCTTCTGAGTACATTAATAACACAAACGCCTGAAATTGACTTGTTTTGCATCTTCCATGAAGAGTTATCACTTCATTTGCTTCGAACCCTGGACCATCGAAGACCTTGGCCTTCATGAAGTCAGTAAAATTAGCAAAATTCAGGATGACAAATTTGGCTTTTTGTTCCGTGATGAGAAAAGATAGAACAAAAGAATTCCCCAAAAATCTCTCTTGAATAAAGCTGAAAAACATGTCACCATTTGGCTGTGGCCAATTTTCAACAACATTATTGACAGTTCAGACAAAATATCTGAGTCAATCAGTGTGTAGTTTAAAATTATTGAATATTCCTGATAGCATTGTGATGCTACAAGTGTATAAATAACAGAAATAGGAAACAAGCACCTCATTCTAATGTCAACTTCTGACACATTTGAGTAAATTGTAAATGAAGGGTGAAATCCACAAAACACCAGGAAATTCACTTGAAAACTGAACTCATTTTTGCACCATCTGTGTGTTGCACCAAAAGATAAGAAGAAAGACTTTATCTGTGTCTTGAGGGACAGTTCTTTGTCAAGTTTAAATTTCCAAGTGATGTTCATGGCTGGTCCTTCAAACCAGTTGGCATAGTGTCTGTGAGGACATTCTTTGATTGGGCCACTAACATTCATGTCCCCATTTGGTGATTGTGAAATGTAAACATCACTGTGTGTTTGCAAAACTGTGAAGTTCAAATATTTGACTTTCACTCTCAGGCAATAATTATTCTTTCTATTTGAGGAAAATTTCTGTCTTGAGAATACAAGATAAAGTTTGGACCAATTCAAAATGAAACTTATTACCTTCATTAAGTTCATGGCAGCACAAGACATCACTTTCCTGCTGGACCTCATTTTCTCAGCAAGAAAAGCCTCATTGTAGCTATTCCATGCTTTAGGCCCTGCACTGAACACACTGATATTCATGATGTGCTGCCAAATATCATTGCCTTGGACTTCACTGACCAAGCACAAAGCTGTGATCATAAATGTTCCTCTTGTCATTGCTTTCTCTTGAGGCATATGCAAAGATACACACACATATCATTCCAATTCACTTGTGATCCCAATGAGAGGCTGAGAGAGAAGAGCTAAAATACAGTCTCCACCTTCTTGTAGCAAATGGCACTGATGTTGGCCTGATGGCCTGATAACACAGCTGAAGTATTGCAGTCGCAGTGAGGTGTTCTGCTGTTGAGACAATTTGGTTCTGCTTTGAATTTAACAAAGAACGTACATAGTGTTTTGATGAGATTCCCTGCATTGTGAAAGTATTTTGTTTCATTGACACATACAGTACAATACAGAACAAAGCACATTCTTCTTTCCTTGTTGGAAAGACAACTTCGACACAGTACACCAAACTAAGTGCAAAAAAATTATCTGACCCAGGCACATCTTGACTCAAAAGAAACACTGTGACATATGTGTTCCAAACCAAGCTTGTAGATGTCCTGATCTTGTTCAGATGAGCAGCTTTTCCTCTCTTACCCTGCCCCTTGAAACGCTGCTTCAATGCAAGTGAACTCTTTCCAAGAGACCAATAGGAATTTGACACAAATTCTATTTTCAGTGATGTCCAAATACTTTCTGCTCAAGGATGGGGAAGCTCAACAGTGTCAAGGACTCAGGAGAGTGACAACAGGTTCTTGCTCAAAGAAATGTTTTGTTTGTGGGGACTTGTGGTGAAGCATTGCCTACAAGAATGATTCGACAAACCCACAAAGCAGGTGACACACAGCTTGTATCTAGGACATTTGTTTGATTCTCCATTTTTTCACATTTTTGCAGTGTCATGATCCTCCCAAAAAGCTGCTGTTTTTCTTGTAGAGTTCCTTCCCACATTGCACTTCTCTTGGCAAATTTGTAACAAACAAGTGACAAAATGGATGAAACCACATTGACAACAGGGACACACAGGTACACTTCTTTTCTCTCACGATGTAAAACAACAATTCGGAATACAAGAGAGGGAAAGAGGCTGAATGATGAACTCTCAAACTTGCCCAGTTTTGCAGGCAAGACAAAAGGCAGACTGGTCACCCAACTTTATCCAATTCTCCTCTCCATCATTGTGGGAGTTTCCCCTGAAGTGACAAGGGAGTTGCCAAGTTCACACGGTCTGTTCTGTTTGTTGATGGCCAGGCCTTGTGTGTGGGTTTATGCTTGGAATGGGGAACCTGCCACCAAAGATTTGTCCCATTACCAGTCTTGGGCACCCATCATAGCCATTGGAGCTCAACCTAGGCTGACAACTATTCACAATGAAATTTTCAAGCACACAAACACAACCAACAAACAATTTGCAATGGAACTCCCACAATGTGAAACAGATATGTGTGTCAAGTATTTGCTGAGCTGTGGCTGTGATGTTGGTCTCTTTGATGATACTTGTGATGTTGATGGCGCCTCATTGACATTGCTTTGTGGAGCCAGAATTACAGCTTTGTGTTCAGTTCTGTCCCACAAGCTGCATTTCGGCCTCACTCACTTGCAACACTTACCAGAAACACTCTCAGCCTCATTTTGGTTTCCACCAACAATGCTTCAATAGAAACTTGTTGTGTTCAGCATAAACTTCAACAGTGACATGGGTTGAAAGGTGACCATTGTTCACTGGTACCCAGTTCAAATGATACCTCATTCTCCTCTTCATTAGGACACAAGTTCCACACCTGTTGTAACAAACACCCAAAACTTATTTTCCAGGTGGCTTCTCCGGTGTTGCCTTGACAAAGTACCAACAATTATGCTGGTGACCTGGATGTTGCTTCTGAGCATCATCACTGTTTTTGCTCGAAACTATGGGCTCACAACACAGTATCTCTCCAGCGCAGCACAGGGTCTTGGAAATCACAAAAGTCCCATAACAGAAGCAACTACAGTATCTGAGGGAATTCTGACTAAATCTAAATCAGGTCTGATTGTGTGAAGTGCCAAGCCAAGAGAAAATGGAACTTTCAAAACCAAACAAGATGTTGCTCTTCTAGATAAAAATCAAGACTCAAGATAAATTTTGTTTCTGTCTTTTAGCAGTGCCACCAAACATCTGGTTTGTATCAGATGAAGGATCTGATGCTAATAATTGCCAGACAGAATCTGCTCCCTGTCACAACCTACAAACTGTGTTGAACAGGGCCTCAGATGGTGCTGACATCTTTGTCTTATCAGACACAGTGTCACTGAATGCTGTCAGGGGCAGAATTAGAGTGAGAGATTTTGAACCTACCTGTCAGATCAACAGCAGCTTTTCATTCAGCATCAGTGGAGTCAATGGAACCAGGTTCAGCTTTGGATGTCAATGTGAGTTTCTTGTCCATCCAGTTATGTGTTGTATGGTTGAATTGTTTCCAGATCTTGTGACCTGTAGAAGAAATGCCTTTTTGATTATGGGTTGCCAAACCTGCTTTATCCTTCAGAAATCCTGCATTTAATTTTTTCATTCAGGAAGGCCTTCTGACAATGTGAGATCCCCGCAGATCCAAGTCTGGTGGCTCTTTGTATCTGTGACAAAAATTGCAATTCTGTTTCAGATAATTTCATGCACTGGATCTTGTCTGATGAGCATCCACCATCACAAGGCATCCCATTGCTCAGTATCAGGGGTGCAAAGTTCAGAATCAATCATATATTTTTCACTCTATATGGCCTGGTATCCTTTGAGAACATAAACTTTGAGGTTACTTTCGTCAGACTCTTCCTCAACAGAAATCAGTATGAACCTGAACCCTTTGAGGAAACTCTCACCACAATTCACTCACAAAACCCAACACAAAAAGGAATCACTATCAGCCAATCCCACCTCAGACGGATTGTGTACAACACAGACTCTGTTGTCAGGAATATACTGATAACTGATTGTCATTTCCAACGTGGTTTGTCACCCACCTTCCAAGATTCACAGGTCACATTGGTGATAGACAACTGCAGAATGGCAGATTCAGATTCTTTGATTTATGCCAAAGGTGATTCAACTGTTGCTCTTGTTAAATATGTGGACTCATACTTCACCAACAGTGGGGTTCACAAGCAACATGGGGGGTGGGTTAGCTTCCAGTTTTACAACTGCACAATGGAACACATCAACATGAGAGGTCTTGTTCTCCAAGGTGTTTTCCTGGTCAACATGATACATTGTCATTTGACTTTGTCACCAGATGCAGGTTGTGAGCATGGGAAAGGAGGCTGCACTGTCTACATCACAGGAACAAACCAAGAACCAAGCAATAAGTTTGCAATGCCACTGTTGTCCATGTTCTGTCAGAGTAAAAACTGGTTTGACTGCAACACTGTTCATTTGGAGAACTCAGTGTTTCTGGGCAGTCTGGGTCTCATAACTAGAACCTCTGGGGCCCACAATGTGGCAGAAGCTGTCAAAGTTCAGGGCATCAACCTCACAATCATTGACTGCATCTTCTCTCTGACCAGCAAAATTAACCATGGTGCCTTGGTAAAGTTCACAGGTGGTTTAATCAGTGGTAGAAATGCCACATTTAATGCTGCCAAAGGTTCCTCATCTTACTTCTCATATGTTGACATCAGAGCAAACAGTGTAAGTTTCAGTGAGAGTATTTTTCAGTGTCCCAAGCTCATGAATGCTATTGATATCACTGAAGAGGTTGGGTCCATTGTTCACCATCAGTATTCTTGTGGTAAACAGCAGTACTGTGAGGCAGACAGGTATTCTCTTGAACCTGGGAAGATGGTCCTTCATGGACAGTCATCTCTACACCATGCTGCCTTCTTGACATCCAAGCACTGCAAAGCTTGCCCTGTGGGAGCTCAGTGTGGTAAGCACATGCAGGCTCTTCCAAACTATTGGGGCTACAAGGACCAGAGCAACAGAGTGCACATGATCAGGTGTCCTGATGGGTACTGTTGTGAGAGTGAAGAAACTTGTGTGGAAATTGATTCCTGCAACAAACACAGAGGTGGAATATTGTGTGGGCAGTGTGAAGGAAACTGGACAGCATCCCTCTTTGGGTCAAAGTGTGTTCCAAGTGAGAACTGCCCCACTGCTTTAGTTCTTGTATTGTACATTGCTTGTATTTTTTCTTATGGAACAGGACTCATTGTGATAAGCTATTGCAAAGAAGTGGGACCTTCAGTTGCCAAGAGGCTGTTTGAAAAGAGTAAAATAATACTGTCACTCAGAACAAAACAACAAGGTGATGTCATGGTAAAGACTGGTGATGAAACCAAGAAAAATGCTGTCCACAAAGCTGCCAGTATTTCAGAAGTGCAGAATGTTGAAGAGGAAAAAGGAGACATCATGAAATATGCTCAGATTCTCTTCTTCTATGTTCAGGATGCGGCTTTGTTCAAGGTACAGCTTCCTGACCAAGGTCCTCAGGGAGACAGCCTGGTGGTGAGGATTCTGCAGTTTTCTCCTGAAGTTCTGACAAACATTTACACAGGCATAAATGAGTTCTGTTTCAGCTCATCTTCAACTGCTGTCACAAAGATTGTTTTCTCTTCTTTGTTTGGTCATTGTGTTATGTTCTTCTTGCTGCTGTTGTGTCTCTGTCAGAAATGCCTCTGCAGCTCCACACACAAGTCACAGTTCAGAGCCAAGCTGCTTCAAACATTTCTGCTGGTTATTCTTCTTTCCTACCAAAAACAAGTCATTGGAGCTTTCAGTTTGGTTCACTGTGTTAATATTGGAAGCAGGACAGTGCTACACCTTCAAGCAGATCTTGAGTGTTACTCATGGTGGCAGACCACCCTTGAGGTTTACATTGTGCTCAGTATCCTACCTGTGTTCTTTGTTCTCTCACATGCTCCTTTTCATGTTGAAAAGAAGCAAATGTCTGTCAGAATGTTTATCATGGCCTGTCTGTTTCCCATCCCTGTGCTGCTGGTCTATCACCTGCACAAACTTGCCAAAAGGAAAACTGAAATCAAGTCTCAGTTTGAAGAGGGTGAAATGGATTCTTTAAGTGGGCACACAGTTAGTTCTCTTCAACATCAGACAACACACATTGAGTCAAGTATTGCTTGGGAAGAACAAGTTGATGATTTTCTCCACAGAATGACCAAAGCTGATGAGAATGGTGGTGTTTCTGGTACTGCCTTGAAGGATATCTGTCCTGAATCTGAGTCTGACACAGACATTGCAACTGAAAATTCTTCAGAATTGAGCCTTGCACACAAAGATCAGATAAATGCAGTAGAATCTCACCCACAACTGACCACTGACACTGAATCAGGGGATGTACACAAGCTCCCAGACTGCAGGGAAGTCATCGTGACTGCACTGCTGAAAGATTACAGAACTCTGACTCTCTTTGGGTTTCAGTTCTCTTGGCTGGGTGTGCACAAGCTGTATAGAGTGTGTTTGGTTGCCTGCAGCACATACATTGCTCATCCATTCCTGAGACTGTGCTGCATGAGTTCAGTGCTTCTTGTCATGAGTACAGGAAACACTGTCTGCAAGCCATACAAGCAAAAGGCAGCCAACAATGTTTCTATCATGTCATTTGTGGCCAGTCACATTATTGCACTCATCAACATGATCAGGACTGGGCTGGTCAGCTTTGGATGTCAGTTCAACTGTGGGTTCAGCACTGATGTTCTGTGGTATCTGAGCAAAGTAGAAACTGTGTTGTTGGTGCATGTGCCAGTGGGGGCTGTTGCTCTGGCTTTAGGGTTCTTGGTTGTGAAAAAGTGTAGAGAGAAGAAAAAGGAGAAAAGTGCAACAGCATGATGATGTCTTTTGGCAACCTAATTTTCTTTCATTTGCTCTGGTTAGAACATGTATAAAGCAAGGAGAAATCTGAAAAAAGTCAAAAGTCTTTTTTTCAGCAGGGATTTGACTCTACATTTCTTAGGGTTGATTGTTAAAAACTGAACACTGTCAGTAAAAATTTGTTCACATTTCCTTCCCAAGTGAAGAAGCATGGACTCCACCGACGCCAAACATTCATGCTCCCACACCACGAACCACACACACACCACACACGCACACACACACAAACACGCACGCACACCACACGCACACTACACACACACACACCACACACACACACGCCTCCACACACACAAACACACACCACACACACCACACACACCACACGCACACACGCCACACCACACACACACACACACACACACACACACACACATCTGCGCACCCGTGACCGCTGCGTTGCAACAGCTCCCACAGATCTGAAGTACACAACACAGATCTGAAGTGTACAACTCCACCCGCTGATCACAACATTGGGAAAATACGAACATCATGAAGGTATTTGACACAATTTCTTTTGTGCCAGCATTTGGAACAAAAGGCAAAACAAAATGTGACATGACAAAAACAGTAAACAATCATGTCAAATGCCGTCAACATTTCTCGCCAGAAAAGGATTCCCCCTCGTATATCTCCCTCACCTGTATACATCCTGCAACCAAAAACGCGTTGTGCGTTCTTCAGACTGTTTGTGATGATCATCTGCGCTTTGACAATGGTGAAGATGAACTTTGCCCCGCAAACCTAAGTTTGCATCCACGAACGCATGAACTCTGTCTGCTGTTGTGTATGTCGTGTTTTTGTGTGTGTCCGCACGTACACCCACGCACGCACGCACACATGCGCACACACGTGCACGCAAGCATACCATCTGCGATGTCACTGTCACCGTTACTGACGTCACCAAGCTCAAGGTATGCGTGCACCACACACGCACACAAACGGCCCCAGTCAACTCGGTGTACCCATCCCTCCCTCACACGTACCAACGCACACAAGCACCTCACACACACGCACACATGCTGCACCAGCGGCAAAGTTGCCGTCACCATAAACACTAAGGTATGTGTGCAACACATCCACACACACACACACACATCCACACACACACACACACACACACACACACACACACACACACACACACAGCACAGCACAGTAAGCCTCAGTATCGTCAGAATTCGGCGGCCACGCCCCAACATTCTTTGTTTTCCATTTTCTACTACACAACAAACAATGATTACTTTTTTTGGTGAGTGAACGTTTTATATTCCAAT
>JAAUXT010111865.1_pt1 | contig 10012 bp, 7 predicted proteins | sample 7278171 | NCBI WGS metagenome assembly JAAUXT01 (sample SAMN14350112, study PRJNA611818) | marine sediment metagenome | isolation source: surface marine sediment (1.8m) | place: French Polynesia: Moorea | collected 2018-08 | reverse complement strand
CCCCTTAGACCCACTTTGGCTGAAAAGTGGGTCTAGGAAAAAATTTTCCAAATGGTAATATCTTGCTTCTCACAAGGCAATTATGAACAACGAATGTTTATGTGACCACACGCTTTTTATGCATAGCATTCTTGTTAAAAATTATACATGGTTTCTAGGTGGGGCCAAAGTTTGGGTACAAATTTGGGATTCTTGAAAAGTGCTTCAAAATAGACATTTGGCAAAGATTTTGGCAAGCTTTATATACAATAAGGGGACAAGTTTCAATGTACACAATTCCTTAAAATTGACCATTTGTACATCTGCTTGTTTGTGTTTGGGTCACTGTGTTTAGGTTGCTCTGTTTAGGTTGCTGTGTTCAAGTCACTGTGTTTGGGTCGCTGTGTTTTGGTCGCTTGCATTCTGGTTTCTCAAACGTGGAGCTTTTTTTCTGTTTGAAACCCAACCAAGTGCACATCCGAATTCTGTATTATGTTGTCTTGCAGCAATGCAGACTCCATACGAATCGAGTTCGGCTGTGAACCTTTCAATAGGTGAACAGTCGTCTGGCCCCTACATCGTTGAGCATGACGACTCGACGCAGCAGGGTGGAGGATTGTTCGGCTGGATTGCGAGCAGCAACTTTATGAACAAAATGGTGGAGAAGACAAAGGTTTGTTCTGCTCTGAAGTTTCTTTCCAATTGCAGCTGTCACAGCCAAGCACGCGGAAGTGTTATGTTTTTCGAGGAGTTGCGATCGGACCACTTCGCGCATTGGGATCAACGGAGAACAGTGTTACCGGTCGACTGTTTCCCACAATATACATCGTTGCCTTGTGCAGCTGAGTGGTAGTGTTGTCTGAGTCTGGTGCATCGTGTTGGTTTCATGCTGCTGCTTCATTTCAGAGTGGTGTCGAAAGCATGATCACAACTCTCGATCCGGGAATGAAGGAAGTTATCAGTTAGTGAGAAGTTTTTGTTCCTTTGTCCACCTTGTTAACTTGTGAACAAATGTGACAGACCTTTTGCCTACATGGTAAACAAAAGACCTTGCATCTTACTGTGATGAAAAGGTAGTAACAGTGACAAGAAATTCGAAGGCACATTTTCAGTATTCAGTGTTATTTGCAGTGTCCGGTGGAGAGACACACATAGTTGTCACTTCGGTGAAAGAAGTGAAAGTCGCAGGAGTGAGGCAGGCCTTCCAAGAGGTCTTCGGACGAGCGTCAGTCACAGGAATGGTACGATTGCTGTCATGACAAAATCCTTGGTCCTTTCTTCAGAGTGTCATTTCTTTTTCACGTCAGACAGATTTTCCCAGATTGGTGAATTTCATTTCTGCTGAAGGAACAGTTTACTGCAATGCTTTCTCGTGGCAGGAGAGTCAGCCCAACATCGCTCCGCAGCCGGTGGGCTTCTCGGCTGGGCTGAAGGGCGCCGAGGACAGAATCGACAATCTGCGGCGAACTGGCGCCGTGCACGAGCGACAGCCGATCGTGTCAGTGGAAAATTTCATCGCAGAGTTGTTGCCGGATCGGTACGTCGTCTTTTAACTCTTTGCGCGACGTGTGTGTGTGTGTGTGTGTGTGTGTGTGTGTGTGTGTGTGTGTGTGTGTGTGTGTGTGTGTGTGTGTGTCAGTGACTACAAGCGGGATCGCAAATGGAGTAAAAGTCGCCGTGCATGTGCTTGCCAAACTCCAATATGTTTGAGAAGGGAGAAAGAACCAGTCTGTTTCTTTCACGCCGTCAGTTCTGTTCTCACCAAATGAGCTGAACTCAACCATCTTGACGTGTTGTAGACCAGCATGAACATTGTGGCATTTACTAGCAAAGCAACAGTGCACTATCAGCAGCATCCTGTGTGTAATGCTACATTGTTTCGAAATCTTGAGCCTGTTTTGTTTCGGAATCTTTGCCTGCGGAGGAGGCGCAAGGAATAGGAATGATGCGTTTCCCAAGTGACACATTTCACAAAATCAGGGCAAAGATCAGAAAGTTGCACGCGTGTGGGGTTTTCCTTTGTTTCTTGTACAGTCGAGGCGATTGTTTGAAAGCATTGCGGCAGACCGTGATTTTAGTTGCCAATTTCTCTGAAATAAGAATCAAGAAAACCCCTGAATCTGTTATTGAAACTGAAATTTTCTCTGAACTGCTTTGCAGAAGGTTTCAAGACGTTTTGGACTCCGCTCTCGAAAGAAAATGTTCGAAATTTTGAGCCACATGCTTTGTTCACTTTTGTTTGTTTGCACCTTGTTCAATTCAGAAAGTATTTTTGTTTCCATTGCTTGTCAGAGGCGGTCGCTGCTTTTTGGGGATATGGCGCGTATCTGCACTGATATATGTTCTTGTTGTGTTTTCATTCACCATCTTGAAGCTGAGATTGCTTTCCGAAGGGTTCCAGAATCCACAACAGTGAATTTTTCCTTTCACATTCTTTGTGGGGTTTGCGGATCGGATCAAAAGAAAGGAACGGCACCGTTGAGGTGCGTGCCAATTGGTGTTGACTCGCACTTCGAACCATCGCGTGGCTTGGAGAGATCTATTCTTCGTACGGTCTCTTAATTAACGGTCTCAGTTTGCCTACCGCCTGGAACTGACACAATTCCACACAGCAACAAGCGTAATAACATTAATAAAAGCAGAAGAAGAAACTGAGCCGGATTGGACACAAATTGTGTGTCACTGCCCACACACTGACGTTGAACGCCCCCTCAATCCGGTGAAGTCACTCCTAGCCTGCTTTGTGTTAGACACGGGCAGATGCTGTGTTCAATCGATCAGCATTCATTTGCCACAAATTAGAAGTCGATTTTAATTTGTTTTGCTTTTACACCACTGCAGAAAACTGTTCGATCTGACGAATTTCTTTTCGCAAAGGAATTCGGGTGGGAAGATCTGTTGGCACTGGACATGGTTGTGGCCTCTGTGTCAACTTAGTACACGTACTGCGGTGGTGAGATGAAGCAAACCCTTTCAAAGATTTGTGTCGACACCAAACGAACTTCGACGAACATCTTTTCCACAAAGATTATTTTACTCTTATGAATGATGGAGACAGCATTTGCGAACGGAAATTTCCGACAAAGAGAAACCATAAAATTACCTACTGGTCACCGAAGGTGAGGAAATTGCCTGCTGAGAGGTGGGCTCAACCTCCTATTGACGACTGCAGAGGAGTCCAGTTTTGTGCACAAAAGTGTGCCTGCTATAGGTGACCAACCCACTGTGGTCAACCTACAGGAGAGGCCCAAACCTTGGAGAGGGACGAACTCCTGGTTTCAGTCTGCATATAATCTTGACAAAAAAAGTTTTGCACGTGCATGCGCGCGGTACCAAATTAGAGGCTATTGGCGCTTAGTTTTGTTCTTTTGGAGGTCAAGGGGGCACAGACCCCTGGGCCTCCTGGATCTGCTGAGGGTTTGCTTCACCCGGAGACGTTCGTTTCACGGTTTGATGACTTTACCAAACTGCTGATGGGCGGTCTTGCAGACTCCTGTTTTGCGACAAGAAAATGTGTACTCGTACGAGCACGATTGGGAATTGTCAGCATCCTGTCGACAGAAAGAAACACTGGCAACCAGAAAAGGGAAAACAGAATCCTCCTTCAATATTTGTGGAGCAATCTTCAGCACCATTTGCCTGATTACAATGGTCACCGCAGACAGGGGCATCGACACTATTGGAGCCTGTTCAATCACTGAGGGTGGTTGTACCGCCCATCGGAAGAGATCTGTGGAGTCTCAAATATGCCAATGCGTGACAGAAATTCAATAACTTGGTTGCGGCGCGTATTTTCTGTCTTTTCTCTGACATATTCTGCAGGTGAACCAAAGAAATAGGCCTTTTTCACCACTTTTCATGTTTGGGGCTTCTGCGTGCTTTTCAGCCAAAATTCGGCACATCCCATTGCTTTCCTTGGAGAGATGCCTTTGCCATTGCTCCTTTGCTTCATTGAGGCAAGTGAAATTGACTTTGCCGAAGATGTAGATATTTGCCAAGACAACTGACAAAGCACGACACGCAGTTGGTGGATCTGAAATTGAATCGGCACTTGTGGTCGCACGGCACAGATCCACACACACAGTGGACTTTTTGGACGCGTCTCCTCTGTTGTGTGGACACCGCCTTTGTTGCACTTTTTGGCAGCTTTTGCGTGAATGTGAAAAGGTGTGTTCTGACCAAAACGGGGGGTTGTTAATTTATCCAAGCTATGTTGCGTGGTTCTTTGTTCGGAACGGGCACCTTGAAAATGTGAAGTTTCACTTCGGTTGTGCTCAGAACATGAGAAACCAAAAGCAGTTGTACAACTGTTACAAGTCTTGCGTGGAACGCGCAAATCATTTTCTGCAGCGCTTTGCACTATGGATCTGGTTCGGCCCTTTGTGGCCGCAGAACATCACACAGGGAAGGCGCAGCTGACCTTGTGTCGTGGGACTTTCGTGTGCTGCACATTGCGAAGTCTGTGTGTTGGCCACATTTTGGGCATGGACGTGACGGTTGGTCTCAGTTTCCTGGGCATTTGTCTTTTGAGGTTTTAAATATCCTGTTAGGACCCCCCTCCGAAAAAAGAAGTCTCCGTTGACCAGGACTACCACCAAGGGGAGGAAGTTCTGCTGAGAGAAGGTTCCTCTGAGAAGGCCAAGAAGGGTACACTGTGTCAAAGAGTGTGGAAGAAAGGAAAGATTTTGTTTTCCATGTTTTTGCTGCCTGCCCCACCCCCTTCAACAGAAAGTTGTTGCAGGTACCACTCTTATGTTTTGCCTTTAGGGTGCAGTCAGAGACGCTTCTGTTGTGTGAGTGTGCGTCCGTCCGTCTGTGTGTGTGGGTGTGGGTGGGTGGGTTTGGGTGTGGGTGTGTGCGCGCGCGTCCATCTGGCTTTGTCTGTTTGACTTCCTCTGGGTGAGACATCAACTTGTCTGTCGTACCTCCCAAGGACAGACAAGATGTGTGCGCTACTTCACCCCTCCCCTTGTGTCAGCTTGGGCTTTACACAAGCCGTGCACCTTGTGATTGTAACGCTCTTTGATGAGTGGCTGTTCGAAGCTTTTGATGCCCTTGTGCTCGACCTTCACAGCCCGTCTGGGCTTCTGTCGATCAAAAGTAATTCTGCCACCTTGAGACAAATGACCGAGGGAACACAGTGCACCAACAATTTTTTCGCCTTTCCCGGAGGAAAGTGAGAGGCCGTTTGTGCCACCCCCAACCCACCTCCAAGAATTCAATTTGTGGCGCGTTTTGTGCAAAAAAATATTGAATGTATGGCTATAACTCCCGGCTCAAAAATCGCAGCGTCAAAAGGTTGTCGTCATTCGCAGCTTGAGCAGGAGTTGCTCCAGTTCGCTGCAGAAAGCGTGAAAGATATTGTGGTGACGTCCCTGACTACGAGTAAGCCTTGCGGATTAGAGCCAAATATGCCACTTGAACGTTGATTGGTTCTGCCTCCGCTTTTCCTGTGCGAATTGGACAAAGTGGGAAGCAGGGTGACCCCTGCGTGACCAAAACAACGTTGCCCAGGTTACACTGCAAACAAGTCTCCGTTGGATCCTCGTGTCCACTGTTCTTCCCTTCATGATCACTTGAGCTACTCTGGGGGCCAGGTCCTCTTTGTGATTTTTTTTTCACTGCCTGATCAGCATCTCTTTTACCTTAACCCCTCTGGAGTGGCATGACCTGTGTGAAAATTTTGTTTTCATTGTATGATGATCAGCATGAAATTCTGAGCCCCAACAAGTTTTTGGTCACACGGCACAACTTTCCACCAGTTTGCCGGTGGGGTGCTGAGGCCAGTTTTGCCAAGAGTGCAACTGCTGACAGGCGTGAGGCTGGCAACATGCAACCGTGGGCTCATTGGTGTTTGAGCTCTTGCTAGTTTTGTCTGAAATTGTTTTGCCAAGGGGGTTGGGGTTCAGCAGTAGAGACCATGCTGGATTCCTTCCTTCGGACAGGTTTGGTCTCTTGGCAGGACTTGTGCTGTCTGCAAGGCTGGGTCATAGTGTTGCAACGCCAATCGTATGGAACAGCGGGCTTTCTATGGGCGCAGCCTTCTTGTTTGAGCCAACACAATCCTGGTGGAGGATGGCTGGCACATTTTCTTTGGTTCTTAAGTTTGTCGCGGTGTGTCCAGATATCCTGGTGTCCAAGGCAACCGTCGAGATGCTCACAAACGCTGCTTTCCATATTTTTACCGCCATCCCCAAGGGACAACTTTGTTGTTGTTTCGAGGAGTGGAACAACATTTTGACTTGGTGATTTTGTGCCTGCCAAACTTTGGAAAAAAGGTTGGATTTGGTAGGAGGGAGAAGCGTGTGTCAGCTAGACTGGTGCGGTTGATCTGTCTGGGCCGAACCCTTGTATCCTTTGTGAGCATTTCATCTGACTGAGAGAAATAGGACATTGGTCAACAGACGGTGAGTGATTGGGCGTGGTCTTTCGCGTTCAAACCTGAAATGGGAGAAGCATTTCAACTTTGTTTGTCCACTGCATAAACAAGCGAAGCGAGGAGGCCGACTCAGAATTCAGAAAACCGGAAAGGAAGACACACGAGCAGTTTGATCCATGTGAGCTTCAGACCAACAAATAAAGCCGCTCACTGAGTCTAATCGTCCTAAGAGTGGATTCAGAGTCTCTGTTGTTCCAGCGTAAGCCCTCAAGCGTTCATTAGATGATTTATTCATGCAACAAAGTGCCTGCGGATATATATTTCCCTTTGTCTGCATTGAACCACAATAGCTGCGCTGCTACAGCATCCCAACAGAGAGACTTTAGTCGTCCAAAGATGCATTCTGATCTCAGAGGTGCGGTTGATTGTTGTGGTGCACAGCACAGACGAAGTTTTTTTGCGGCTGCGGAAGCGCACGGCCCTCATATCCACTGTAGGCTTGTTTCAATGATTTGATATCTTGGTGGCGATTATGCGACCAGCCAGTGCTCAACTCTCTGCTTTGTTTTCTAAGCTCGTTGACATTGGGTCTAATTGCTGGGTATTGCAGTTTGTGTTCATCAGCTTTGACAGGGATCTGTCAGGGCGAAATTTCGAAGAAAAAGCCAATCCACCTCGCTATTTGCAGTTAATTGGTAACTTGCCGTGCGTCTTTCCGCTCTGGGCTCATTACTGAAGAAAAGTCTTCAGGCACCGCGGAAAAGGTGCTGCCTTTTTGAGCACAAGAACATCACCTTCTTTCAACAAAGAGGGAATTCACCAGCAAATTCTCTGAAAGATGCGCGCGTAACATTTGGGTAACCCATATTTCCTCAATTGAATTGAACAGAACAAAAAAAAAGCGCTGCAAGACGTGGTGCAAGGGGATAGGACACCTCGCGAAAGTACAAAAGAAGACGAAAACATATTGCGTTCCAGGTCCAGTTTTACTCTGAAGCGTGGTGACTCCAAAGGTATTCAGCAAATTTCGATGGGATACCCTCGCGCCGAAAGGTGTGAAAGGCGTTCACAAGTTGCCTCCAGGCTCTGCCTCAAGCCAAGAGCTGTTGGATGAAGTGTTCATCACTTCGTTGCTGCGTGCACGAGAAAAAGTCGACAGTGTCAAAGTACAAGCGAAGGGATGAAAGCAAGAAAACTCGTAAAGGAAATGGTGCACTGCGTGAATGAATTCCTGTCTGTGTTTCTGCAGGTGGTACGACCAGGGTTGCGTGATGCTGAAGGACCCAGGCAACAGCATCGAACTGCAGGTGTTCACACAGGCCGTGCCCGTGCCCACGGAGGACGTCCTGGCGGCGCAGGACCAGACGCCGTCCGACTACAACCTGCGCTGGTCAGGATTGGCCGTCACCGTCGGTCACGTGATCCACGCCCGCCTACCGCACGTGTCGCACGCTGACTGGCAGCTGGAGCTGACTGGTGTCTCTCGAAAGGAAATGGTGTACGCCGCTGCCAAGACTCTGGCGTTCATGTACAAACAGCGGCTGGAGACCATCAACACGTAGGAGGAGACGGAGACGAGTCTGTGTCACGACGTGGCGCCGGCTCTGCGGCTGCAAGAGGGGACTGACTGGATTCGCTCATTAAGAACAGCTTCACGCTGAAAGGATTCGAAATATTATGTGAAGTGGACCAAGTAATTTTCGCGTGTCACTCACGATTCGCTCAACGTTGCAAACAACGCCGCTGGAGGTATTCACGTGAGCGAACCGACAGCAGTTCAGTGTCGGGTGTTGTGTACATACTTTATTCTCAGAAACTCTGTTTGCGGTCAGAAATTGACTATTTATTGTTACTCTTGTGGGTCTTTCTTGTCAGATTATTGGGTCCAGGTGTATCTGAGGGATGCACAAACCTGCTTCCTGCATGCACGTCTGACAGATCGTTATCATTTCAAATACGTACTTCCTGTTCGCGCAACGTTCTTTCAGAAAATATCTCGTTGAAACATGCTGCAGCACCAGCGGCGGATGTGTGACCTTCAGCGGCCATGTTCGTGACAGTTCGTTTCAAGAAACGAAAGGTTCACAAAATAGATGACGCTCGAAACAACAATTGTTTTTGTACGAAAATGCTTTTTTCCAAAACAACTGGCCACTCTCTGATTCGTGTTCGTTCTGTTTCATTGAATGGAAATGCAGATCATCAGCACGCACGCGGAAGTGTTCCGGCTATCGTGCGGCTTCAACGACGATGTCTCAAAGCCGCTGATGTTTGTTGACAATGATTGGATGTTCACCTACCAGCTGTGCCGGCATAGAACAAAAGTCAGATAAAATGTTGATTCTTTGCTGAAAAGAACTTGTGATTTGTGTGTGCAATTTACCCCGTTCGCGCGACGTTTGCGTAAGTCCTTTGTGGCAGATGTGTTTTTCTTACGTTTTGTTTTGTGGTCTGTCACAACTGCATTCAGACTGATTGCCCTCCTTCCAGTGATGTCTCAAGTCAGACTCAATTTTGAACGTTTATTCACCCATTCACCTTGATCACCCAGCTCAATGACATCCCAAACAACAACAGTGTAGGAAAAGTGTTAGAAAAAATTGAGACTTTTTCGCGTCCGAACGTTTCCCATAACATGAACCTCCATCGCCTCTGAAAACAAATTTCCTTCAAGACCCCAAAACCACGCGAACCAAAGGTCAAGACCTGAAAAGTGCAAACAATGTTCACAAAAATATTTTGAAAACATAGGACATGTCTCGCCGGTCTCTTTGGACAGGACCAAATAGATTGCCCACAGTGCCTTCCAGCAGAGGAATACATGCTGACCAGGATTCAGGCGGTATGCACCAACACTGAAAAACGTTCTTGTGTCGTAGTCCTTGAGAATGCGCATTGCAATCGGACGGCCAACGTCTGCAGGAAACAAACAATTCGCCATTGTTTGTTGTATCTGATCAGGGAGGATGAGAACTGAGTGACAAGGAGGGAAAAGGGTCTGCGAAGAGAAGCTGTCGACCCGGGTTGAGAGTCGCCCGCGCGCACAGCTTCCTGGCGCTGTTCTGCAAGGCGACACACGGGCGCCGGCGCACAAGTCCAGTCGCTCCATCAGTGGCTTGTGTGAATTTTTTAACTTGACAGATCGTCCGGATTCAAGTAAGTAAAAACGTTTTTGCGTATTCTTTGTGATTACGACGAATCGCCACTTTTGCAACGAGAACTTTCGATGATGTGGGTTGACTTTTCATAGAAATTGCTTTTTTCTTATGGAGAGAACAAGCCCTGAGTGAACGTAGGCATAACAACGTCGAACAATCCTGGGTATTCTGGTTGGGCAAGGTTTCGTCCAGCTGCATGCAGTGAAGATTGCTGTACGTCCTTCCACGCACGCGTGCTGACTGAAATTCAGTTTTGTCTCAATTTCCCAGCCACGTCGTGTACGTTTGAGCTCTCGTTGGCAATGTTTTTTTCCGTGTTGTCATCCATGGAACGTGGTTTTCCAGCAGTATGTAAAACGACAGACGATGAAGCATTCGAGTGCCTTTTGGTATGCTTCACTCAAAAAATTGCAAGAGTTCAAAATTCAGTTTTTCTGCATAGATAGATAGATAGATAGATAGATAGATAGATAGATAGATAGATAGATAGATAGAT
>JAAUXT010107453.1_pt1 | contig 10014 bp, 8 predicted proteins | sample 7278171 | NCBI WGS metagenome assembly JAAUXT01 (sample SAMN14350112, study PRJNA611818) | marine sediment metagenome | isolation source: surface marine sediment (1.8m) | place: French Polynesia: Moorea | collected 2018-08 | reverse complement strand
CTCTGGGGCTCAACCCAACCCTGACTGGGGTTTGACCCCTTGGGGGCCCAACCCAACCCTGACCTTGACCCTCTGGGGCTCAACCCAACCCTGACTGGGGTTTGACCCCTTAGGGGCCCAACCCAACCCTGACTGGGGTTGGACCCCTTGGGGGCCTGACCCAGTTTTCAGTGGGTCCTGACTCAGAGAAAAGAATGAGCTGGTTTGCGGTTGTCCAAGGATGACTTCAGTGGATTTGAAGTGCTGATTGAAAATGCAACACACACAAAAAAAGTGTGGATTGAAGCTCGAAATTTTAAATCCACCTCAGCTGTAAGAATCTAAACCCATCAAAATCTGACACCCTCAAAATAAAAGAACAGAAACGAACTACGAACCTGTAGTGGAGTTTTGCACTGTGCGATGCGGGTGCGTGTTTGTGTTGGGAGAATGCAACGTCTTGAAGAGTGCCCAGCGTTTTTCTGCGATGTTCAGCAGACAAGTTCTATTGACACAAGATAGGTACGATTAGTGGCCCAAAAAGCGAAGGACTCTTCAAGACTGAACTTTACCAATGGAAAGAGGCAGGAAGGAGGTCTGAGTACGTTACACATTTGTGTGTATGTAATTCATGCACGAGTCCAGCAGAGTGAAGGTCACTTTGATTGGTCCAGAATCGGGTCATCTGAGCCCGGTCGCGACCAATTGAGACTCATTTTTTGATGCGGGGGGGGGATTGCTTTTGGGTGTCATCAGGGGGTGCAATGTCGTCAACAATGCAACACGCAGTTGAATGTATGACCCGTGGCACAAAATGAACGTGGCAATTTTTTTTCGGGGGGGGCGTGGTTTCGTAGCTCGGGCTGCTTGGGTTCGGCAGGGGACCACACCCCCCGCCCCCAAAAGCGAAACCTTGCTCTGTGATGTATGCACCTGACGTTGATGCAAATTTAAACCGAATCTGAGTGGGACGCAAGACGCAGCACACACACGCACGCACACACACGCACACACGCATGCACACACATGCACACACACGCACACACACGCACATGCACATGCACACGCACACACACACACACACGCACGCACGCACAAACAAACAAACACTCTGTCTGTCTGTCTGTCTGTCTGTCTGTCTGTCTGTCTGCCTGCCTTCTCTCACTCTAACTCACTCACACACACACATGCACACACACGCACACACGCACACACACGCACACACACGCACACGCATACACATGCACACACACACCGCCTGATGACCACAGCACGCGGCTTGAGTGCAAGTTCTGCTCGTTTATGGAGACTACCCATCACTGCCTTTTTCAAACGTGGTCAAAAATCTAACAAATCCACACGCGTCATATTTATGCGTGTTGCGTTGACAAAACAATCATCTTATCGATGCACCAGTGGTAGATCCAGGGTGGGCTCTGGTTGGTGGGATTCAGGAGGAGACGGTGAAGGATCCAGGATTTTTCCGGGGTTCCAGTTCTCTGGAGAGGGGGGCTGATTCTCACTGATTTGAAGACTCTTTTGAATTTGGAAACGGAACAAAAGGAATTGAATAATGAAGCTGAAGGGGTGAGGGGTGCACCTCAACCCTCCCCCCCCCCAGTGTAGGTGTAGGTCCAGGGCACCAAGGAGCCCGGATGTTCTGACGCTGGTTCGTTTGCTTCATCCTCGTGAATTTTGCTTCTTGTGCCCGTTGATTTATTTGTTGACCTCGTTGAGGTTGCCGCCCCCTCAAACAAAACGCGACTCCGCCCCTGTGCCTGACTCAATTCTGACGTCTCAGTTTTGGAAATGGAGATAACTGAAACAGAACGCCTTTTGTTTCTCATTCAATGATCAGATTTATTATTTTTGATCAACACATGATGGTACAGTCTGAGGCAAGTATTACAGTAATTCTTCTGCAGCACATTGACGCTCGAACGTACTTTGCGTTAGAACATGTCCGTATGAAATGTTCTTCACACTGGGTGTGTTCGATTTACTATGAGGCGGGTCACAGAACTCTTTACCACTCGATTCGAGCGCATGTTCATTGTTTTGCCATTGGACGAACTTCTCTGCAATGCATTTGGTCAGCTTTGGTGTCAGGTGATTGAGGAACACTCAGAATTTTGCACAACCATAACACGATGTTGGACAACGGTGAAAGACTTTTGTGACCAGCCTCGTACTGTCCGGCCAACCGAGTGAACCGAAACACGCCCAAATCGAACGCGCCCAAAATAATAATTGCACGCATCAAACTAGGTGCGTCAGTCAAACTGATTTGTACAAAGATATGTCACAATACAAGGTGTAACCAGTGTGAAACAGGCTTTTGAACTCATGAATAAACAAAAGGCTTTCCTTCGCATTGGGACAGATCGAGTTGTTCGGTATGGCGCGAACCAGACTTGTTGACAAACAGAACAGTCTGGATCCGTCCTTCACTCGTATTGGGGAGGTTTAGTGTGTCCTTGAAAACCTTCCATGCGGTGCCCCAATTGCCAAGATCAGTGGCACACATCACCAAAGTTTGCACTGAGAGCCAATGACGAAGTGAGCGAATGGTATGAGGGAAGATTCCTTCCTTGATATTCACGAAGACGAGTTGACCGCGATTCTGTGACCCGGATGTCGAAACATAGCCCAAGAACCAAACAAGGCTGGTGAAATGGGTCGACTTTGCTAAACCTCCCTGTTTATGAGCAAGAAAAAATGGTGTCCGTGATGATTTGTCTGTCAGAGCGGAAAATTTACTTGATCAGCTGACTGATCGTACTCGACCTTGACCCCAGTGGAGGTGGAGGGAATGGGCTCCGATGAGCGGTCGTCAGCAACTTCAGCGGACCCAGAGGACCTTGGGTCCAAGAGGGCTGCTGACGCCCCCTCTTGACCAGGTTCGGGGTCCGCCCCCTCCTCCCCGTACCTCATCTCCAACAGCCAGTGTCCATTCGGCCCTGGGTCCCCCTTCCATAGCGACACCCCCCCATTCCACTTGATTTAGAGGAACCTCTCCGGGTGCGTCCTGGCCGCGATAAAGACCTCGTCATCATCTGTCAAAATGAGTCTCCACGAGGGAGGGTGCCTGTTGCCATAGGTTGCCAATGGTAGAAAGTTATGTTCAAAAGCGATGGTCCAGACACCCGAACCCGGTTCTTCTTCGTTGAATTTATACTTGGTCTTCTGGTCAGGTTTTGCATTTTTTGTTGTTGTGACGTTGTTGAGGCCAGATATTTCCAGGAAATGCCCGGGCCACTTCTTGACCCTGAGTTCCTGGCTCAGAGGGTCTGGGCGCGGCAGGTCGGGTACCCCCAGGTATTTCAGGTATTGGGCGATCACAGGGTATTCCCCTGGGGTATAGACTGAAGCCACAAGGATGTCGTCTTTGTTGGGTCTGTGCAGAAACTTAAGAGCCTCACTGATTTCCTTTTGTCGCTTCAACTTTCCTTCTAGTGCCTTTATAGTGGGCTTTATCTTTTCTGCCCCCTGGCTGTTGGACACAACGCACAGAGTTTCATAGAGGCAGTACTCCCTCATCCCAGACAGCGCGCAATAGAGCGTGCAAATTTCAAGGAGCGCCTGGGCAGATTCAACTGTCTTTCTCTTGGCTTTCTCCTGAGTGATGTAGGTCAAAAGAGACCCCAAGAAACTTGACCCAAGACCAGGATTGGACATGGTCATGAGGTTATTGATCGCTTCTGGCGTTGCACCCTCCTTTTCATCAAATGCATTCAAGTGAAGCCACCATTCCTGGAATTCCTGTCCTACCCCTTCCCCCTTCTCTTTTCGATCTTGATCCCTCAACTGTTCCACTCTGTCTATCAGTGCCTGGATGTCTTGTCCTGTGTTGCGGCTTCGCTCACCGGACAGGAGTTTGGTGACCTCTTTCGCGATGGCTCCAACCAGCAGGGGAGCCTGCACCGCCAGGGGTCCGAAGGTCACCAGTAGCTCCACCACTCCCAAGGCGATCTGGAGATAAGATCCTTGTGTCAGACACAGAAAGCCGGGGGGGGGGGGGCTCTTGCGGCCTTCAAATACAACCAGCCAGGTTAACGTGTTGTGGGGTGACTCGCAGTCATTCTTTGGGCTGACGTCAAAAATTCCACCATTTGGGGTCAATGTTAAATTTGACGCCGACGTCAAAATCACGAACGCACGCGCGTCACCCAATGTGAAAACCGCTTTATTCACATGAAACATTTTCTGAAGTCAGGTTCTATCCCTTGCCTCGTGGGAAGGTACTCACCCATCCCGGGTGTTTGCTGGTGAGCCTAGTCACGGGTCCCTGGAGCGTCCTGCACGCGTTGATGACCTTCTGCAGCACCTCCCCGCGCTCGTCATCCTTGAGGTCGCGTTTCTTCGCCTTTGCGATGACCCCTGGTCCCGCTGCAGGTTTTCCACCACATCCTTGAAGGCTTTCAGGAACGCTTCATGTTCCGGGTGTCTGTTGACTTGAAGCCTGAAAAAAGGGAGTGTCAGTGAAAAATACCTGATCTTATCAGGTTCCAAAAATGTGCATGGAATGGGAGGTGTGAGAAAGTATGCGTGTGTGCGTGTGTGTGTTGTGCTTACCTTGTGACGGCGGGTGGTTTGGAATTCCCTTGGCCCATGAGTAGATCTGCCACAATCCAGACCCGTGCAAGGCTATAATTTTTACGTTAGTTCACATCTTTCTTTTCTGCAACACAGTGATGTTTGCGCGATCAGGGAAGAAATGTACCAGAAACAGACAACCAATGCTGAGGACTTTATCACGATAAGGACAACATTGAAGTGAATCACGTGCGCTCACTATCAGCTGGGTCCCGACCCTGGACCTCCTGGATCTTTTGGAGTGGGTCGCACTCATGAAGGCTGGATCCTACATCGTGAGATTGGGGATCAGGACAGGGTCCTGACCCCCTGGGGCTCTGGACCCGCTGAGGTCAAGTGGGGGTCACCACGGGTACGGTTGGGCATGACCCACGCGCACACCTCACTGTGGGTATGGCTGGGCATGACCCACGCGCACACCTCGCTACTGGTACGGTGAAGATTTTGTTCAACATTTATTTTGTGTCCTAACTCTGCACTGAACTGACGAGAACAACCCTGAACTTTGAAGGTAGATAGCTTCAAGCACTCATGATACTCACGAGTAACCTCACGCGGAGCTGTCACACAACTTCTGGGTAAAAGCAGGAAGAGACATGCACAACACTCACACACACACACACACACACACACACACACACGTAATACTGGACTGGGGCAGATCAGTGCAACTTCCAACTTCCTTCTGGGCTATTTGCGTCCACATTCCAGACGTCCACAGACTTGAAACAACATCCCAGTGATTGCCCTCACGCGACCCAATGCTGGCAAGCATTCTTGTTCCCAAATCAGGTCATCTTTGAGCCTTCTACGCCATGAAAGACCGAGCCAGATACTGCTAAGAACTTCTCCTTTGGTTTTTGATTGTCAGGCAAACAAAGATTTGTGTTCCTCCTCACGGGGTGGTATCCCAGATGAAACCCTTGCAGATGTCAGAAAACACTTCAAATTGTTGCAATTCAATGATTTGCGTTCTGACTCCATTTTTTCCCTGTCATGGAAGTTTGGTAAAAATGCCTCTGTCACTGTTTGAAGCAGTTGAACTTTTGTTTACATGACATTGTCACCAAGGCACCGCACAAAATTTGCATGAGCTTTCAAAACAGGAAACTTGCACTGCACCCAACACAGAGACAAGTGTTGTTTCCCATCTGCTGGAGTCTTGTATGATTGGACAGGCTGCTGGGCAAGTTGGCTCTTTCCTCTGTTGCATTTTTCTTCTGAGATGATATCAAGTTCTCCCTGGGGAAACATTGAACAGGTATTTCTGTTCTGTGCAGGCAACAAAAATCCTGTTCTTGAGGTTTTGTTGAAAAAATGAGATGCAATCCCTTTATCTTTGGAACCCATGTTCTGCGTTTCTCATTTGCAATCCTCACAAGCAACAGGTGTGTGTGTGTGTGGGGGGGGAGGAACAAGAGACCACAAGCCATTCACTTCTCTCATCCCCAGCAGACCTCAATTTGATGTTGCTTTGGAAAATTGATCACTGACTCTGTGCACAAATTGTATGCTTTTCAAAATCATGTGTTTATTTTTCTTACAGTAGCTCTTTATGTTTTTATGTTTTCATGAATATAACTCCATTGAAACAGGCTTTTTTGCTCCTTGCAGAACTTGATCCCTTTATTTGAGCAAAACATTCTGTTTCAGACACTTCTTCTTTTGCTGGTCAAAGTGCTTTCTTACCTTTCTGGCTGACACCCCAATGAAAACCAGTAGATTGACAACAGAATTCATGGGTGTCACCATCACTGATACCCAAATCAAAACAACAGTTGGACATATGGGAAGAAATAGGAAAACAAGATGAATAATATTTTTTGGAACCCAACAGAAAGTACTTAAAAGAGTGAAAATGATCAACTGAACTAGAGCAGATTTATTTGATTTCTGTTTTGTTCTGGCTTCCTCCAGAGCTGTTATCCAGGTGCAAATCTGAATAGCAATCACAGATTTTGTGGGATCAACAAAAGGAGAACAGAGGGAACTGGATAAGGAATGATTTTTGTTGAAAAACCAAGTTAGAAATGTCATGCCAAGAGAAAACAAAATTGCAGTCAGTACAATAGTTACTGTGCTTCTCAACACAAATTTTGTCCTCTTGAAGTTGGTTATCATTGGAGACAAAACAAGCATCAACCTTGAAAGGGCAAAAAAGCACAGGCTTGTGGAATTAAAAACAGAACAGAAAAGTTCAAAACAAAAATGTGAATAACATGCAAGTCCAGACATCCAGATTTCTCTGAAAACAATGAATCTTTCCAGAAAGACAAGGTCAGAAATCCACATGATGAACAAAGGAATGGCATTACCAAAGTCAGCCAAGTTCACTGCAACAACAACAATTGCAAATACTTTGGATTTGTCAACCCACACACTTGACATCTTTTGTAGGATTGTGGACAAAATATTAAAAACTGTAATTTGTGCTGAAACTACATAAAACATCACTTTCAATATTGTAGTTGGTATGAGGCTTGCACAGTCAATGTTAAATGAATTAGTAGCACTGCAGAAAGAGATATTTTGTAAAATACAGCAAATCACTTGATTCTCTGTCACTACAATTTCAATTTTGACCTTTTGGAAGGTGTCAAAATGAATATTGGTGAAGTCATTCAAAGCCAAAAACAAAATTCTCACCTTGAAGATGTTTTTAAAAAAGTTGCTTGACAAAGAAGAAAGACTGTTATTTCTGAGATCAAAAACATGCAGTTTTGAAGTCTGGCAAAATACACCTGAGGATATTTTGGTCAATAAATTATCTTTCAGACTCAGAACTTTAAGGTGATTGTTTTGACAAAAGCAGCCTTCATCCAAAAGTGTGATTTTGTTTCTTGTTAAGTTCAAATGGTGCAAGTTTAGGATCTCTCTCACAAGTAAACAACTCTCCAAGAAAATAATTGATTGCTACCAAAATGTGAACATTTGAGCTGCTAATATTGAATTCATAGCTTTGATTTGTCCAATCATTCAGCTTTCTATTCATGAATGTGACTGCAAAGAATGGGATAAAATCAGCAAGAAAAATTGGATGATGGGTGATATTCACACAGCTAACAGCATACAACATGCACTGGCATGCTTTCGAACAAGGTGTGTCCTTCAAATCACACAACAGCTCATCATCACTGTGTGGGCAATCATTTGAACCATCACACACATCAGACAGATGGATACAGGTATTTGAAATCCTGCACTTGAAGAGGTTGTGACAAACTCTGGTTGAAGAGCATCCAGCAGACAGTGATTCATCATAGCCAAAGGGACAATCCCATTTACCATCACAAACATAGGCCCATGGAATACAGTGATATCCTGGACATTTGAAAAAGACATTGCATTCAAAATCTTTGCAACTTTCCATGTGTTCACCATGCATGCATGGTATCAGGTTATTATCAAATGATAGTTTGTACAAACAAATTTCTGAAACAACAAAACAAGTTTTTGGACCTTCAAGACAAGACAGTGTTCCTTTTCTCTGACAAAGATCACCAAATTTGTTTGTATTATTTTCTGAAGTGCTAATATGAAGCTGAACTTGTACTTGATGTCTTTCAACATGGATAAATTTGTCCAAAAATATGTACATGTGGCAGTTTCTATTTGAATGTTTGTAGAACAGGAAAGGACAATTTTCCATTGGAGCAGAAGAAATTTTGCAGATATCCAAATTTTCATCCAATGCATCCTTGTGGAGGCAATCATTTGTTCCATCACATAAAGTGGCAGCACTAATGTGAACACCAGCATTACACACAAATAAATGACTGTGCTCTGTGTTCTTGACTCCTTGACTGTGCAACATTGTAACAACAGTACTGCCTTGCGGAACATTATGGACAGTCTGATGCCTCACCACACTTGCAGACCTTTGTTGTCTTATGACATGAGTTCCATTAAAAATCAACAGAACGTGTCTCTTGACTGCATCGAAGATAACTGAAACATCCCACATGTTTTTCACAATGTTTTGCATGTTACACAATTTGCAATGTTGGTTTTGAGTCCCATTTGTAGATGTTTCCCAATACAAAGAGAAACATGAATTATTTTTCATGATTTTTGTTTTGCCATAAAAGTGAATTGTAGATTGACTGGTGTTTTCAATTGAGTGATTTTCTTTGATGCAGAAGACATCATGCAAAAGAGGTGATGAACAAGGTGCAAAGAAGATATGATGAAATGACAAAGTATCCAGATTGAGAATTGCACATAATTTTGTGGCCATGTTGTTCATCTGATTTGCCAATTTTTGGACATGTGTTGTTCTCACTTCCAAACAGGACACAAAATGGTTCTCCTTCACCAATATTTCAAAATTATGTTTGAAGCAGTATGTGATTTCCCTTCTGGTATGTTCTAAATTTTGATCTGTGTGCAAACCATTTGACTGTAGAAAGGACATTGTGACTGCACTGTTGTTCAACTTCTGAAATAAAAACCCAACAACCTACTGGCTGTCAGACCTTGTCTTGGCCTAAGCTTTTTTTGTCAAGATATTCTGATTTAAAATTTTGTATGTCATCAAGTTTTCATATTTTGAATGGCTGGTGCCATTGGTTTCTTCACACAAATTCTGTTACTAGCTGAACTATGGACACCCAAACCCAAGAGAATTACTGAAAGTGACACACCTTTCTGGTTTTTATTGAAGTTATGTGAATGAAAGCAGCCTCAACTGGTGGTAAATATGCAGACAGCTTGATAAATGACATGAATTCATCCAGTTTGTCTCGACTTCTGAACAGTGGCAAATCTGCCCCAGATGAGTTGCACAAATCAAGAGCTTTTGTCCAAGATGTCAGCTTTATTTTCAGGGTAAGATAAGGCCTTTCAAGAAGGCAAGTCTTCATAAACCTACCTTTGCAATGCAAAGTGTTCTTTTTTCTGAAGAATATGTATGATGCCTTGAAAAGGGAGAAAGACAAACAGTAGAAAGACTGTGGAACACAAGAGGATGGGCATATTGTAGGAGCATTAGCCAAAAACCTTGAATCATTTGCATTATGTGTATCGAGCCAAAATATATTGAGATCAAGGGAGATATTTGAGCTGAGTGAAATGAAATCAAGAATTCCCTGTAAAGAAAAAACATAGAAAAGAAATAAGAAATTTGGACATGCAGCTTCACCTCAGTTTCAATACTTATCAACTCAAATGGTACCCTTGAAGCAAACTCTCTGCCTCTGTATTGATAAAACAGACTGAAAGACTCATTTTCAAATTCTATTGTTTTGGGACCAACAACAGTGAGAGAAGCAGACACAGCTAAGGCATTGTTCTTTTCAATTGAATTCTCAATTCCACTCTCCAAGGCAAGTACTTCATTTTGGAGAGATGCCAGCACAGCTGGTCTTGTTTCAGTTTTATTTAATAGCTTCAAATATTCATGAATAAAGAATTTGTCAAACTCTGACAGATTTGGAGTCT
>JAAUXT010091831.1_pt1 | contig 10014 bp, 6 predicted proteins | sample 7278171 | NCBI WGS metagenome assembly JAAUXT01 (sample SAMN14350112, study PRJNA611818) | marine sediment metagenome | isolation source: surface marine sediment (1.8m) | place: French Polynesia: Moorea | collected 2018-08 | reverse complement strand
CTGTCATACACCCCACCCTGTTCCCCCACCCCACCCACGCCCTTCACCCTCCCCCACCCACCCCACTCCTTTCCACCTCACCCACCCAACTCCCTTCACCCTCCCCCACCCGTCTCCTCTCCCCGCCCCCCCCCCTGCAGCCCCCCGCGTCCTATTCAACGCGCAGTAATTCCCCCGCCCCGCACACGGCGCCACAACAGGCGCCGCCATCGCAGCAGCGGCGGATGTGAGCGGCTCAGCGCAAATTAGTCAAGTGTTTGTACGTGACTCAGCTGGGCGGCTGAGGTTGCGGGGGGGGGGGGCTGCACACTGGGTGCGTCATGTAGGGGGTGCAGCACGATGGGTGCGTCACTGCTGCACCCTGGGTGCGTTGTGCGGAGTGCGTGACTAGTGCACGCTGGGTGCGTCACTGTTGCATGTGGGTGCGTCACGCGAAACATCACCACATCTCACTGCATGTGTCTCGTGGCTTACACTGGATTTTCAACCCTGACGTATCGTGCGCTGCGGCCCTCGCCAGCTCTCTGCACACGCCAATAGCAACGCAACATCACCTCCAGACGTGTCAGGCCTGGCGTCCCCACCCACGACGTGGAAATGAACAGACGCCATTTACCCAGCGGCAACGTTGTGCCAAGGGATCTGCACGAAGACACCACGCACCCAGCAACGTGAAATATGACGCACCGCATGACGTTTCTGTAAAAGCATGACGCAACGCGTTGCGCATGCGCCGTAAAAACGACGCAGCGGGTGATGCCTCCACCGTGAACCCCTCCAGCAGCTTCCCAGCTTCGTGTTCAGGCATCCCGCTTTTGGTCATCGCGTTGAGATCGCAATCTCCCCTGACAACCGGCGACTTCAGCTGTGCCGTTGCCTGGCAACGCGGCGATCCGCGGTCCCACTCGTGCAGTACACAGGAATGTCAGCGTCCGGGCGCTGAGCTTTATCTCCGGCCGAGTCGCGTCGTTCACGTGGTTCACGCTGGGTACGTGACGCAGTGACGTGACGTGACGTACGTGACGTAACGGCGTTCACGCTCAAGTCGATGTGCGGTTTGTGACGCAAATTGTCTGACGCATTGACGTTACTGTCGCCCAGCGCTACGTCATCAAGGGTTGCGTCCGTTGCCAAGACAACGAGTCCCGCGTCCCGACCACGCCAGCGACGACGCAAGGCTGTCGCCTAGCAACTGCTCACGGACGTCAGCAGGCAAAACTACCTCGACGTGATAAACCACCAAAAATGCGACGTCAACGACGTCCACGTGACCGTCACACGTTCGTCAACCACGTGGAACGTGACCACACCTTGCACGTGACCCATCAGACGCTTCAAACGTTTCCATCAAACCTTTTCTGCGCCCAGAGAAACTCCAAAATACAGCACACCCCCACAAAGCAACAAAAATCTTCAAAGGGGAAAATTTCTTTTCTCGGAGGAAGAGCCTCCTCGCGCACGTCTCACCGCGGTGCGGCTGCGCGCGATTACTGCGCGCGGCACGTGACACGCGTCTCACGCCTCAGCGCCCCCCACCGGAGGGAGGGAGAGTCACACCGGACGCGACACGCAGGTGCTGCGTCACGTGTACAGAAAGGTCGCGTCGTGCCCTGCACTGTGTCCCTGTTAAATTCAGGCGCCTTCCCTGCCTGTTCTCAGCGTCGCTGACGCGTCCCTTTGCAGGTCAATGGACGCTGCGTCGTCGCCTACGTAGCCATGGGCAACAGACAGGGCACACGTCACGCACTGAGCTGACGCAGCACACGCCCAGTGTGAACCCGCCTCGCACGTGGCGCAGTCAAGGGGAAGAATCGGGCAATTTGGCGACGTTAATGAATAGACGCTGCGTCTCGCGGGGAAAGGAGCGGGGACCGGGGCAGACGTGACAGCCAATAGGACTGCAGAGCTGGGCCGGGCTCCATTGGTGACCCTCGTGCGTTTGAAGATTCACTGCAGTTGGGTTGATGACCATCAGTATTACATGACGGTGAGAGTTCCAACCCCGCAAAGGGGTTCTGGGGGCCCCGCAAAAAAACCCCACCCAGCTGGGCATTTTTTTAAATGACGTAATCCTCCCCCCCAACCGTCAACAAATCATGGATCCGCCCCAGCACCCTTTCTCCGCACTTCACTTTGGTTTCCCTGGCAACCAAACGGAAGGAGAAACCCACAAAAGCACGCGTTTCGCGTAGAAACTGGCTCTAATTGCGTTGCACAAGCAGGAAATGAAACCGTCGTTTTACACTGCGCGGTTTGCGTGCAGTTTCGGAAAATGCAGCTTCATTGCCAGTCATTAAAATTTGTCTCATTATCTACGCATGAAACTGGGACAAGACCCACGTGACCAAGACCCCATTTGATGAACCCACGTGGGGCCTAGACCCCTAAACCCCATTCAACCACACACACACACACACACACACACACACACACACACACACACACACACACACACACACACACGTTTGCGCTGCACACAGCCACACCAGGGCTGGTTTTCCAAAGCTAATTTCCAAAGTTGCAATGCCCCCCCTCGCCCCTGTGGCGTCGCCCCCCCCCCCTGCACCAGAATTACGTGTAAAGTTCCAGGTTCTGGATCCCACTACGCACGCTGCAGGAGCCGAACCTCGTTGAACTACATCCGGGTTCAGAAGCGTCCGCCTCGGGTAACCAGGGCAACCGCAGGGTCACGACAGCGTCGCGGTGGAAACGGACGCAACGTCCGGGACGCAACGTCTCAAGAGATTCACGTCGTGTAGCGCAGAACGCCGCGTCGCCTTGGCGACGCACGACGAAACGTCCTTTATGTCACGCAACGTGACAAGCCTCACCATGTTTCTTTTCTTCGCATCACACTTTTCAAAGAGAAACCAATCTTGATCTCGCATCGGAAATGTCTTCCTTCACAACACCCGGTCACAGCCTGTCCCACAGACTCCGTTCGTACAGGGCGAAGTCAACGCTCCAGTGAGGGCTCTGCGTTGTCGACACACACACACACACACACACACACACACCACTACACGCACACAAACGGGCGCACAGACACCTCTCTCCTATCCACCCACACACGCACAAATGCGCGCACACGCACCACCAATCCACACACACTTCTACACACACACTTCTCCACACGTACACACACACACACCCACTGCACACACACTCCTGCAGTAACGCCACGCTTCAGCACGCCTACGCCGCGTAGCGTCCCTTGGCTGCACACCCGGTCGATGCGGAAGGGAGTCCGGGAGCCTTTAGGTGTGTTGCCATGGCAACGCTCAAGTGTTCAATTAGCGATCGGCCCTGCGCGCTTAAGAGGCGCCGAGGAGCAGCATGTAGAGAAATGTGGTCAAGGACTGTGACACAGGGGAGGTGTGGCGGTGTGGGTGGGGGCCGTGGGGAAATGACCTCCAGGGGACTGACAGCGGGGCAGGTGTAGCGGGGTGAGTGGGGGCCGTGGGGAACTGACATCAGGTGTAGTGGTGCAGGAGAAAACTGACGGTAAGAAGTGGTATGTGCCGGGGCAGTGGCCAACTGACTTCTGCTCGCTCCTGCCATGCCCACAGAGGGGGTGTCCCTCACACCCCCTCTCTCGTCCTGACCCCACTGCCTCATTCCCACAGCTCTCTGAAGTGGGTTTCCCCACCCCGCAACACCCCTCCTCCTCCCCCCCCCCCACCTTGCCCCCTCTGCACTGTACCCGTAAAAACATCCCAGGCGACACTGTAACACCCCTCTTCCCTTTCCTCACCTAGGCCCCACCACCCTGCCACACGCTCCCCATCACCCCGCTACACCCCTGCACAGCTCTAAGTGCGCGGATTCGGTGCGCCGTTCGAAGCGATTGATTCTGCGTCTGTAGCGGCGGATCCGAGGTCGACGCGACCGAGAGAGGCAAAATCGAACTCGGCCCAGTTCACGCAGGGTGCGTCACGTGGTAACGCAACGGACGCAGCGTCGTCACGTGTCACAACACGCGTAAAACAGGCTGCGGCGTCTCAGACGCTCGGTCTCAAGGGCACGGATCCGAAAATACAATATTCGTCGCTTTCGGCACAATTCCATCTCCCTCTTCTGACGACATTCGGCAGCCATCTTGAAATTTTGTTCCCTACTGAACGAACGTACGAGGACAAGGCCTGCTGAATACGCTGTGGGGACTTGCAGGGACAAGAGCCCACAGAAGTCCACCAGGGGGTGCGACTGGTGTGGTTTTCTGTGCAGCGGTTCGGCTAAAGGAAAAGCGATTCTACAACTCTGCGATCTCTAAACATGTCGTACAATCTCGCATCGTGGTAGAAATGAGTTCTCACCCCACAAAAAGATTCTTGTTCAATCACGCAACTCCTTTCTCGACCAAAGTCATTGTGTGATTTCACAGGAACCATTTTTGTGCAGTGTGAGAACCCTGTCAGATTTCAGGCTTGGTTCACACTGGTGGCATCATGACCATTCCCCCTCAACAGTTCAACAGTGAGGTTTAGCATCCCGCGTCACCCTCCGGTCGCTTCATACGGACCGGACCCGCTGGTATACCCCCTGGTGGACTTCTGTGGTACAAGCCGGTGTAGTGGGGACTTGAGGACCCTGAACTGAGCTGGACTCACTGCTGAGTCACCCTGGGTGGGATGGGACCCCGTCCCTCCTCATGTCCCCCTCCCCCGGATTTATTTATTTAGAGATCTATTCCCACATAAAATGGCCCGGCCCAAGGTCCCTCGCACCGGGTGCCGCACACGACTTCTCTGGTCAAGTGTCCATCCCGGGTGTCTGTCTCTCAATAGGCACCGCCACTGCTTCATCTGATTGGTTGGGAGCAGAAACGCATCCAATGTGACGTACGCCTCGCAATAGCCTCTGCCCACACACGCACACAAACACACACACACACACAATCCACTTCGACTCGGAGGCAACAGCAGCAGCACCAAGTCAGAGGGGGGGGAGAGAATTGTGAAGCGTCAGTCCCAGAACCACAAATCAATCGGGGAAAATCAATCTATTTCCTGTCTAAATGCTGTTTCCCTGTTCAGCACCGAGAGGCCCCGGATGTGCCCCCCTCCGAGTCCCGGGTACCACGGATCCGGATGGGGGTGACATGAGGAGGGGCGGGGTCCCACCCCACCCAGGGCGACTCAGCGTGAGTCCAGCTGTGTTCCGGATCCTCAGTCCCCACTACACCGGCTTGTACCAAGGAGCACAAACACCCCGGACATGATGGGCCTCAGCGACGCAGCAATACTCGTAAACGACGCGTGCAGGGACGCAACAACCAGCGTCGTCAACAACGACGCAGAAGTCGACGGCTTTTTTATGACGCTCTTTGTGACGTATCCAATGTGAACATGACTCGGGGAAAACCCCGCACAACTCACTGCGCACCGGCTGAACTGCCCCGGCACACACACACACATACACACACACACAACTCACTGCGCACCGGCTGAACTGCCCCGGCACACACACACACACACACACACACAACTCACTGCGCACCGGCCGAACTGCCCCGCCCCTTGAAGCGATACCTGGAATCGTTCTTACCTGCAAATAGAAAAGGAGAAACTTTCTTAAAATGACTGTGGCTCAAGGCTCGGAATGTGGGGATGGTGGCCACACACACGCACACACGCGCACACCAATGCGACCCCTGGATCCACACAACACTGTGGCTGCACCGCAGTGAAACCCAATTGACTCGGTTGGGGGAAAGTGAAAAAGTGTGGAATTTGATCTTGAGCGGGAGATGGAGATCAATCACTGCAACTGCAGCGCAGTTAATGCATGAACCCAGTGAGGGCTGCGTCACGCCGGAAGCGTCACGCGCTGCGTCCTTCTCATGGACGCAACGTCGTCGCTTGCGACGCAACGTCGCGATTGGGACGCGACGCAATTTCCATCCTGCGCAGCAAATGACAACGCAACGTCCGTTGACTTGACAACTCTCGTTCAGAGGACGCAAAAAACGCAGCGTCCGGACGTCAGCGACGATGCAACGCAAGTGACGTTTGACGTGCACATGGACACGAGGTATGACGTCAGCACCTGGCGTCTGCCCACTAAATTTCACAGAGATGCAACGCGTAACGCCTCCAGCGAGAAGCAGACCTGACCGGGTAAAGTGAGGCGGCTTTGACAGAATTCGAGTACAAAGAGAGACGCCAAATAGAGCAATTTCCTTCAATCTGGGATCGCGGCGTCGGGACAGACTTCCCCGGTCACCGTCACCATGGCAACAGGGGCGGCGACAGGGACGGAGAACAGGCGCTGAGGGGGAAAAAGTATTCGTGTGCGTCACGCGCTTGTGACGTTGCGTTGTGACGTTGTGACGTCGGATACGCCACGCACTGCAGCCGTCCCTCACACCGCTTCACACTGAATGCGATTTGTCACGAGCCATCACCAGGGGGGGTTCACCTGCAGGGTTAGGAAGGAGGAATCCAAAACCTCTCTCCAGATTTTTCAACTGATGTTTTTCGATGGGAATCAAGGACCTGACATTGCTCGAGTTGTATGCAGAATTCAGTTCGAGTTGCGTTGCGTCGTCCATCATTCTCTGAACGTGCACAGGAAAAACACGCGCGCTCCTCAATCAAACTGCCGCAAAAACCCTGCTACAAGACTCCGTGCCTCTGTGAGAGAGAGAGAGAGAGAGAGAGAGAGAGAGAGAGAGACAGAGATTACTGCGTCTGTTGCGTCCGTCTGGACAGGCCTGCAGGACCTTGTCGCATTCAGTGTATGCCGCGCGACAGACGTAGCGCCTCTTGACCTCTTGACCTACACAGGGACCCCACGTCTGACGTTCAAACGGAGGGCCAAAGTACCAAGTTCAGCACTGTGACAGGAGCAGAGTATCTGGTATTGAGGCCATTGTGTTGTGGTACTGAAGTCCCTGTATACGTAGCGTAACCTGTGTTGAAGTCCTCTGTACGTACATGGTCCCTGGGTTGAGGGTCCCCGTCATTCGACTCACAATAGAGCGCTTTGTACGAATTGTGCAGTGGACTCCATATGAGTCTCTCCATATTCAGGACAGAGCCACTTCACATTGTGAAGGAAGAGTCGTCACAGCTGAATGAGGCTGGGTGAGTTCACACCGGACGCTGTTCTTGCGCGTGTCGCATGTTTCACAGAGACAGAGATAGAGGGACAGAGCGAGAGAGACAGATAGAGGGAGGGAGAGAGAGAGACAGACAGACAGACAGACGGAGAGCGAGAGACAGAGACAGATAGAGGGAGAGAGAGAGAGAGAGAGAGAGAGAGAGAGAGATAGGGAGGGAGGGAGAGAGGGAGAGATAGAGGGAGAGAGAGACATAGAGAGGGAGGGAGAGAGAGATCGAGAGGGAGGGAGAGAGAGAGGAGGGAGAGAGAGATAGAGAGGGAGAGAGAGACAGAGACAGAGAGACAGACAGACCGCTGCACTGCGCCTGAAACAAACCAGACCGTATCGTGGACCTCGAATTGCACTGCATTGTCAATTGTGATCCACACGCAAAGCTTCACACGAGAAGAGTCAAACGCGCTGCGCATGCGCCACGGAGACAAAACCCACGACGCACCCACTGTGAACCCGGCAACCATCGCGCTATGGCAGTGGTCAACTTATCCTTGGGTCAGTGAGAGGTCAAGCCCCACAAAATCCTCCATCCCCAAATCGCCCGAGCAAATTTGCACAAAAGATCCCGTACAGAGACGCCGTGTTCAAAACCGCCAGCTTTGCACCAAACATGACCAGGCCAGCATTCCTCAAATGGCATTTCCCTCTTGTCAAGCCCTTTAAACACAATGCTCTACGCATTCAAAACACAACAACCTGACACCAACCCACGTGGGACCTGAGAACGCAGGATCAAACCTGTCCCCATTTTTCCCGCAAACCCCCAATAAAATATTCAATTTACTGCCTCGCACTTGAAGTTCGCCATAAATACCCCAGGAGTGCAACATTTACGTTGCATGGAACTCATGTCGTTTCCTCGGCACTGTTCTGAACCGTTGTGCACCCTCCATGGCAGTTTGCCCAGAACTTTTTTCACGTCTCTTGTTCCCCGTGTCTATTAGCAGAGGATCTTGGCAACGTGTGCAGTGTCATGGTAACGCTTGGCTGCGTCGCGACGCGATCTTTTACGACGCTGCAGAACAGCAACGCGCGACGCTACGAGCTCGAGGTGAGCACTACTGACCCCAAACACTCCAAGCGAGGAACTCGTTGAAGAACTGTCAAACTTCACAGAACACGGTTTGGTGCATCATTTTCAAGGATGTACAGACAAAGGATTCAAAGGTGGAATTTTGAGCCCAAAATGTCAGAGGGCAGAGGTTCCAGGGGGCGGCCCCACCCTTGTCCCGCCGACCCCTGAAAAACGGTTCAGTTTCTCGTACTATTTCACACTCCTAAAATTGAGTTCAACCAGCCTTGTGCTTGCCCCCCCCCCTGGTTTAAGCTCCCCTAGAGGTTTGGGGTCTTAGGGGGGTCTTTTGAGGCGCCCCCCTCATTTTTGTGACCACCAACCCCATCTGATCCACCCCCATGCAAGGTGTTTCACGCATTCATTCACCACTGCACAAAAGCGCACAAAGAGACAATGATCCTCAGTGAACGCACGACGGCCCTGAGGAACTGACCCAAATCCGCGCCATTGTTCACGAAATGCATTGTGCCGCGTTTCCTTGTGTCGAGAGCAAAACGCTCAAACACTGTAAAACACGTGCGTTTCTCCCTCAAACGCTTTTGAATGTCAATTTGGTGCGCAATGTGCAGGAAAATCAACGTTTAACAGCAGGAAGCGTGTCGTTGTTGTTTACGCTTTGCAGACCGCAGCCATGTTCAAACATGTCGGTTTTTAGCACGTGGGGGAGGGAGAGGAAAGGATAGATAAACCACACATCCTTGAGTACCGAGATAACATGTGTGTTCAGCACTGAGAACAGCCACGATGCAATGTGCAGAGGGGTTTTGTGAAGAAGGGAAAGCTTGGGGGGGTCAAGTCCACCTGGTGTGTGTGTGCGTGTGCGTGTGTGCGTTTGGCAGCAAAAGTACCCCAACAGTTTCGCCGTCACACACACACACACACACACACACACACATCAATGGGCTGTACGAGGTAGAGTCAAAGTATTCTGTCAGTCAACATGGTTATGCGAACTGCCGGCAGCGAGACCATTTAGTCACAGATGAATGCACACACAACACAACATTTGCAAGTTCAGGGTTAACTTTAATTGTTGTTCACTGTCCAAAAAAAAATGCCAAATCACGTCCAAACTGTTACGGTCCGTGTTTCATCCCTTCAAAGTATCTACCATGGAACCAGATACACTTCTCACACTGGGCAATCCATTGCTGGTAGCAGTACTCCCATTGCTCCTGGGTGATTTCACCAACACAATGCACAACCTCTTGCATGACGTTGTCAATGGTGTGGAACTCGATGCCTCTCATTCTTTTTTTCAAAATTGGAAACAAAAAAAAATCACAAGGACTCAAATCCGGACTATATGGGGGATGTTTGAGTACATTGATTGACATGTTCTGCAGGCAGGCTTGGACAACATCACACTGGTGTGCAGAGGCGTTGTCCATGTGTAGTTTCAAGGAGTGGTGCTGAATCCAGGTGGCAGCTCTTCTCCTGACACGGATGGAGACACGCAGGCGTTGGAGGACTTGATGAAACACAGCTCGGTTGACTGTCATGTCATGAAAGAACTCGTAGTGCAGCATTCCTTTCCGATCAAAAAAAGGCAAAAACATCACTTTCTTGGTGGACTGCTCCTTTCGGGGCATTTGCGGCCGATTCATGTCTCTGGTGAGCCATTGCCTGCTTTCCAGTTTGGACAGAGGATCCCACACATGGAAGTAGGACTCGTCACAAGTGATCAGTTTGTTCATCCGGTCCAGGCGACCTGAGTACTCACGGAGGAAGTTTCTGCAAAAGTCAAGTCTCTGTTGCCTCTGATGTGCATTCAGGACATGAGGAACTAGTTTGCAGGCACGTTTTGACAACTGCAAGT